>Ga0209541_10018465_pt1 | contig 10094 bp, 6 predicted proteins | sample RifCSPlowO2_01_FD_184027 | JGI IMG/M metagenome (GOLD analysis project Ga0209541, IMG submission 184027) | Groundwater microbial communities from Rifle, Colorado - Rifle CSP2_plank lowO2_0.1 (SPAdes) (version 2) | ecosystem: Environmental > Aquatic > Deep subsurface > Groundwater | place: Rifle...
AAACCGGCTGGAGGGTACGGTTATTTTTATCCAGCTATAAGAAACACTATCTGTATTCTGAACAGAAATTGTAAAACTATTGGAAGAATAAGTTGTAACGCTGGTCGGAGATACTGTCGTCGTGCAAGCAGCAACTGTAGCTTTTGCAGAGTTAAAATATCCAGAGAATAAATAGACGAAAAGTGCAATCACCAACAACCAACAACTAATAACTGATAACTTAACTCTGGGCATTATACTAATAGTACAAATTAACAAAAATTATTACAATGATTGTATGAACTTGCGATCTCCTTTATTGGTTTTATTGAAAAAGAGTCATCTCGCGTTGATCCTAAAAATACTTTTTTTTACTCTTCTCCTTTCTGCCGGATACTATACCTTCTTGCTCAAACCCAAACTCGAGTTGCCGGAAAAACTATTAACTGTGGAAAAAACGTTAATAATCCACCAATCCATCCTTACCCAAAATAGGCTTGCTTACGCCGAACTGACAAAACTTGATCCTGAAAATGCCAGTTTTACATCTGACTCAACAAGCCTGGTCCAAACTCTTGAGGCAACACAAAAAGACGGACTTAAAACGCTAAGCGAGAAAAATAACATTCCCGAGATAAACTCACTAACGAAAAGTGAATTTGAAGAACTCCTGAATGAAACTGAAACGATATATATTGGGCAGGAAGTGTTAATGAAGGAAGTTTTGGCAACAGAAAAATACAAGGATGCAATTTCCATATTAAAATCTAAAGAAGGCGTCAACCTGCTAACGCGACAAACCAATCTTATTCTTAAATATCAGTTTTGGCTGGAGAAAATTGATAAGCTTCTATAGCCCATTTCAAAACCCTTTTTAAACTGGGATGCTATAAGCAAAGCTTGGCCAGCTTCGCTGGTAAGCTCCCGCAGGGCTTTTCAAACCCGAAACCCGTCAAACGGGTGAGGTTTTGAAATAGCTTCTAAGAAATGACTGAATTAATTCAACTCCGATGATTCCGTAGCAGGCTGCAGTTCCCCTGACTCAGTCGCCTCGCCCGCTACAGCCCCCGCCGAGAGTTCCTGAAGGATATCTGCTTCGCTGACCGTCGAAGGAGCATCGGATGTAGCTAAAGGAGCCAAATCCAGCAAAAATAAATCCTCGGCAAGCAGTGGAAATTCCTCCTCTGCTTCTCCCGGCAAAGTAAAAACAATCTTTCCGTTTTTTAATTTTGTAAACTGCGTTTTATTTCCCAAAGTAATATCCTTCTCCTCTTTGGCAAAAAGTGAATAAATACTCCCACGCCATAGACCTGCCAAATCACGTCTAGCATAAACTACTTTATCGCCTTCAATTGACGGGTTAATTGACAAATCTCCCGTCGTTATCTGCCTGACAGATGTACCGTCAAATGAAAATATCTGCCATTTTTGGTTTTCGTCAACCCACCCTTCCCAAACAACATTGCCTTCTTTCGAAACTCTGGGAGAATTTGCCACACCTGTATTGGTAAGCTGAATGGTAGTACCAGAAAGGATATTATAAAGAAAAATTTGTGCAGCACCTTCGATATTTTTTAAATAAGCAATGTACTTTCCAGCCGTCACAGGGTCATGATTGTTCAACCCCCCACCTGTTATGAATGTTTTTTGTCCTTGATATTCATAATACACCTGCCTATATCCGTCTATCGTTTCTTCCCCGACAATAACGTCACTAGAAGTCAAATAATCAGACAAACTCGATTGTTGCTCAGCAATTTGAGCTAACGCCGGACGGACGACCACAAAAAGCAATGTTGATATTATTAGTGGTAGAATCCAAACTTTAATTATTTTCACCATACATGATCTCTTTCGTGACTAATCCGCCCAGAAATATCCGCTTTCGGTTGCTGTTTCGGTCTTAAATTTTCCGTGGCGCAAAAGTTGGGATAAACCGGGTTCCGTTGTCAATGTTGGGCAAGCGGAATAAGTAGAAAAAGCAGTAGCTGTCGAACCAGTACTATTGGTTTCTACCACTCTAAAACTATACTGCGTCGCATCAGCCCAACCGCTCCCACCCCCAATGATATGGAAATCATATTCTATTTTTTCACCAATGTTCGCAGCTACATGATTTAATGATGTACCACTTGCCTTACTTTTTACATACTCCTCTCCTTTCCCTGTAGTTGTATCGCTTAATACTGCAGAAATATCAGCTCCATCGGTTACAGCAACAGATGAGGTATAAAGCCAATCATTTGTACCCACGTCAGTCCAGCTTCCGGTAGTACAATCTCCATCTGTCCCATTTTTCCACTGCAATTTAAAATAAGCGGTACTGATCGCTAAATTTGAAGTTCCTACCGTCATATTTACTCTTAATCTTATCTCTTGCGTTGATCCGGGCGGATCGTACTGAGCTGGTAAGACCGAAATCCCTGCGTTTTCAGCAATATCAACTCCCGTATTTGCCGACCAAGCATCCGTGGGATTAGCAGAACTATTATCTACATACCACCGATACCTGTTTTGGGTATACGTGGGATTAAGAGCGTCTGTTTCAAGCGTGGGACATTTGGTGTAGTTTGCGTATGTACTGCTTTCTGACGGAGCTATCCTGAAAGTGTAAACAGTTGAGATAGCTGCATTAGAGCTATCAAGCATCCATTCCCACTCGGCATGGTCGGCGTTTGAATCCGAATCAAATGTCGCAGAATTAGCAACTCCGTCTGCATCTATCATATCTCCGCCGATTAAAGTATGTGTTGCATCAAGTTGTCTAGTTGTTGCGGTTCCGTCTGTAAAATTATCAGAAGCTGCTTGACAAAACGCCTCACTTGAACAGAGACTTTCGATATTGACACTGGTCCATGAATCCGTAGTACAGCTTCCTGTTGTACCGCCTGCCTTAAATTGAAGTTTGGGAGTCGCAGTTAAATTAGCAACTCCGGCGTTATTTTTCAAAAGACCCATCCTAAGACGGAATGCTTGTCCTACTGCAAAAGTTTCCGAAGCGCCTATATTAGCATCAACTGCTAAATTTCCCGTACCATAACCCGTCGCGGCAGACTCGCTACCATCATCATCTCGAAACCAAAAATGCTCCTGATCGTAGGTTGCCTCCAGTACTTCATAAAATCCAACTAGCGTTTGTGTACCGTTCGTCCAAGTTACATTTAAAGAATCGGCAGTTTCTCCTGTGACTGTTGCAATTCTATATTGCAGATGGTTCTGGATATTGGCAGCGGGCAGACCCGATGTTGTTGAGACGAGATCGTATAGCTCGGTATAAACAGGGGAGGTATCGGGATTTTTCCCCGTCTCCCCCTCAGCGCCAAAGCTACCTACCAACAGATATTCCCTGCTTGTTATACTGGAAAGAGTACTTGAAATTGTCGTATTAGTTCCTGAATCCGAATGGGTTGGGCTTGCAACCGTTCCTGATGTAGAAACAGTATTGCCCGCCGCAACCGTTACTTCAAAAACAGCTAAAGTCTTGTCCGTTTTATTAGCCCCAAGAGTACAAGTTATAGAATCAGTTGTGTCAATTTGTGTTGCGACTTTAGTCCACCACAAAGATGTAGTCGAACCGTCATCAGCAGACCCATCCGAATCAGTTTCCTCATATACTCTGGTCCAGGTATTTGTGTCCGTATCTGCCAAAGAGTGAAAAGTGGTTGCGCCGTTTGCGGTATTATTATTGTCAGTAACACACTGAACAATGGCAATTTTACCAACAGTTATATTAGCGTCGGGTGAAACAGCTATAGCGTTGTCGTTAGTAGTGTCCAACGCAGAACCTCGACCAGTAGGAGTCCCGAATGCAGCTTTTGTTTCCTCAATTTTTGGAGGAAATCTGAAATTAAAGTCATTCAAAAAACCTTCAAAAAGGGTCGGGTATCCACTCAAAAGCCAGCTTGTTACCAAAATTAAAACAAAAATAGTCTTTAAAACCTGTTTTCTTTCTTTTCGTATGAACTTTTTGGTTCTTTTTAGCATTGACAAATCTTTCTTAAAATGATATATTTCAAATTAATCACGCCCCGGGCCTTGTCCCGGGGATGACTTTTTAAAGACCCAGGTGGCTCAATTGAACCTTAAATAGACCCTTTTTTATTTCCCATATCTCACGGCCCAAATGCCCCTTTGTGTAAATAACAATAACTTGCTTCCCCTTAGCTATAAGAAGTTTATATAAAGGCTCAAAGTCACCGTCCCCAGTGAAGAAAATGTAACTTTCAACTCCATTCCCTATTGCCCCATGAACATCTATACAAATCTCCATATCGAAATCGCATTTTCTTTTAAGGATTTGTCTACCCTCAATTTCACCAATAAAAATGTATTTGACTGGCTTTGTAACAAGACGGTATCCAATTTTCTTTACTGTTTTGAGAAAATCTGCGGACTTCGGGTGCTTATCAGTACCATAATAAAAACCAACTTCTCGAATCTCTTTGTAGAGCTTTAAATACTTATAAAGTTGTCTAACTTCAACCTCTTTTTTAAGCGTTTTCGCCCATCCGTGTACATTCGCCCAGTCAATATAAACCGCAGATTTTCCCTTCAGTTTTAAAAATAACTTTTTGGTCGCTTTCGCTCTTGTCTTCATAATTCTTATCTCTTGATTCTGAATTCTTAACTTACGTCCTTTACGCAAAAAACTCAGTCAAAAATGTCAAACCCAAACGGTACTCGATATTCAGATAATAGAGTGTCGAAATGAGGCAAAATAAAACTATGCTAGTTGCTGAAACACCAAGCAACACCCTTGATACATCTTCAACAAATTCACTGGTCTTTATATAGGCGGCCATACTCGATGAAAAACTTTCCCTTGAAAAGATCCACTCGGTTATTATTGCATCAAATAAATAGCCTTCTTGCACACTCAAACCTTTTTTTGAAAGCCGCGGAAACCCTTCCGGTACATTTTCAAAATTCGGCTTCACAAAATTAAAATTGCTAATGAACTTTTTTATATCGGTCATTTTTTAAGTGTTTTTTTAAATTCTTAATTCTAACTTCTTTATTCTAGATTCTCTAACTGGACTAAAATCTTGACAAATAGTTGATACTTATTTCTCCTATCCGTACATAATTACCACTTTGCGATCCCATTCGCAGGAAAATGACTGCCATCTGGTCTGCTGCATCCCATTCCTTCTCTGGTGGTAGTCGACTACTACCACCAGAGTTTGTAATTCTGCAATTAAAACGTCGTGAATCCTTGAATAATCTTTATCAGATTATATGCAAAGGAACGCAACTCATTCGCTTGATTGTCAGTAAGTTTGTTACCTCTTTGCGCCTCAACTTCGTTTATGAATGCTTCTAGAGCATTCACAGTTTCAGTGACGTTATTACTGTTCTCGGCATTCATAGCATCCTGCGCTCTTTGCAATTTTACGTCAAGACTATTCTCAATACCTTGCTGTAAATTCATCTCCTGCACCCTATTAATAAGATCTTGTATGTTGGGTTGTTTCATCATGGCAAATTCTGAAAAGTCCGTAACAGTTCCACAAATAACATTATTTGCAGTGTCTAACGAAGTTGTAGCATCAACCCATCCTTCGCTGTCGACAAAGTGCATTAATTTTAATTGATTCTCACTTCCGACAATCGATGTTTGGTCATAATTAACACAAATCTCAACGGTACCTGAAAATACGGCAGTAGTAGAAATATTGTAATAAGTCGGCGGATTCCCGAGCTTGAAACCTGTTGGGGGTGCGGTGCCCGTACTACTTGTAATCACTACTGTATCCCCCGACCCAGTAACGGTTGAAAACGTTAACGTTACCCCCCCTTCTGAATAAACAACATTGCTTCCGCTGGGAGTGTTATTTTGGAGATCGATAATAGCCATAAAGGCATCATTCCGATCAATGCCACCAAGAGTAGTCTGTAAAGCGTTAAATGTAGGAAAATCAGGCGAATTAGTCTCTCCCCTAATATACAATTTTCCGGAGTTAGTAACAAAGATGTGACCTCCCCAATCAGAATAGGTTCCACCAAGAAATGTTGAGAATTCTAAATAACCTAATTCGCTAAACTTTGCAATATAAGCATCATAATTACCGCCATTAGGAATATCCCCCAAAGTTGTTTGGATTGGGTTCAGTAAGGGAAAATCAGTAGAATTCGTCCCTCCGGTTACGTAAATGTTTCTATTACCATCTACAAAAATTCCATAGCCTAGTTCCTGACCCCTGCTATTGAAGTAATTACCGATACTTCCGCCAAGGTACGTAGAAAAGATTAAGGAACTACCTGTTGGGTTCATTTTTGTAATAAAGGCATCACTTAATCCATCGAAATTATTGTCATAAGCGTTAACCGTAGGAAAACTTCCCCCGGTATGACCAGTAATATATGCAAATCCCTCATCGTCGACTGCTAAATCCCACGCTTGACCGCCTCCGATACAAGTTGAATAAACCATGTTTCCCTGCGAAGATACTTTAGTAACAAATGCAGATGGTTCTCCGCAAACATTGTTAAAAACACCTGGAGTTGTTGGATAATCCTCGCCAACATAACCAGTTAAATATATATTATCCTGGCTATCAATATCTAATCCCCTTTCAATATCATTTTGCCATCCTCCCAGATATGTTGAAAACATTAGGTTTGATCCTGTGGAATCGAGCTTAGCTAAAAAGACATCCCAAACATTCCCTCCATAAACGTTCCCACTTGAATTTTGAATAGCGTTAACAATTGGAAAGTCTAAAGATTGTGTATTTCCTGAAATCACCATCTCTCCAATTGAATTCAATGCAATACTCCAGGCATCATCTGGTTTGGTTCCTCCCAAGTAAGTTGAAAAAAGGATTGATGAGCCATTTGCGTTTAATTTCATAACAAAAGTATCTATTTCAGTCGGATCAAAAGGCTTCTGTTTTTGCGCCTGAATTGGGTTCACAACAGGAAAATCCGATGACCCTGTATTTCCAACAATATATGCATTACCTTCGTTATCAGCAACAATGGAGTTGCCAGTTTCAATACTATTTCCTCCAATATAAGTTGAATAAATTAGCGTATTAGTTACTGGATTGAATTTGGTAACAAAAACATCTGATTCTCCCGAAAGACTAGAGTCTATAGGATTAGACATTGGTAAGTCGGAAGAATATGTTTTTCCAGTTATATATACATTTCCTTGAGAATCAACCTCAAATCTCCCAATACCCTCTTGTTCATTTTGCGAACCTCCAAAGTAAGTCGAGTAGATCAACGTTGGGTCAATTGTCAAAGGAAAGTTGGAATTATAGTTTCCCAACTCAAACCCAAGTAATACTCCGTCAACCTTATATTTTGCGTCAACTATAATGTGTTGACCTTCGATCTCTTGCCAGACAACCGGTGCTTGTTCTCTTAAAACTGAACCATTTTCCAAAATAATCAATAGGTCTCCCGAAACAGCTTCTACTTCTATATCTTCTGCACCTGTATAGCTCCAACGAATGATATCGGGATCCCTGTTAGAAGCAACTGTGTATGTACCCTTTAATATTCCTTTTTCTCCACTATAGAGGAGGTTTATACCGGGATAGAGTTCGTTGTACACTACTGACTTATAAGTGGATATTTCTGTTTGCCAATTATCAGGATTATTACCGATTAAAAAATTGGCCACACCAGGTAAGGGTTCGCCCTCTGATATTTCCGCGTAGGGACTGACTCCTTGAAATCTCATATATAAAACCTGACTTTTATCATCTCCTGTGTCTGAGGCCTGTACTTCAAAATCATTGTTAACATTTTCGCTTTTAGGGATATTCAAGAAAGAAAGTTGAATCCCTTCTTTGGTTAATGAAACAATACCATTTGTGATCCTAGCTTGGAATAAAATAGTTGAGTCAAACTGGCCTCGATTAGGAATAAAAGGCAAAGGTAATTTTTCGAGATTTGCCTTATTGACTTCGTGAGGAGTCTGTCTGTTTGGCAGCAAATCTTTTGCAACTAATATAAGCCCATTTAGAAGGACTAAAACTACTATATATTTTAGTATTTTCTTAATTTTCATTATTTTCCACCTCCTTTCTTTTCTTTATTCATATGCTCAGAACTTAGATAAATAACTCAAAGTTATATCACCAATTCTTACATATTTATTCGATTGAGATCCCATACGGAAATAAAATACAACCTCTTGTCCTGCAGTATCCCAATCAACCCCTACGCCATCATCCAATTGTGATTTTGTAAAGTTTATTGTTGTCCATGTCGCAGCTGTTGCCGATTTGTTATTAGTCGAAAACACAACCGGTGAGGCAGTGCTATCGTCTCTGTAAACATACACATCAAGAAGGTTATTTGTAGTCGTATTCTCCTGGGTAACATAGTCAACTACAGCTGCATCAGGCGAGGTTGTCCAATCTGAAAAGTCTTCAGGAAGCTCAACTTTTACTGCAACCGTATAAAAATGCATTGTACTTTGGGTTCTCGTCCATTGGTAGTAATTTTGTAAAGTAGCACTTCCTGTCGCCGTATCAGAAATCATATTCCCGGTTGTACTCGTATCTGTTCCAGCAACATATGTAGTTGTCAGTATCGCACCTTCGTATTCTGGGCTAATTTTCATCTTCCTTGTCGGTCTGGCATCACCAAGCCAGCCTGATGTTGCTCCAAAAGTCTCGTTGACTCTTAATCCGTTTGTTGTCGTACCCAGAACCACGGAACTTGTGGCATCTATTACCAACTCTGCATCAGATGTAATAGAATCAGAATTAACTACTAATGTACCTGACGCTATAGAAATACCGGTCGTCAATCCGGTACCCAAACTGATTCCGGTATCCCAACCATTGCCGATATTAAGTGCCGTTTCGGTAGCACTCGCTGCTGCTGTAATAGAATCTATATTAATTCCTTGAATCGTGCTGGTCACATTCTCACTAGTACCCGGATTTATATACAAACCTCTAAGCGTATGAGTACCGGTACCGCCAGTATTCGTAAGGGTCGAACTGCTCATATCAACAATAATTCCGTTCTCTGTAATTGTACCTGCCACACTTGTAGTTGTATTACCCGTCGTTATCCTTGCGCCGTCAACATTTATGGCTCCGCTCGCAACATCAACAGTTGCCGCGGGTAATGTAAAACTAAGACCTTTCCAATTTAAAGTTCCTGCCAGTGTGTTTTGAGTTAATGCACCGGGTGAAGTAATTGAATAACCTATATATGTCGTTGTTTCTGCGGTAGAAAGAATATCTGCTGGAGTTAAAACTTCAAATCCACGAACAATAACTCCGCCAGAAAAACTATCGGTATTTGTAACATCAGGTAAGCTGACGTAGCTACCGTTCCATATTGGGGATGCCGAGGCATTATTTGCAGTTACTCCTAGACCGGAAATACTTATACCACTAAATACAGATGAAACGGCGCTGGTTTCATTTAGGGTATCCAAGCTGACGTTTAGTCCTGTTACATCCTTGTTATCTGAAGTATAATTTGAGGCTAAATCAATTTTAATTCCTGTCAGAGCATCTACTAAAGTTGTGGAAGATGGAGCACCCACTTCAAGGATTGTATCTGCTGTCTGATCAGAACCTATCTCAAAATAAGCAAATCCGTTGGTTCCACCCTCAGTTGCTAACCCCCTATCCCAACCGGTACCGATTTGTAGTGCCGTTCCTAATCCTGTTTGATTTGTGATATTTGAAATATCAATTGCTTCGTAAGTATCACTCGCTCCTGTTGCTCCCGCAGCATTAATATTAATTCTTAATCCTGCATTATCCACTGTTGCGGCATCTGCCGCAGTAAGAAAATCAATTTGTAATCCGTCAACTGCTGTTGTAATAGTTCCTTGAGATGCTCCGGTATTAATAATATTTACCATATCAATAGTTGGAGCAGTTGTTGTTGCCATTCCTACCTGGAACTGTGTAGCAGCGATATTTTGGAAGACTATTGATCCTGATGCATCCATAAGTATTGTCGGGGTTGCGGCATCATAAGCTTGTTGAAGTGTTGAGGTTCCCCCGTCATCGACTCCACACTGCCAGTCAAAGTTGGTATTGTCCCACTCCAGTATTCCTCCGGCGTCACAGCCGCGAAGAAGGGTGAGTTGTCCTCCGTCAAATTCCAATCCCGAGGTCGTGGTCGTC
>Ga0209541_10018466_pt1 | contig 10093 bp, 7 predicted proteins | sample RifCSPlowO2_01_FD_184027 | JGI IMG/M metagenome (GOLD analysis project Ga0209541, IMG submission 184027) | Groundwater microbial communities from Rifle, Colorado - Rifle CSP2_plank lowO2_0.1 (SPAdes) (version 2) | ecosystem: Environmental > Aquatic > Deep subsurface > Groundwater | place: Rifle...
CAGCAGGAGGCTCATTCCTCGCAGCAGCAAAAAAAAGAGGATGGCAAGTATTCGGAATAGAGCCAAACAAATGGCTGTGCGAGTGGGGCAAAAAAAATTATGACATAGAAATAAATCAAGGCACACTTGAAAAAAACGATTTTGAGCCATCCAGCTTTGATTTAGTAACACTATGGGATGTTCTAGAACATGTTCCAGATCCAAGCGACACACTAACAAGAATAAACAAATTACTAAAAATTAATGGAACACTTGTTGTAAACTATCCAGACATTGGCTCATCAGTTGCAAAATTAATGAAAAGAAAATGGGTCTTTGTATTAACAGTACATTTGTTTTATTTCACGCCATCAACAATAAAAAAAATACTTGAAAAATGCGGATTTGAAGTTATCATAATAAAAAAACACTGGCAAACACTGCAGTTAGGCTATCTTGCAAGCAGATTTGAACCATACAGCAAAACAGTGTGCAAAATTGCAACAAAAACAGTCCAAACATTAGGACTAAAAGACGTGCAGTTCCCATACTGGCTAGGACAGACTTTTGTAATAGCGAGAAAGAAAGAAGAGAAATAAGCGATGAAAATAACGCTCATAAACCCAAACATAGTAACACAAAAAGGAGACTTCTTTTCAAGCGGGATACCATACATGCCAATGACTTTGGCGTGCTTAGCAGCATATTTACGAACTTGCGAACACGAATTAACAATAATTGATTCATTTGGAGAAAAACCAACACAAGTAACACAACAAGGAAACTATTTCATACAAGGATTAACAATACCAGAAATTTGTGAAAAAGTACCAAAAGACACAGAAGCAGTATTCGTATACGCAAGCCTAGTAGTAACGCACAACACAAACAAAAGAATAATCCAAGCTTTAAAAACACACACAAATTCACCAATAATAGTTGTTGAAAATACACAATCAGTAATCGCATACTCACTAAAAAGAGTTGCAGAAGAGTTCTTTTCCGCAGGAGCAGACTATATAATAACCGGTGAGTGCGAGTATCGCGCAGAAAAACTGCTAGAAAAAATTGCAAACCACCAAAAAAATTTTGAAGAAATAGACGGACTAATTTATTCACAAAACAATATAAAAATACACCTTCCAAAAAAAGAATACATCAAAGATTTAGACACTCTTCCGCACCCAGCATGGGACTTGTTTCCGCTGCAAAATTATTGGGCATTAAAATATTCACACGCACCATTCACAACAGACAAGTATATCCCACTACTAACATCAAGAGGATGCACATACCCCTGTAAATTCTGCATAGTGCCAGAAACAAACGAATTAAAATGGAGAGCAAGAAGCGCAAAACATGTATTTGAAGAAATAAAATACTGGCACGACAAGTATAATGTTAACGAGTTCCACATAGAAGACTTGAATCCAACAATAAAAAAAGACAGAATGGAAGAACTTAGCAAATTTATAATTGATAGCGGACTAAAAATCATCTGGAAATTTGCAGCAGGAACAAAAATAGAAACAATAGACAAAAACACACTAGACATCATGGCAAAAGCAGGATGTGTTTATTTATCATTATCACCAGAATCAGGCTCGCCCAAAATAATGAAAGACATGGCAAAACCATTCAATCACACATACGGAATAGAAATGGCAAAACACATGAACAAAATAGGAATGACAAGCCAAGCCTGCTTTGTGCTAGGATTCCCAACAGAAACACAAGCAGACCTTAAAATGACAGAACAATACATAAAACAACTAACAAAAGCAGGAATAGACGAAGTAGCAATGTTTATAATGACACCAATACCAGGCTCTGCAACAATAGGACAAGTAACAGGATACACAGAACTTGAACAATTAACATTCTCGCCAAACTGGAGAAAAGACTACAGGCGACTCAACAAATTCAGATGTACAACTTATTTAAAATATTTAATCTGGAAATCAACCAGCCACCCACTCAAATTATTACAACAACCAATAAACATAGTAACAAAAAGATTTAAAACAAAAATGGAAATGACAGTTTATAGAGCAATTAAGCTCATCTATTTAAAGTGGAAGAATTAATTTTATAATATAACCAATAAAAAAGTATTTCTTCCACTTATAACCTAAAGAATGTTTATATACCTTTACCAAATTCTTTCGGTATAAGCAAGTTCCATAAATCCACGAGTTAACAAAATGAGCGAAACAAACAACATCCCACAACGCGATGAAAGCCCAACAATAATACTGGGTGCAGGCATAGCTGGCCTAAGATGCGGTCAACAAATAGCAGAAAACAAAAAAGTAATTCTAATAGAAAAAAGAAAACACATAGGCGGCCTTGCGACAAGTTTCAAATACAAAAACTTCATATTTGACATAGGGCCACACAAAATATACTCAATATTACCTGGAATAATGGGCGAGTTTAAAGATATTCTCCAAGAAGACTGCTTAGTTGTAAACAAAAAAAACAGCATACACATTAGAGGACACTCATACAAATTCCCAATAAACCCAATTGAACTAGCAACACACTTCAGCCCATTCAAAGCAGCACAATGCGGACTAAGCTATGCAAGCACATTCACAAAAAGAAAAACAGACGAGTACATGCTCAGCTATGAAGATTATTTCCTCAGCGGATTTGGAAGAGCAGCATACGAACTCCTGTTTAAAGACATAGCACAAAAAGTATGGGGCGACCCAAAAAAATTATCAGCGGAATTAGCAGAAAGAAGAATACCAGTGCCAAGCATATTAAAAATAGCGCAACAATTATTCACAAAAAAAGTAAAGCCAGAAGTAAGCGCAGCACAATACTATTACCCAAAACTAGGCCTTATAACTGTAGCAGACAGAATGATGAAAGAAATCAGGCAAAACAGAGGCAGCCTTCATTTGGACACGATTCCAACAGCAATTGATGTTAAAGATTCAAAAATAACATCAATAACATACAAAAATAGAGACGGCGAAACAAAAATAGCACCAGAAGAAGTAATATCAACAATACACTTAATCGACTTACTAAGCATAATCAAACCAACACCACCACAAGAAATAATGGCTGCTGTAAAAAACCTAAAATACAGATCGCTCATACTGGTTTACTTAATTCTAAAAAAACAAAAAGCAATGGAAGACCAATGGCAATTCTTCCCAGAAAAAAAGTATATATTCACAAGAGTATCAGAGCAAAAAAACTTCAGCATACACACAGCGCCACAAGACAAAACAGCACTAGTTGCAGAAGTTGGATGCGAGTTTGAAGATGAAACATACAAAAAAAACGACAAAGAACTATTTGAAAAAGTAATTGCAGACTTAGAAGAATTAAGAATAACGAAAAAAGAAGAAATAGAAGAGTACTTCACAATAAAAATAAACAGATGCTATCCTGTATATGCGATTGGATATAAAGAAAATCTCACTAAAGTTTTGAACTACATTGACAGCATAAAAAACTTGTATGTAATAGGACGACAAGGACTGTTCAATTACAACAACACAGACCATTCAATGGACATGGCAAACAAGCTCGCATATCACATACTTTGGAAAAAACCAAAAGAAGAGTGGACACGAACAAGACAAAGCTTTGATGATTACAGAATTGTTGATTAAACATGAAAAAAGAAACAATCATTGAAACAATATTTCTACTAGCTTTCATTGGAACAATGTTCTGGATTGGCATTGCAGATAGCTGGGGGCACAAAATACAACACGACTTCCCATACAGCTATCTCGCAAGCGACACATTCCAACACCAAACAAGAGCACAATGGATAAAAGACACAGGAAATTACAAATATGAAGCGCCATACTATTCTGCAGGATACACAAACATAGTTGGTTTTTATCCACCAATACTTTTACACTTATCAGTATTATTCTCACACATTTCTGGACTTGAAGTTTATGACACAATACTGTTCATAACAGTATTTTTTGCAATAACAGGCAGCCTGATTTTTTACAATATAATATCCTGCTGGAACAAACAAATTGCAATATTATCAATGCCGCTCATGACCTACATTTTTACCATAAGAGAAGCCAGAGTTGCATTTTATTGGGGACACTGGCCAGCATTACTAGGAGACTTTTTTTTAGTGGCTTGTTTGTGGATGCTTATAAACCTGCAAAAAAAGCATTCAGGCATAATACTAGGAATTTTACTTGCAGCAACTACACTTGCGCACACCGCAGCAACAATATTTACAGTGTTGTTTATCCTGATTTTCTTTGCGATTGCAGTATTGCGCAAAAAACTTGAAAAAAAACAGCTAAAAAACATAATAATTGCATTTACTGTTTTGTTAATTTTGACAGCATACTTTCTAATACTTTTCAAGCAAACATGGATGGTTGTTTTTCCATTCACATTCCAAATATGGACAGACTGGACTGGCGGAGGAGGATTTATAACATTACAATCATTTGGAACTTACACACTTTTAATCATGGCACTCGGCATGTTTTTTATTATTTTTTCAAAAAACCAAAATAATTTTTTTCAAAAATTAATAGCGCTATTTTCACTTGGCGCAGGATTTACAAACTATATTGGCTTTTCAAACAGAGCGTTCAACTTCAGATTTTACTGGCCAATATTATTATCTGTGCTTTTCGGAACAGGAATATACAAAATTGCAAAAAAAGTAATCAATAACTTAACTACATTCAAAAGCGCTGCAATAAGTTTAGCAGTAATAGCTATTTTGATTAATTACAACTACACACCAACAGGCAAGATTGATGGGCTAATGAACCAGTACACATGGCAAACACTAAACTGGATAAAAGACAACACAGAAAATGATGCAAAAATATTCTTTTTTTACGGAGATTCATATGACCAAGATGGAAGCCTTGGAAACACACACAGAAGAAACACGCGAGTAGAAATAATTGATTTAAGCCAAACTTTGCAAAATAAAAAAATTGAAAAAGAATACCCTACAAAAGAACTTATAGAATCAGGAACAGAACTACCCTACAGAGAAGGAATGTTTACTTATGCGCGAGTAATAGCGGAGAACAAAAATGTAACAGGCAGAAAAATAAGAGATGTATGCAGTTTTGACTATTATGTGTTTGACAAATCAGGAAGATACCCTGTTCTTGTGCAATTTAACCAAATAATTGCAAACACATTTGCACAACACAATTTTACGATAGTATTTGACAATCCATTAAGCATAGTGCTAAAAAATCAACAACATGGAGGACAATGCTTTGGAGCAAACAACACAATCACACTCTAATAAAGAGGTAAAAGCAATACTCGCAAGTTTTGTAATATTAGCAATACTGCTAAAAATAGTATTTTACAAAGAAACAACAATAATAGTACTAAAAACTGTTGCTACAATATCCTGGCTGTTTGTACTTCCAGGGTATTTCATCAGCAAAATTTGGCAACAAGATTTAAACTTTACAGAAAGATTAATTATCTGCATCCCTATAAGCGCCGCAATAATAGGAATATCAAGCTATTATCTTGGCTTATTAGGACTCAATTTGCGAATACAAAGCTTTATTCTACCGCCTGCGATAATATTTATCACCCTTGCCAAAACAAAACTATTTAAACTTCTGAAGTGAACAAACAATAATGCGAATCTGCTATCTAAGCGACTTTTTCATACCACACTATCAAGGAGGAGGAGAAAGAAGATATTATGAGATAGCAAAAAGACTAGTAAAGAAAGGACATAGCGTTGACATATTGTGCATGAAAATAAAAGGCTGCCAAGACAAAGAAAAAATAGACGGCATAAATATTAATCACATTGGCCCAACAATTGAGCACCCACCACAAAGAAAACTTTCAGATTTTATAAAATTTCTGCACAGCCAAAAACACTGGCTAAAGCAAAAAGAATATGACATTATAGAAGCACAAGGAGTTTCAATACTCACACTGCCATTTGCAAAATTCTTCCTAAAAAAACCAACAATAGCACTAATACACGACGTAAGTTCAGGAGAAAAAGACCAATGGTTTGCATTCAGCAGCATAGCCCGATTTTATGAACAAATAATCACGAAACTGCCATTCACAAAAATATTAACAGTAGGCAATGGAACAAAAAACCAGCTGATAAAACAGTATCATGTGAAAGAAGATAGTATAAAAGTAATCAACAATGGAGTTGATTTAAAACTAATAGATTCAGTCAAAGTGACAAGACAAGAAAAAAACACAATAATTTACACAGGAAGACTAGTTCCGCACAAACATATAGACGACCTTTTGCGCGCAATGAAAGAAATCAACAAAAAACTGCCAAGCACAAAACTCAAAATTATAGGCACAGGCCCACAAGAAAATGAACTAAAAAAATTATCAAAAGAGTTAAAGCTTAGAAATGTGAAATTTCTTGGAACACTTAAAAAATACACAGATGTAATAAAAGAAATTAAAAAATCAACACTGCTTGCGCTCCCCTCAACAAGGGAAGGATTTGGCATAGTTCTGGCAGAAGCAAATGCCTGCTCAAAACCAGTAATTGCTTACGACATAGAAGGAGTGAGAGATGTTGTGCAGTCAGACAAAAATGGAGTTTTAGTAGAGCCAAATAATTTTCAAGAACTAGCAAAAGCAATAATACAACTATTGGCAAACGAAAAATTGTGCGAACAAATTGGCTTTGAAGGCAGAAAAAGAGTTGAAGAAAAATTCACATGGGAAAAAACCACAGAAAAAATAGAAGAATTCTATCAGTCAATGACATACAAGCAGCTGTTAATTCATTAGCTTTATAAACACACCACTTTTTAAATACGACGAGAAAGTGAAAAAATGCAGCCAGACCTATCTATAGTAATACCTGTTTTAAATGAAGAAAAAAATATTTATCAGTTGTATCTTCAATTAAAAACAGTTCTTAAAACATTCCCACTAACAAGCGAAATAATATTTGTAGATGATGGGAGCAAAGACAACACTGCAAACATTGCAGCAAGAATATCACTCACAGACAAAACTGCAAGACTAATAGAGCTGCGTGCACATTTTGGGAAATCAGATGCCCTGTCAGCAGGATTCAGAGAAGCACAAGGAAAAGTAATAATTACAATTGATGGAGACTTGCAAGACGACCCACAAGAAATACCTAGATTTGTAGACAAAATAAACCAAGGATTTGATTTAGTATCAGGCTGGAAATACGAAAGAAAAGACTCACTATCAAAAACACTGCCGTCAAAATTATTCAACAGCCTAGTGAGAATAATAACAGGCATAAGAATACATGACACTAACTGCGGATACAAAGCATACACAAGAGAGCTCGCCAAAAACATCAAAGTTTACGGAGAACTTCACAGATACATACCTGTGCTTGCACACTGGAAAGGCTACAAAATTGGCGAGATAAAAGTTGACCACCACCCAAGAAAACACGGAAAATCAAAGTATGGATTTTCAAGAATGCTAAAAGGATTCATAGACCTAATCACTGTAGCTTACCTGACAACATACATGGAAAAACCACTACACTTATTTGGACTTGCAGGCGGAATATTATTCGCAGGAGGATTTGCGTCAGGCATATACTTAACTTATTTATGGTTAATAGATGTAATAATCTGGAACAGACCATTACTGATGCTATCTGTATTACTATTAGTATTAGGCGTGCAATTCTTCTTCACAGGGCTTTTAGCAGAAATGATTGTCAGTTTTAACAAAAAAAATGATGAAGAAATAGATAAAAAAATCAAAAATTAAAAATGAAATTCAAAAATTACTTGAAAAAAAATGAAGAAAAAATCAGAAAAACAATAATTGGAATATTATTCTTGTGTATGCTTTCAATATCAACTTACTTATCGTTTAATACATCACCAACATCTGATGAGTTCACATTTGTAGTGGCAGGATATTCTTATTGGAAAACATTTGATTTCAGAATGAACACAGAACAACCCCCATTGCTGAAAATGATTAACACAATACCACTATTGTTCATGGACATAAAACTGCCTTTAAAACACGAGTCTTGGAAAAAGGCAAAATTGTTTGAGAATGACGGATTTTACAAACAATTCACTTTTAATGCTAACAAAGACAAAAAAGAAATCATGCTTTACTCAACAAGAATCATGAACAGTGTTCTTTCATTGATTTTAGCAGCACTAATATTATTATGGTCAACACAAATGTTTGGAAAATGGGCCGGCGTGATAGCATTGATGATTTATAGCTTTGAACCTACAATAACTGGATTCTCATCATTATTCATGATGGATACAGGCCTTGCTTTGTTTGTCACAATTGCATTGTACTGCTTATGGAAGTTCCTCAATAAACCAACTGCAACAACTTTGATATTTGCAGCAATCACTTTCGGACTTGCACAATTAACAAAATACACAGCAATAATGCTTTATGGAATTTATCCTGCAATAATGCTTTCTTACTTGATTGCAGGCAAGTTAAAAACACCAAAAACATTTGTTGGGAGAAAAATATTATTCATAACCGCAAGCTATGTTGGAATTGCAATAGTTGGATTATTATGCATTAACCTAATCTACGGATTTAAAGGAACATTACAAACAGCACAACAAATGTTTGATGCAGATGATAATATAGACAAAACAGTTTATTCACCAGAAAAAATGTTTTCAAACAAATATACCAAATTCATTGCAGAAAAAATACCCTTGCCAATACCATACCCATATGTGAAAGGATTAGGATATGTTATAGTTGAAGCAAAATCACCAAGAACAACATATTTGTTTGGGAAGACATCAGATAATGGATTTTGGTATTATTATGCGCTCTCTTTTTTAGTAAAAACACCAATTTCAATACTACTAATCTTAACTGCAGCAATAATTTATTTTGCGATATCAAAGAACAAACTAGAAAATGATTTGATACTAATAATTCCAACAATTATTTATGTTTTTTTATTCAGCATCAACCAAAAACAGATAGGAATACGACACATCATTCAAGTTTACCCATTGATAATAATATTTGCATCAAGAGTCGCAAATGTTAGCATATTAAATAAAAAAAGCGGAAAAACCTGTTTATCAATTCTAGCAATCTTGTTGATTCTTCATACTACGAGCGCGTTTCCAGATTACATATCTTACACAAATGAAATTTTTGGGCTAAATCAAGCATATTTATATTTTGGAGACTCCAATATCAATTTGGGGCAAGATATGCCGCGCATGATAGAATTTATAAAACACCATCCTGAAACAAAGGCGGCCTCAACACAAGACATACTGGAAAATTATGTGCAATACAACAAATTAAAAGACTGTGAAAAAGGACTTACAATAATAGATGCCACGAATTTAAACACGAACAAAGAGTATTCATGGCTGAAATGCAAAACACCAGTTAAAAAAATTGGGCGAACAGTGCTTGTATACAACATAACAAAATGCTAGAAAACAAAAAACTAAAACATACAGAATTAACAATAGTTGTACCTATATTAAATGAAGAGCAAAACATAAAACTATTATACCAACAAATAAAAAATTCATTAAACAAAACAAAAAAAAGCAGTGAAATAATCTTTGTTGATGACGGAAGCACCGACAACAGCTTTGAAGAAATGCTAAAACTAAGAACACAAGATAAGACAGTCAAAATAATAAAATTCAGAAGAAATTTTGGACAAACCGCAGCATTTGACGCAGGAATAAAACAATCAAAAGGAAACATCATAATAACAATGGATGGAGACTTGCAAAATGACCCTTCAGACATACCATTATTGCTTGAGAAAATTAATTCAGGCTATGATGTTGTTTCAGGATGGAGAGCAAACAGAAAAGACAAATTCACAAAAAAAATATTCTCAAGATTCGCGCATTTAATGCGAAAATTGATAATAAATGAAAAAATACACGACTCAGGATGCGCGCTCAAAGCATACAAAAAAGAATGCTTTGAAAACATAGACTTGTATGGTGAAATGCACAGATACATACCAGCACTATTGGCACTGCAAGGATTCAAAGTTGGAGAAGCAAAAGTACAACACTACCCAAGAAAACACGGCAAAACAAAATATAATTTTATGCGGCTCCCTCGCGGATTCTTTGACTTATTATTC
>Ga0209541_10018467_pt1 | contig 10093 bp, 14 predicted proteins | sample RifCSPlowO2_01_FD_184027 | JGI IMG/M metagenome (GOLD analysis project Ga0209541, IMG submission 184027) | Groundwater microbial communities from Rifle, Colorado - Rifle CSP2_plank lowO2_0.1 (SPAdes) (version 2) | ecosystem: Environmental > Aquatic > Deep subsurface > Groundwater | place...
GATATTAATTCTGAAATATCAACTTTTTTTTCTGGTATTTTTACATCAATTCTATTTAATAGTTCTTTTCTTACATTCCTTCTTTTTTCAACTTCTAATGCTTTTTGTAATGCTCCAATCAAATCCTGGAGAGTAACTTTCCTTTTTCTTGGCATTGGTGTTTTTATAGTCAATCTTGGCTTGTCGTAATCTGGCTTTGGAGCCTGATCAAATAATTCTTCAAGCTCTTCAAATGTTTCATCTCTTTTAAATAACTGTGAGTCAAAATGGAAAATCTCCTCATTTACAAGCTTATTTGACTTTATTTTTAGAAGCAATGCGCATGCTAGAAGTATTTTGCCTGAAATAAAGAAATTTGCCTCCTGCATATTTCTTACGGTTTGGATATATTTGTTGGCTAATTGAGTAATATCTATGTTCCATGGATCCATTTGCTCACTTTTTATAAGATCAAGAAGTAATGATTGCCATGTAATCTCATCTTTCTGAACGAGCATATTATAAATTTGTTCATGCATATGACTGAAATAACTACTGTTGTTATATAAAAATATGTAACTACTTTAGAATAAAAACTAACCGAAAGCTTTATATATTAGTATAATATCCATATTTTAATCACCTCTTTTTTCCCAGGAAGATTCTGTCTTCGGGCAGGGTCTTCATGGGTTTAAATCATGTTAATTGCCTAAATTAAGCAAGTACAAGGTGAATGAATATAATTTATTAGAAATGACTTTTAAATTTAGGCAATCTATCTTTTTATTTGAACGTAATTACATTTTCCACAGTGTAACCTGTCTTTATGCTCTGCTAAAAATACTCCCGCCCCACACTTAGGACATGATTCAGCTCTTACTAACTTGCCACCCCCAATTTTATATTTAGTATACTTTTTGCTAGGTCTTTTGTTTTTCGCTTTTTTCTTTTTTGTCATTTTTCTTTTTTTTATTTATTATTTCAAATCTTTTGTATGATTCATTATTGTTGTATATATAAACTTGAACCACACTTCTACCAAAACCATATTTTGTATATGTGCCTTTTATTGATATTAAATCTTCTTTTCTTTTTGTCATTTCTGCAACTTTTTTCCTAACTTCTGTTGTTGATGGTGTTTTGTTGTTTATATGATTTATTTCAACTGTATACTCACATCTATCACATAATTTATTGTCAAAATCTTTTAGAACCTTCATTTTACAAATACCTCATATATTCTATGAATGGATGCTGTGGTAAATGTATAAAATGCAACTTGAAACATGAACTGAGAGGTGTAACTTGCCATTGCCATCCCTAAAATTTCATTTGGTAATCTTCCTTTTTGGGAGTTATATTCTTGAACTGCATGAGTTATAGCAGCTCCGGGAATTATAATACAACTCACTAAATTCGTCAATGATTTGTCCTTTCCTTTCTTATCTCTTTGGATTTTATATGGATTTATCATCTTATCTTGATTGCATATTCTCCCTTGACATTTATGCATACTTTCTTTGCAATCTCTGATTTATTTGCATCTATAATTACTATTCTTCCCTTCCAATTATCTGTGAATTTATCACTACCATCATTAGGACATTTGTCCTTTTCAACGAACATTTTACAAATTCTACATACTTTCTTCATTTTTTCTTTTTCTTTTTATCTTTATCATCGTCCATCCAAGATAAAGCTCCCATATGTGGTTGCCTCATTGTTAGTCCAATTTTTGGATCTTTAATATTTTTATAACTTATTGCTATAATTCTCGCTTTACATAAATCTTTTACCTTAAGATTATTCTTTGTTTCTTTTCCGGATAAAACTCCTGATTTACTGAATGTTACGTAATCATCCATTGTTTGACCTATATGAATCATTCCATCTATTGGACCTAGGTTTATGAATGCACCAAAATCAGTTATGTCTGTTATTTCACCAAGACAAACTTCCTGCAATTCTGGTTTGAACGTCAATAATTTGAATTTGGTATCATAATAAGCTCCACCATCTCCAGGAATTATTATTCCTTCATTTATTTCCATTACTTCACTTACTCCTATTGAAATACCTAGATCTTTACTTATAAACATTTCAAACTGATTGTTTAATTGCTTAATAACTGACTCATTAATGTCTTCATTAAAATTCTTGGGATCAACCCTTATGTGGCTTCTTATTTCAATTTCATAAAACATAGTGATTAGATTTTGAAATCTAAGGTTTTTAAAGTTAACTTTTCTTGGTTTTTTAATTGGATTTGGTTTAGTTTATTATATTTCTAGAAACTCAGAAAAAAGATATAATGGGTTGAAAGAAGAAAATGATGAACTTCGTAAAAAAACAGAAAGTTCTGATGGCAATTAAATCTTTTCAAGAATAAGATATTTTTTTTGCTTTATTCTTATTATGGGTAATTTTAATTTTTTTATCAATTCTTTATCGTTAGTTGCAATTATATAATCACCTTTCAAATTTAAAATATCCTCGTCAACGTAAGAATTTTTACTTTTTATAATATTCATTTTTTTACTTTTTATTATATCCAATGCTAATTTTCCAAGCTTTTTACCTTCTAATTCCTTCAAAGTTCCTTCAAAAATATTGAGAGAATAACCAGGATTGAGTATTCTTTCTATTTCAGAAATAAAATCTATTTTAAAATTCAGACAAGACAACAGAAAATTTGTGTCAAGAATTATTTTATTCATACTAATTTAATACAATAAGGTTTATAAAAAGATTTCTTAAGTGGCTTTACTTAACGATTTTTATATTCATTTACCCAAGGGTTATTGAAGGAGAAGGAATAAAAGGAAATCTTGCTTTGGAATTTTAAAACCAAAATCTTTATAAATAATTTAATTATTGTACTATTAGATGTGTTCTTAAAATGGAAAAAGAGAAGTTAAAAACAGGGACTACACTGGTTGGTGTTGTTGGTAAGGATTCTGTCGTATTGGCGGCAGACAAGAGAGTTACATTAGCTGGAAGGATAGTTGTTGACAAAAAATTCAATAAAATATTAGAAGTTAATAACAGCCTAATAGTTGCCATGTCAGGATCAGTTTCTGATGCACAATTATTAACAAGATATTTGAGAGCTAACTTAAAGTTGAATGAATTGAAAAGAAACAAACCAAATGATATCAAGGAATCTGTTAACTTCTTGTCAAATATAATATATGGATCTGCAAGACAATACATTCCTGCATTGGTTGGCTTTTTGGTTGCTGGAAGGGATGAGAAAGGAGTTCATTTGTTTGAAGTTGGAATTGATGGTTCTGTAATTAAATATGATGATTATGTATGTGATGGTTCTGGAATGATGTATGCCACTGGAACTCTAGAAGCTAATTATAAAAAAGGAATGACTATTCAAGATATAGTTAAGTTGGCTGTTCAGGCAGTTAATTCATCAATGCAAAGAGATGCAGCTTCTGGAAATGGCATTGATGTTTATCAAGTTACAAAGGAAGGCATAAAAAAAGTATTCGATAAAGAAGTTAATTCAATTATTTCAGCATAATTTCTGGAAATTAAAAACAAATGGCAGATATATTGAAGGAAGTACTAAGTTTTATTCCTCAAAAAGATGATATCTCAGATGCAGTTTTTGAGGGAGCAAATATAGTTCTTTATACAAAGAAGAAAGAATTTTTCTTAAATGGTAATGAATTAATTAAGGGAATAGTTAATAGTATCAAGAAAAGGGTTGAATTGAGACCTGATCCTTCTATTGTTATGAACCAAGAAAAGGCAGAGGATGAAATAAAAAAAATATTGCCAAAAGATTCTGGAGTTTCACAAATTTTATTTGATCCTCAAAGATCAATTGTTGTCATTGAATCTGAAAAACCTGGTGTTGCAATAGGAAAAAACGGAGAAATATTAAGAGAAATAAAGGAAAAAACATTTTGGGTTCCTCAAGTTAAAAGAACACCTTCAATAAGATTAAAGCTTATAGAAAATATAAGGGACGTTCTATATGAAAATAATGATTACAGGAGAAAATTTCTTCATAAAATTGGAAAGAGAATTTATGATGGCTGGACTAAAGAAAAAAGAAGTGAATGGGTAAGAGTAACTTTTCTGGGTGCTGCAAGACATGTTGGAAGATCTTGTTTTTTATTACAAACTCCTGAATCAAAAGTCTTGCTTGATTGTGGTGTTGACATTGCTGCAAGCGATGATGATCAATTTCCAATTTTGGATGTTCCTGAATTTAATTTGACTCAATTAGATGCTGTTATCTTATCTCATGCTCATTTGGATCATTCTGGGTTGTTACCTTATTTATTCAAGATGGGTTATAGAGGACCTGTTTATTGTACCTTGCCAACAAGAGATATTGCTTCTTTGCTAGCTCTTGATTTTATTGGGATAGCACAAAAGGAAGCTAAAGATACTTTGTTTTCAAGTTCTGATGTTAAGGAAATGGTAAAACATACTGTTACTTTAGATTATGAAGAAGTTACTGATATAACTCCCGATATGAGAATTACTTTTTATGATGCAGGACATGTTTTAGGAAGTGCACAAGTTCATATCCATATTGGCAATGGTCTGCATAATTTGCTTTATACTGCAGATATAAATTATGAAGATTCTAATTTACTGCACAAAGCTGCAACTAAATTTCCTAGATTAGAATCTGTTATTATGGAAGCAACTTATGGTGGAAGAGATGATAATCCCCCAACAAGACAGGAATGTGAGGATGAATTAATAAAAATAATTAAAGAAACTTTTGCTAAAAGGGGAAAAGTATTGATTCCTGTTTTGGGTGTTGGAAGAGCTCAAGAAATAATGTTGATTATTGAGAAAGCTGTAAAAAAAGGCTTGATTAAGGATATACCTATATATGTTCAAGGAATGGTTTGGGATGTTACTGCAATGCATACAGCTTATCCAGATTTCTTTCATTCAGATGTGAAAAAAGCAATATTTCACAAAGATCAAAATCCTTTTTTAAGTAAAGTTTTCAAACATATATCTTCACATAAAGAAATGCAAGAGGTTATTGAGGGAGGACCTTGTGTTGTTTTGGCTACTTCTGGGATGATGACTGGTGGTGCTTCTGTTGAATATTTCAAGGCATTTTCCAGCTCTGACAGAAATACTATTGTTCTTGTTTCTTATCAAGGACCTGGTTCTTTGGGAAGAAGATTGGAAAATGGAGATAAAGAAATAAGAATTAGCGAAACTGAAAATGTAAGCGTAAAATTAAATGTTCATGTTCTTAGGGGTTTTTCTGGACATTCTTCAAGAAAACAACTTATGGATTTTGTTAGAATGCTTGATCCAAAACCAAAGAAAATAATATTAGTTCATGGAGAAGGAAATAAGTGTTTAGATTTGGCTTCTTCTATACATAAAGAGTTTAGAATTGAAACAATTGCTCCAAGAACGTTGGATACTGTAAGGATAAGATAATTTTAAATTATTTTTTGTTATATTCATTTTATGGTAGAAGAACAATATTGGGTTTCTGTTTATGAACTTGAAGGAACTAATGTTTACACTTCTAGGATGGATGGATTAATAAGAAGTACTGGATTGGATGATCTTATGTGCGATGAGCATGGTAATTTTAGCTTTAAAATTTTATCAAGCAATGAAATTAGATCCTAAATTGGTTGTTCTTCAACCTAGAAAGGTTATTTTTCAAGGATAGACATTTTATTTTATCAAAAGTAAACTTTTTAAATTAACTTTTTATTAGTTTCTTGATGGAAATTGAAAGAGTTCCCAAACATGTTGGAATTGTCCTTGATGGAAACAGAAGGTTCGCTAAAAGATTAATGGTTAAGCCTTGGATGGGGCATGAATTTGGATATAAAAAGTTTGAAAGATTAATGGAATGGGCTATTGAATACAAAATAGATGAATTAACCTTGTATACTTTATCTGTGCAGAATTTTTTTTCTAGACCGAAAGAAGAACTTAATTACCTTCTTAGTTTGTTTAAAAGAGAGGGTTCAAATTTTGAAAATGATAAAAGATTTGATGAGAATAATATAAGAATAAATTTCATTGGAAGATTGAATCTCTTTGATGATGAACTTAGGGAAATAATGAAAAAAGTTATGGAAAAAACAAAAAACAATAATAAATTAATAATAAATTTTGCTATGGCCTATGGGGGTCAAGAAGAAATTATAGACGCTGTGAGAAAAATCTCTGAACAAGTTAAGCAAGGGAAACTTGATATTAATAAAATAAATGAAGAAGTTTTTAAGAATAATTTATACTTAAATAGTTCTCCTGAATTGATTATTAGAACTGGGGGAGAAATAAGAACTTCTAATTTCTTGAATTATCAAGCAGCTTATTCAGAATGGATTTTCCTTAGCAAGCTATGGCCTGAATTTGAAAAGGAAGATTTTGTTGAATGCTTAAAGGAGTATTCCAACAGAAAGAGAAGGTTTGGAAGATAAGTTTTATAAATTAAGTTTAATTCTCTAAATTATGCACCGGTAGTTCAATGGCTAGACTTTTGAACAAAGTGGCTAAAATTTCGGCCTTCCAAGCCGGTGATCCGGGAAATCAAAAAACTTATTTTGATTCGGAAATTCGAGTCCCGGCCGGTGCATTTAATTTAAAGAACCAATTAATCTTGAATGATATCTTTTTAATTTTGAATCATCTTTTGCATACATTCTTGAATTTCTAAATACTTTCATCTTATCAATAAAACTTAATCCTATCTCATCATCATTCAAAAAGATAGCATAGTTATCTCTGCATTTAATCAACATGCTAAGAGAAATAAACAAAATTACGGATGAAAATTTTCTTATTCCAAACTCTTCTTGTGGAATTGTTGTTAAATAATTCAAGGAATCTCTAAAATATCTTTTGCTGTCTGCTACTAATTCATTTAATACACTTAGGGCTTCATTTTTGAACTTTAAATCAAATAAATCATCCATTCTTACATTGTGAGAATCTAATAATTCTTGAGGAACATAAATTCTATTTGCTTCTTCAATTCTTTTTTTCTTAAAATCATCTCTTATTCCCCTTATCATATTTACTTTTTGCAAAGCAAGAGCAAAATTTTCACTTGAATTTAATAATATCATAGCTTCTGCAGATATGTGCCCGTTAATATAATATAATGTTGTAAGTGCTTCTCCAACGGTTCCAGCCACGTAATGACAATATTCATTTTGATCATCAAAAGTTTGTATTCTTCTTTCCAGAAATTTCTCCATTCCTTCCATCATTGTTGTTACTTCATCTTTTATTACATTTTTTTCTTCTGACTTAAGAGATTCTAACTCATTTATGACTGATGGTATGTTAGCTATTAAATTAAACTCTGGATTTGAAAAATTTGCATGCTCTGCTTTTAACATGTCTAGAAGTGTTGTTATTCCTGTTTCTTTGCCATTATCTAATATTTCTTTGTAAATTTTAAAATATTTTTTCTTTTCTTCAATACTAAGATTGCAGTCTTCTATAGTATCTGCAATTCTTGCCATTAAATATAAAACCGTATTTACTCTTCTTATGTCGGTTGGCAGTAATCTTGAGCTAAGAGAGAAACTATGTGATATTTGTGAGAACACCTTACCTAAATATTCTATTCTTGAAATCATATTAATAGCTAAATTATTATTCTTAAATTGATTGTTACACTAAATCAAATATTTTAAAAAGGTGTATTTCAAATCAATATTATGAGAAATGTACTAATATTCTGCGCACATGCAGATGATTCAGAGATTTCTTTGGGTGGAACTATGTTGAAGTATTCACCTGATTTCAACATTGTAAAGGTTATATTTTCTTCTGGTGAAAAATCTTCACCTCATTTAAAAGAAAGTCATATTATTGGAGAAAGAATAACAGAATCAGATAGAATCAGCAAAAAAATGGGTGTAAAAGAAACTTTATACTTTCATCTAATGGATAGAAAACTTCAGGAATTTAGCGAGGATGAGGGTGTTGTCAATCAAACTAAAAATATTATAAAAAAATACAAGCCAGTTAAAATATTTACTCTAACATCCATAGATCCACATCCAGATCATAGGGCTGTCAATAAAACTACTATGAAAGCGATTAAAGAATTAAAATATTCTGGAGAAGTTTATGGCTATGAAGTTTGGAATTTGCAAAAATTAAATGAACCCGTAATATATGAAGATATTACTCCATTTATGAGCAAAAAAATACAACTTATAAAAGAATTTAGAAGTCAATGGATCTCCATATATCTTTTACTTATTCCAACTTATTTTAGATCTTTTATCAATGGGAAAAAAATAAAGGTGAAATATGCTGAGAGGTTCTTTAAATTACAATGAAATATTTATTTGCCATAACTGGAGTTGCTTATGGTCATTTTACAAGAGAGGAAGCAATAATTAATTCTTTAAAAAAAATAGATAAAAAAGCAAACATAACTATTGCGAGTTATGGAACTGCCTATAACTATTTTAAAAACAAATATAAAATACTGGAACTAGATCCGATGTTCTTTCCAGATGAGTTAAATAAAGTTCAATTTTTTAATACATTGATAAAAAATTATAATATAACATCTCATTGTGTTAATAATATAATTATAATAAACAAATTTGTTAAGGATAATAAAATAGACGTTGTTTTGTCTGACTGGGAACCATTTGCTATTTTTTTAAGAAAATGTGATTATTTAATTTGGAATTATAAACCAGTTTATGCTAAAGTTACTAATTTTACTATGTTTATTGAAAAATCTATTATCAAAATATTATATTTTTTTGCTGAAATATTTGGCAAAAAGATAATACTGCCTTCTTTGAAAAAACAAAGTAATCATAATAATATTATTTATGTTGATTTGATTGTTAGAAAAATCCCTGATGAAGTTGAAGAGTTAGATAAGTATAAAAATTCTGTTCTGGTTATGATTGGGGGTTCTAGTTTTGGACTTAATCTTGCTGAAAAAATTGATAATATTTCTAAAAATTTTAATGAAAAATTTATATTTTTTAATTATAAAAGCAAGAATAATGCTGGATATAAGGAATTTAAAGAAAATTATCTTGAATATTTAAAATCATGCAAAGCAGTAATAAGTTTAGGTGGATATTCTGGAATTTCTGAATCAATATTCTTTAAGAAACCAAATTTGGCTTTTCCAATAAAAAACTGGATTGAACAAATGGCAGTTGTTGAAGAATTTAAGAATTACATTGAAATAGGAGATATAGAAAGTTCTGAAGAAGAATTGAAATTTAAGATAGGAAATTTTCTAAGAAATTTAAATAAAATAAAAAGAAAACTAAGTAGATTAAAATTGAAAAATGGAGCAAATGAAATTGCTAAAATTATCTCCAAATAAAATACCAAGATAAAAGTGCGACAACTATTCCCCAAATATATCCCAAGGGTATTATTTTTTTGCTTTTAATTTTTAACCAAGGATAGTAATCTGAAAAAGGAGTGTATAATTCCTTTAATCTTACTACTGGGTTTATTATATACCACATAAAATCCTCAATTGCCAATCCTGAGGCGTAAGCGCTAATAATTATGCCTAATAATTTCAAATCCCAACCATAAATTACTAGAGGAAGTGTTAAAAGAAATGGGTATGTTATACAATAAAGAAAAAAATGATACATTGGAAATTTATACTTTCCAAATTTTAGACTCCATCCAACATTTTTACTTCCCCATGCGTTTCTTCCCTCGACTGAGGATTCCCAGAATGATTGTGCTATCATTGCTATGTATACCCAAATAAAAATAAACAAAGCATTCATGGCTACTTTACTATTTTTTTATTAATAAATGTTTTGATAATGTTTATATAAACTAAAATCTTTTCTTGTTTATGAAAATCCTTGATGAAATAACACCATCAGAAAAAGAAAGAAAGATTGTTGAAAAAATAATAAAATCTGTTACTGAAAAAATTGATATTGGAGATGCCAAACTTGAGCTTGGGGGAAGTTATGCAAAAAATACTTTTCTTTCGGGCAACCATGATATAGATATTTTTGTTAAGTTTTCATATAGTAAATATAAAAGTAAAAATATATCAGATGAATTGAGTAAGAGATTAAAATTAAAATTTAAAAGAGTTCATGGTTCAAGAGATTATTTT
>Ga0209541_10018468_pt1 | contig 10093 bp, 12 predicted proteins | sample RifCSPlowO2_01_FD_184027 | JGI IMG/M metagenome (GOLD analysis project Ga0209541, IMG submission 184027) | Groundwater microbial communities from Rifle, Colorado - Rifle CSP2_plank lowO2_0.1 (SPAdes) (version 2) | ecosystem: Environmental > Aquatic > Deep subsurface > Groundwater | place...
CGAAATGGAGGGTTTAGAAAGCGGAGCAAGAATAAGGAAAATTCTTGGGGTTGTTTTAACCAACAAGATAATTATCCTGCAGGGAAAATTGCTGGCAGAAGAAGAAACCCGATTAATAGAAGATACAATGGCGATGATTGGACATGTTAAGAATTTTAAAGGTATAGAACTAGCCACATTAAACTCTAATTCTAACGACCTTGATATGATGGGAAAATTAAAGCATGGGCTTGCTCGTGCTTTAGGGGCGCAGGAATCTATAACAATCATCGGGCCTGCGACGATTGTCCGCGAGATGAAAAGAAATCCAAGAAAAATTGAGATTTTGATGAATAGATAAACACAAATATTGCCAATTATTAATCTATAAAATTCTAATGTTTATCAGAAAAACCCTTTTGTCTTTTCGTTGGGTTTTTGGGATACAGAACAAAAAGAGTATTGTAATTTTGTTCTGTATTAATAAAATGTGAATTATTAATTAAGTCTTCAGCATTAATTGCTAGATATTATTCAACAAGAGGATTTTGTAATCAAAAAAACCCTTTTGTTTGTTGGGTTTTTAGGATGATCAGAAAAGGACAATTGCAAAGCAATTGTCTACATCTTAAAGGATGTAATTTACTTTTCTGACATTAGCAAAAATTTTTATACCTTGTTTTCTTTTATCTTATTAAGATGATTATAAATGTTTATTTTTTAAGGGGTGATTAAAATACCGCACCAGTGTGTCCACTGTGGAGAGATGTATGAAGATGCAGCTCCTGAGCTGCTCGGTGGCTGTAGCAATTGTGGAAGTCATTTTTTCTTTTTTGTCAGAAAACAACAGTTAGAAGAGTTACAGAAAAAAACAATTGAGTTGCAAGATGTAGACAAAAAGCAAGTAGAAAAAGATGTTAGAGAGATGATAGGGCTTGAAGAAGAAAGAGAAACTCCTGTTATTCTTGACCTTGAATCTATCAGAGTCAGCGGACCTGGAAAATTTGAAATTGATATTGTAAATTTATTCAGCAAAAAACGCCCTTTAATTTACAAGTTAGAAGAGGGAAAATATATTATAGACTTAGCATCAACTCTGAAAATAAGCTTAGATGAGATTAACAAGAAGATTGTAAATCCTGACAAAAAATAGCAGAATAAATCTAAATCTAATAAAATCAATAATTGACAGCTTAATTGATAATACTATATATTTATGTTTACTGAAGTTATTAATAATTATTGAATATTATGGTTTATCAATTCAACAAAGCGCTAAATAGGTAGATTTTTAAATTTCAAAAAAGATATATCAGTATGAAAAAAAGAGGGCAGAGCAGTATAATAACTATTGTTTTAATTATTCTTATAACCATGGTTGCAATAATTATATTCTGGAATGTTGTCAGAGGAATAATCAAAGAACAAAGTGAGGATATCGACACTGGAGCATTGACAGTTAATATGGAAATTGATAAACAAAAATCTACATTGATCCCTTTAAGCATTTCTATTGAAAGAAATGCTGGGGAAGGAAATGTTACAGGAATGAAATTTGTTATTGAAGATGTAAATGGAAATAGAGACACTTACACTAAATATATAACAATAAATGAATTAGAAACTAAAAAGATTGAGATACCTTTAACAGATTTAACAAAATTGGATTCTGCTGTGAGTTATGTTGAAATTTATCCTATATTTAAAACAGCCTCTGGAAAAGAAAAAATTGGAATAATGCAAGATAGCATGGGAGAGAGTGAGGCTGGCGGAACTCCTGGTGTATGCGCAGGAATAGATACTTCTTGCGGAACCTATCCTGCTTGTGAGAATTGTAATTTACAAGATGGTTGTGATGCAACAGATTATAAAGATTATTTTTGTGTTAGTAATGCTTGTGACTCCAATATAATAACCCAAGTAGAATCTATTGCAAATAATAATTGTCAAGACACTTTAGATAATGATTGTGATGGCAATATAGATAATGCTGACTCTAGTTGCACTTGTCCGAATGGAGTTTGTCTTCCTGGTGAAATTTGTTCTGCAGACAATAGTTATTGTAACACGCCCCCCATATTGCCTCCTGTATGTTATATAACTCCAGGGGTGTGTGCGAGCGGATGCAGATATGGGACAATAACTTCTGGACAGACAGATCTTAACAGATGTGATGCAAGCCATACTTATGGCAGTTGTACTTCTGTTCCTTGTGAATGTGATGGTGAGGGAAATTGTGTTTCTGCTTTTGCTCCTCCTTGGATTAGTGATACTGGAATAACAAACGGATTAGCATATGGTGGTGGATATTCAGCCCCGACTGTATTTAAAATAGGTACTGAGTTTTATTTAATTTCTGGAGATGGTGATGGAACATTTAATGGATATAAATGGAGTGTTACAAGTAATAACTGGGGTCCTTCTCTAACAATAATAAGTGGATTACCAACAGGTAAAACATATGCAAGACCCAAGGCATTTTATATAAATAATATACTCTATTTGATTTATACTGCCAGTTCTGGCCAGTATGGAGCATATCAGTGGACTGGCAGTACATGGGCTACAGCTTCTTCATGGTTAACTACCGGATTAACTTTAAGTGATTATCAGGTTCCTGCTTATTTTGAAAAAGATTCTCAGAAATACTTGATTGTTGGGAAAAGAAATGGTTTTGATGGATATAGGTTAAGCGGTGGAAACTGGGTAGCAGATACTGCAATAACACAAGGATTAAGTGATTTGTATCCAGGAACTGCTAATGATATTCCTGCACCAGAGGTATTTTATATAGGTTCTACACTTTATTTAATTGCTGGAGAAACTGATGGAGGCTTTTTTGGATTTAAATGGGACGGGCAAAAATGGGTTGCTGAAGCTGGACCAGGAAGCATAGTAGAAGGATTGACTGTCTTTAGCCAATCTTATCCAACTATCTTCTATAAAGATTCTAGATTATATTTAATTTCTGGCAAGCTTGATGGATTATTTCAAGGATGGAAAATTGAATGATAAGCAAGCAAGGAAAATAAACCTTTAAATAATATCTTTCTATAATTAGTACATGCAAAACAAAAAAATAAAAGAGGTTTTAGCAGAGCAGATTTCTTTGTTGAAACCTACAAAAGAAGAGATTAGAAAAATTAATAGCCAAGCAAAAGAGCTTATTAACAAATTAGAAAGCAAAATTAGAAAAAAGAAAATTAAAGCAAATGTTTTTATAGGCGGAAGTCTTGCTAAAGGCACATTAGTTAAAAAAGAGAAATATGATATTGACATTTTTGTTAGGTTTGATAAGAAATATCCAGATGAGGAAATTTCTAAACTTCTAGGAAAAGTTGTTGCTGGAATAAAAGCAAAGAAAATTCATGGCTCGAGGGATTATTTTCAGCTGAGAAAAGGCAAACTCATTTATGAAATTATTCCTGTTGCCAAGATAAGCAAACCAACAGAAGCAAGAAATGTTACTGACTTGAGCTATTTTCATGTTAATTACATCAAAGGAAAAATCCAGAAAAAGAAGAAACTTGCAGATGAAATTATTCTGGCAAAATCATTTTGTTATTTTCAAAATTGCTATGGTGCTGAAAGCTATATCAGGGGATTTTCTGGGTATGCTCTTGAACTTTTAGTTTGTTATTTTGGCAGTTTTGTTAAATTCTTAAAAACAGCAGTAATTGCAGACAAGATGATTTTAGACCCTAAGAGATTTTATAAAAATAAAAATGAAATAATGCTTGAATTAAATGAATCAAAATTACAGAGCCCGATTGTATTTGTAGATCCGACTTTCAAAGAAAGAAATGCCTTGGCAGCATTAAGCGGAGAAACTTATGAGAAATTCAAAGATGTTGCAAAAAGATTTTTAAGAAGCCCGAGCAAGAAATTCTTTGAGAAATTTGAAATTGATAAAAAGCAGTTTAATTTTATCTTGGAAGTTAAGACAAGCAAGCAAAAAGGAGATATTGCAGGAAGCAAGCTGAAAAAGTTTTATGAATTTCTTTCTAAGAAGATAATGGAAGATTTTGTTATTAACAAAAAAGAATTTAGCTATGATGAAGACAAAAATATTGCAAAAATGTATTTTAATGTCAAGTCAAGAGGAAAAATCTTGATTGAAGGGCCTCCAATAACTGCTGTTGAGCATGTTGTCAGATTCAAGAAAAAACATAAAAATTGCTTTGTCAAAGCTGGAAAAGCTTATTGCAGAAAACAAACAGAAAAAAATCCTAAAATATTTCTTGCAAATTTCAAGGAAAAAGAAAAAAGGATTTTGAGAGAGATGAATATAACTAAAATAGAGGTTAAGTGATTATTTCTTAGGTTTTTTAGATTTGGCTAAAAGCAACATTGGTGTAGCACATATTAAAAATGTTCTCGGGCCTGTGAAGTCTAGGATACCTCCAGAAGCTTCAATATACTCTTCATTACCTAGGTTAAGAGGAGAAATTCCTTGAAGATAAGGAGGAAGTTGATGTTTTTTTGGAAATTGTTCAAAAATTAGAGAATCTTCAAGAAGTTCCTGTTCGCTTGGAAATTGTCCAGAACTTAGAAAATGTTGGATATAAGTAGGAAGTTGATGTTTTTTTGGAAATTGTTTAAAATCTAGAAGATATTCAAGATTAGGAACTTCCTGTTCTCCTAAAAATTGTTCAGAAGATGGAAAAGGAAATGTTTCATGACTTTCTTGAAAATCTTGAGGTTCACATGGCATTCCTTTAGTCATATCATATGCTCTACCAATAATTTTTCGAAGTGAATTATTTTGTGTCATTTTATTATTATGTTTTTTAAATATTTAAACTTATAGTCCTTTTCTTCGTTGTTCAATTAGTCTATATAATTTTTGAATATGCGCACAATTTAAAATAGCAATTTCTCTTCTTATATCCTCTGACACACATAGTATCCCAATTGCTGAGTCTAATCCTGCTTTGATAAAATCTCTTGCTTCTTGAGGTTTATTAGAGTATTCTTTAACTAAAAGGGGATTTTTTATTGTTACACTACATTCATATTCTGGTTCATCTATTTTGAATCCAAGATATTTTGCCATTTTATTTCCCCCAAGCTTGTTCGAACAAGTAAGCAAGAGAACTTACAAAAAAGGGCGAGTTTATCCAGACGCCGAGCTCTTCTTCATTTGCTGAATTTGAATTTGAGAGCATGAATAAAACCTGCTCTCTGTCCATTATAAAAAATCTTGAGTTTAAGGCTAGTTTTTGCGCTTTAATCTTAAACTTGTTGTTTATCTTTTTTATCTCAGATTCTTCACCTGAAAGAGCAATTTTGGCTTGAATTTTTCTTCTGTTTAGTGTTGAAAATAAAGATGAGAAAATTCTTGATTTCTCATTTATTTCATTTACTGATGTGCAAATTATAACTTCTCTTTTTGCTGATTCTAAAAGCTCGCGAAGATGGTTGAAAACATTTGTTTTTCCTTTTATTGCCCCGCTGACATCTTCATGCCTGACTGGCTCTATTCCTGTTTTATGCAGAGTTTCAAGTTCAGCATATTCTTGAGTTTCTTTTAAACTTGATAGAGTTTTAATTTTATCCTGAGCATTTCTTAATGTGTTTGTTTTAAGCTTCTCAACAACAGTTGTTGGCTTTACTGCAATGTATTTTACAGGCTTTCCAAGTTTTGCTATTGCAAATCCATCTTTTTCCAAACTTTCGAGAACATCATAGGTTCTAGATCTTGGCACTCCAGACATTTCAGCAATCTCGCCTGCAGAAGCGATTCCCTTGGTTAAAAGAGCAAGCCAAACTTTAGTTTCATAAATATTCAAGTTAAAGTGGCTTCTTATTTTCTTAACAAGTTCTGGTTTGATTATCATCTTATTCTCCTTGTTTGTATTTATCAGGATTTTCTTCTGTAATGCCTCTTGGACTAATAAAAGGGGTATATGCTCTAATATTCTCATTAGAATTTAAATCAAGCATGGGCATAATGGAATCTTTTTTATGAGCTTCTTGTGTTAATTTAGAATCTCTAATAGCATATCCATGATTTGAAAGGTAACGGAAGAATGCTTGAGGGTCTGTTAAACCTCTAACATGAAAATAGACATTTCTTGATGAAATAACATTAAGCTGATTAAAAAGATTGTGCTCACTAAGGCAATCTGTAAGTTTATCTGCATCAGTATAAAACCTTATAGGTTCTGGTTTCAGAGATTCATCTCCAGAATATAGATAACAATAGATTTTATTTGAATCAGAATCAGGTATTTTTCCTTTCCTCGCGCCGATTATTGCTTGAAGTTCCATTTTATTCTCCGTATTCACTTCTTCTCAAAACTTTAAAAGATGATTCTTTAGGATTAGGTACATACTCTAGATTTCTAGTTCGGTCTTGACAGAAAATATAACATGCTGAATATGCGCCATCAAGGCTAGTAGCATAAGCTTTTGCCTGTTGAGGTGTTATTTTTCCTTTAAAAACTTCATCTACTTTTGGGAGCTGGACATTTAGTCCATCTCTTATATTTTCTCCTTCTAATGGAGTGATTGTAGGATTAAGTCCATGATTCTTTATAATGTGCTCTAAATCTGATGCTACTTGTGCAAACAAACTTGATATTATAGGTAAATTTCCTTTAGCCATTTTCTCTGAATTTAAAATCATTAAATTTACTACTCAATTAAGAGAAAAACCCTTTATAAATCTTTCTTTTTGTTATCTTTCCTTAGTGACTACAATAGTAAGATTTAAAAGTCGAGGTTTTCTAAGGATACTGGTAAAATGGAATGGTTAAAAACCTTGGGATATAGTTTAGTATTTTTTGTTGGTTTTCTTAGCTGTTTGCTTATTATTATATTTTATGGCGGAGCAGAAATTCCTTATGTTTTTGCTGAAAAAGGCAACCCAGAAGCTCCTGGAAACTGGATTCAGGAATCTCAAATACATGTTTATGATAATGCTATTGTTATTGATGTTGAAAATGCAGATTTGGCAAGATACGCACCTACAGGAAGCATGAAACCTGTTCTTGATAAAGACAGCACAGGAATAAGAATAAAACCAGGAAGCGAACAAGAGATTAATGTTGGGGATATTGTAACATTTGAAAAAGATAATGATTTAATTATACACAGAGTTATTGAAAAAAGTGAAGATTCTGACGGAATTTATTTTATAACACAAGGAGATAATAGCAATGCAACAGACGGCAAGATAAGGTTCAATGAAATTAAATATGTCACAATTGCGGTGATTTGGTAAGATGTTAGAAGAAATTAGATGTCCTGGAGAGGATTTAGAAATTATGCTGACTTACTTAAGGGAGCCTCTTTTTAGTCATTTGTTAAAAGAACAAAACCCAGAAAAGGCAACTGGAACAAAATTAGTCAGAGGAGCATATTATATGGGAAAATTAGGGCAGACAGGTGAAAACTTAAAAACTATTTTAGAAGGTTTTTTAGAATCTTTTGGACATCAAGATAAAGCAAGAATAATGAACAGATTGTTTGAATATGGAAAAACTAGAGTTGAGATGATAAAAAATCTTGGTATACATGTAAGCCAACATCCTCAATGCCGAGGGGTATATGAATCTTTTTTAGAGAATATAGCCTATGCTAACAGTGAGGTAAGCGAGGAAGAAGCAAATGAAAAAAAGAGAAGAATAGACAAAGAATATTTTAATTTAGCAGCTTAAACCAGCAATCCAATTAACATTCCTATCAAGACTCCTGATGTCAGATAAGGCATTGCAGGATAATATTTTCCTTTTCTTGCTATAAAAAATAAAGCTGTTAGAGCGATTGTTGCGCATAGCGAGATGATTGATGCTTCGAACAAGCCAAAACTTCTAAGAAAGACCCCCGCAGCAATCAAAGGAAAAATAACATCTCCTCCGCCGAGAATTGCAAGCGAGACTTTAATTTTTTTCTTTTTTAAAACTGCATTTGGAATTTTTTGGTTTTTGTATTTTAATTTTATTGCTCTTATTTGAGCTCTTTGTTTTGAACCTAAACTTGGAACAAAAAATCCTGCAAATAATTTTAATTGTTGAATTTGGAATTTTGCCATTTTCTGCATAAAACCAGCATGCCAAACAGCCCAGATATCATATATTGAAATTGCTATAAGCAAGATAATAATTGTCCAAACATTCAAGATAGGAACAAAAACAGCTGCAATTCCTGGATAAATCATCAGCTCTGTGAGATTGTGAATTAAAATATGCTGCTTGAAAATTTTATAAATTGCAAGAGGCAAGGCAATCAACAAAGCAATTAATGCTCCGTATGGAATTTTAAGATAAAAGAATAAAGCATAAAGAGTTATGCCAAGAGCAAGAACAACAACAGCAAAAAACCAAATTTTAAGAAACCACTTAGCCTTAAACTTGCTTAATAAGAAAATTACAAAAATTGCAATGGCAAATGAGATTATTATTGTAACCAAGGATGTTCCTTTTGGCATTTCAGGAGGCTGCATTCCGTATGGCAATTGCGGGCTGAGGGAAATATTTTGTTCTATGCCATTAATAACAACTTTTTCTATTCTCGGAGTATATGCATTTATAACTATCAAGCCAATAATCTGAGTTACTAAAAACATTCCAATCAACAGAGCAGTTATTTTCCAATTATGTTTCACTTTATTTCCTCTTTTATATCTTAATTTAAGATTTAGTATAAAGAAAAACTAGTTTTTAAATGTTGAGGGTAAAACTTAAATATTCAGAAAGCTATAACCTATTATGAACAAAAGGGGTATTAACTGGCTTTCTGTTGTAATAATAATTTTAATAATTTTATTAACGATTTATTTAATCAAAAAACAATTCTTTGGAGGATGATTCAAGATGGATAGAAAATTAAGCTGGATTGACATGATATTGATTTTATTAGGATTATATATTGCTTATCAGCTTATAAGAGCAATACTTGGGGGGAGCTGGCAAACCGAAGGATTGATTATTTCTCTTTTAATATTCAATTTGGGTTTAACTTGGAAGATAAGTATGAGCTTGATGAAGTTAGATATGAAGTTTGGAGGGCATATTGCTTGGCATAGAATAAAAGATGATAAATAGAATATTATTTTATCCTTATAGTTTCTAAGTTTCTTGGCGCGATGGTTTCAACTCGGTTAAGCTTGTAGATTGTTGAAGCCAAATCGAGGCACTTGGAGGCTTCACCATGATTAATAATTACCCTTTTTGGCTTAGGCTGTGCATGATTAATGAATGTCAGCAGCTGATTTCTTCCAGAATGTGCTGTTAAGCCGTCTATTGTATTTATTGAGAGTTCTATTTTTACTGATTCTTCTTTTCCGTCGTTTGTCATTTTAATTTCTTTCAAGCCCTCTTGAACTTGCCTTCCAAGACTTCCAACTCCCTGATAACAAACAAAAATTATTGAATTTTTCTTATTGCCTGCAAATTCCCTAAAATATTCTACAGATGCTCCTCCGACTAGCATACCAGAAGTAGCAAGGACAAGACACGGACCACCTTCTACAACTTGTTTTCTTTCTGCTGGACTTCCAACTCTTGAGAAGATATCAGAAACAAATGGGTTTTTATCCTGAAAAATCTGGTTTCTTGTATAGCTTGATAAAAAATCTGGATAAGCTGTATGAATACCATTAATATCCCAAATCATTCCATCTATATACACAGGAAATTTTGGCAACAAGCCTTGCTGGATTGCATCTTCAATAATCAACATTGTTTCCTGCGCTCTTCCCAGTCCAAGTTCTGGGATAAGCACTTTTCCCTTTCTTTCTATTGTTTCTTTTATTTTATTAATCAGCATCATTTCTGCATCTTTTCTTGGAGGCAATACATCATTTTTGCTTCCATAAGTAGATTCTATAATAACTGTTTCTAATCTTGGGAATACATCAACAGCAGCGTCTAACAATCTTGTCTTGCCATATTTTTGATCTCCAGTATAAAGAAGATTATGCAACCCATTGCCTATGTTAAGATGAACCATTGCACTTCCTAGAGCGTGCCCTGCATTATAGAATGTTAATCTTATGTCAGGAGTAATATCAGTAACTTCATTATAATTCAAACAGATAGAATGCTTAACCATTTCTTTAATATCTTTTGAAGAGAATAAAGGTGTTGTTGCTTTTTTGAAAGCGACT
>Ga0209541_10018473_pt1 | contig 10092 bp, 8 predicted proteins | sample RifCSPlowO2_01_FD_184027 | JGI IMG/M metagenome (GOLD analysis project Ga0209541, IMG submission 184027) | Groundwater microbial communities from Rifle, Colorado - Rifle CSP2_plank lowO2_0.1 (SPAdes) (version 2) | ecosystem: Environmental > Aquatic > Deep subsurface > Groundwater | place: Rifle...
ATGCCAGAAGCGCGTGCCCACCTTCATGGTACGCAGTGATCTTCTTCTCTTCTTCGGAGAGGAGATGGCTGCGACGCTCAGGACCGATCATTACCTTCTCTATAGAACGAATGAGATCATACTGCGAGACTTTTGTTCTGTTTTCCCGCGCCGCCAAGATCGCACCTTCATTCATGAGCGAGTAGAGGTCGGCACCGGAGAAGCCCGGCGTACGCTCGGCAATGGTGCGTAAGTGAATATCCTCACCCAACGGCTTTGTGCGGGCGTGAATTTTCAAAATCTCCTCGCGGTCGTTGATATCGGGCAAGTCGAGAATGACGCGACGATCAAAGCGGCCGGGGCGCATGAGTGCGGGATCGAGCACATCGGGGCGATTGGTCGCTGCCATGACGATGATCTTCTCGTTCGGCTCAAAGCCATCCATCTCGACCAATATCTGGTTCAATGTCTGTTCGCGTTCGTCGTTGCCGCCGCCCACACCGGTGCCGCGCACACGACCGACCGCATCGATCTCATCGACAAAGATGATCGCCGGAGCCTCCTTCTTCACCATGCGGAAGAGATCGCGCACACGTGACGCACCGACACCGACGAACATTTCGACGAACTCGGAGCCGGACAAATGGAAGAACGGTACACCCGCTTCTCCTGCAACGGCACGTGCGAGCAAGGTCTTGCCTGTTCCCGGCGCACCCATCAACATCACCCCCTTGGGGATCTGCGCACCGATGTCGAGGAATTTCTGCGGCTCTTTCAAGAACTGCACGATCTCCTGCAATTCTTCCTTCGCCTCCTTCACGCCGGCGATATCCTTGAAGGTCACCTTCTGTGCCGTATCATCGGGATAAATAACGCGTGCTTTTGATTGTCCAAAAGTGAACGCCTGCATGCCGCCGCCTTGCTTGACCTGCCGCGAGAGGAACCACAAGAGCGCGAGCAAAAAGACAAGCGGCAACAAGAACGGTGCGAGTGCATAGAACCAATATCCGAAACCGCTCGGGTCTTTGATCTCGATCTGGATCGCCGCGAGCTCTTCGGGTAAGACGCCGTAATTCTTCATCGTCTCAGAAAATGACGACTCTAATTCTTTCTTGGAATCCTTCTTCGTGGCATCCTTGTACTCGACATGCAAATCGCCACCCTCGACATCCACCTTTGCGACACGCGATTGATGAATATCGGTCGCCAGCTGAGAAAGCGACAGCACTTCAGTTTTTGTTTTGTTCCGCTCGGTGAAAAAAGAGTAAGCGGACACAAGGAGTAAGAAGACAAGCAAGATCGTCAGCATGTTGGAGAAAAACGACGGCGCCGCAGGGCCACCATCTTTCACCGGCTTTTCCTTACCCGCTTCCCCTCCGGCACCGCCAGGACGAAATTTGTTGAGATCTTTTAAATCCATAGTCAAGACATTATACAAGAAAATGGCGCCGGTGCCAGCTGGCCATTGACAGAACAATAGAATTAGTATCTAATACCCATTAGACAAATTTCAATTAAAAGGAGTTGCCACATGAGCTCAGAAACGGTTAGTGGTCTGTCACCAAAACAATGGGCAGGGATGGTTTACCTGCTCCAAGGGGCGGGTTTCTTCACCGGCGGGCTAACCACTCTGGCCAGCATCATCGTCAACCACATCGCAATGGAAAAGGTGGAAAGCGATCCCGTCGCGCTCTCCCATTTCCGGTACCAGATTCGGACATTCTGGTACAGTTTCCTTTGGGGAATGGTCTCACTCATTTTGGTACTCCTCATCGTCGGTGTGTTGGGATTCATGATCATAACGATCTGGTATCTCTACCGCGTGGTGAATGGTGCGATCAAACTGTCGAGCAACAACACAATCTGACTCGACAATGATGCGACAAGGGCTGGGAATTCTCCCGGCCTTTTCTTTTCTCCTCATTCACGGGTAGTATAGAGAAACATGGTCAATTTGATCGAACATAAAAAAGCGCATTTCAACTACGAGATCCTCGAGCAATTCGAGGCGGGGATCCAGCTGTTCGGCGGCGAGGTGAAGTCGCTGCGTGCCCACCGTGGGAAGCTTGAGGGAGCACACGTGACCATTCGCGGAGGCGAGGCCTTCCTCTTGAATGCCGACATCCCTCCCTATCAGCCGGGCAACGAAACAGGCGGCGGCTACGAACCCACGCGCAATCGCAGACTCCTCCTCAACAAGAAGGAACTGGCAGAGCTGGCGACAGCAGAGGAAAAGGCTGGGTTGACAATCATTCCACTTTCGATGTACAATAAAGGCCGCGTGATCAAGCTCCGACTCGGTGTCGCTCGCGGCAAGAAGAAGGGCGACAAACGCGAGACGATCAAGAAGCGCGAGGCTATCCGCGACATCGCAAGAGAAGTGAAGCGCGGCGTCGAGCGCGGCGTGAAGCAGATCGGCAACCGACTGCATCTCGATTAAAAGCGGTGTTCATTGAAAATTTATAGAATCGACTTCCATGTTTGTTGTTTTATAAAAGACACCAAGATTGGGAGTGACTGGCTTTGACAGAGAGCATTGTTGACTGTGCGCGGCGCCGAGCGTGTTCGTGGACTCGTAAAAAACATGAACGACTTGAAAGTGCCAAGAATAAAAGCACCGGTGGAGTTGCAACACCCTATTTTGGGGCAAACAGCTTCGCTTTCGCTTACGCTTAAGTAAACGACGCGTCTGGGGGAGTACGCCTGATAGGCCTCTATGATGTGTCATTCTTTCAGGATAGGAGTGTCGTGCCTGACGACACCACCGAAACTAAAGGCTCAGTGCAGAAAGATTTCGTTTTTCTTTTACTGGCTGCATGAATCACCAAGAAAAACTACGCGCCGTAGACCCACAACTCTTCATCTCTTTGGACGGGGGTTCGATTCCCCCCACTTCCACTCGTAAAAACATTAGCGCCCCAAAGGCGCTTTTGTTTTTTGAGTGGAAGTGAAGAAGTGCTCTGCAGCACTTCTGTGGGGGAATCGAAGACCGCAGCGATGTTTCGCGAGCACGCGAAACCGCGAGGGGCGGGCTGCGAGTTCATGGAGCGACGGCGACATGAAACTTGTAGCCGATTCCCCAATCGAAAAGCGGAGTCATGTTTTTTCAGCAGAAAAAACGGACGAGCTAGGGTCGTGAAAATTTGTTTGCGGCGGCAAACAAATTATTCCTGACCGACCTCCCCGCCTCCACAATATGTATCCACAAAAAATCAGCTTCTTGTGCTGATTTTTTGTTTACATAAAGAAAATTTCAGATCAAAAAATTCTTTGATAAATTTTTCTCTTTTCCCTAAAAGACTTTCGGTGTACTTGCCATTTCGGCGGCGGCAATACGAACTTGATAACTGATCCCCTCTTCAAATTTCACCACACTATTTTCAAATCAATTGTACCTGTCCCCATTTCCCCAAAAGACCCCTTTTGCAAAGGATCGTAAAATGGTGGTTTTTGGTGGACATTACACCCCACAACCAGACATAGATAATCTGTTTTTATAAGGCACTGAGGGCAGCTAATACCTCATCGACGTTGCCATTGTGAACAAGGAAGAAATGAAGCTTGCCTTTCCCGAGTTTTGCCCACTCATTCGCGATCTCTACCTTGTAGGCAGTATCTTCATTGCTTATACGGTCCCCTCCTTTCCATTCGAGTGCAACGATGTTTCCTTTTTTTGTGACAGCAATAAAATCAGGATAAAACTTCCCCCTCTTCCATCCTTGGATATAGAACGGATCAACCTTCTCTCTGTTGCGGACCCAAAACTCTATATTATCCAATGATCCAAGATCAATACGCTCAACAAATGTTCGCTCTTCACCATTGATTGCATCGATTCTCTTATAAAGATTCTTATTAAATTCTTTTTGTACGGGGGACTTGAGAGCAATCACCTCTGGATATGAGTCGTATGCCTGTACTGTGAGCTTCTTTTTTGTCAGTAATTCTGCATAAACTTTTCTTGCATGCTTCTCTAAGGTTTCACTCACTATCACAGCAAGGCGTTCTGCAAAAAGATAGCGATTGACGGATAATTCAGGAAGCGTGCGTTTCTTCTTTATTTGCACATTAACTGCCTTCTCGATGAATTTCATCTTGTCCTCGGGGCTTATCATTGAAAACCGCATTTTTTTATCAAGCCAACTCACCAGCTCAACTGCGGAGTGTTCACCTTCAAGATAATGAAATGGTAATGCAAGTTGTTTGCCTTGGAGCCATTCATCGTCTTCGGTAATGTCTATTGTCGCCTGACCATCAAGATCGTAGTGAATAGTAAAATCAAAGTCGGCATTCTCTTTGGAAAGCTCGAAGTCTTCTCCCAACAAATCCTCGAACGAAAGTTTATCCTTCACAAATGTCATCACTGGCACCCTTAGATCTTTCTTGATCGCTTTCTTTGCCTCAAGCGGGTCTTCATACTTCTCTGCCTCTACTCCACCAACAAAGTCCGACTTGCTATAGCCATTTTCTTCAAGACCTTTTACTACGCGATTCGCCGCTTCTTGAAAGTTTGGAGCTGAAGCAAACACATAACTGCGATTGAGTGCTTCGTCACTCTTGCGCTTGGCTTTTGGCATGCGGATCACGCGACCAATAATCTGCTCGACGGCAACCTTAGCACCAAGATTTGCGACGGAAATGAGTACGTACGCAAATGAGCAGTCCCAACCTTCTGCAAGTGCGTTCACTGTGAGGATATAGCGCACCTCACAATCCTTTGCGAAAAGATCGACACCCTCAAGCTCATCGACATCTGAGGTCTTAATTTTGATTTGTTCTTCAGGAATCTTCTTGTCGAGCAACATCTGTTTCAAATGCTCCACGGTAACTGTTGCTTTCACCTTGCTCTTCGGCTGCGCCTGAAGAAGTGCGATGGGGCGGAGATACTCCCCCTTGAGCTTCTTTGCCCTCAATTCAAGTTCATTACGCTTTGCCATACCATCTAATACAACTTGCTCCCACTGTGCACGGCTTTCGAGTACGATGGGAATTTTTACCATTTCCTCGATCTTGAGCTCGGATGCACTGGTTTTCACAAGCACATTGCTTCCCTCTCTCGGCGTGGCTGTAAACTCAATGATAAACGACGGCTTGAGTTCCGAAAGAAACTGCACCGATAAGGCGGTTTGAGTATGATGACCTTCATCTATAACGACGAGAGGGGTATGTTTACGTATGACATTTGCAAGCGAGTTCACTACCGTTCCCTCTGCATCCTTCTCAAGCACTGCTTCATCTCTCAAATTCTGAAAATGGTCCATCAGTGCTCCGTTCTCTTTGTATACCTTGTATTTCTTCTGAATCGACAAATCCTTACGGAATGCATCGAGACTCGCAACAACAATGCAGAGATTGTTGCGTACGTCCTCGGGAGTTATCATAAGCGCTTCCTCGTTCGAGAATACCCTTATTTTGTTGCCAAACGCCTCGCTGAGCATCTCATAATGACGATCACGAGTATCCTTAAACTTCTTGAGCGTTTGGGTTTTAATCGAGTCCGACGGCACAAACCACATGACAATACCCGTATCCATTTTATAGGGAAGAGCGATACTCATTATCCGCTCAACTGCCTTGCATCCAACAAGTGTTTTACCACCTCCAGTCGGAATGCGAATACATACGAACGGCACATCATCAAACCACTCATGGTTGTACTTACCATCAGTAATTTCGTTGAATGCATGACGAGATTTCATTTTTCGGATACGTCCCAAAAAGTCTTCGAGTACCTCTATTGCATTTGTTTGATAGTGTTTAAATTGCATAGCTTTAGTAGACTTTTATCTCGTAAGGAATTTGCTTAAAGGTAACGCCTTTTTCTTTCAGCTCGACTTCGTCTACCAAGCAACGGTCCGCATAGACAACCGCAGGACCAGCAATTTTTAGTTTCGAGAGAGCTGTACGAGTAAGGTCATTTTTATTTTTTCCTGCGTAGATAAGGTAATACGAAAGCCCCCCACTCTTGCCAACGAAAGGTTGTTTTACTGATTTTTTCTCAAGATTAGTCTGAGTTTCGGTAAAATATACATACGTTGCCAGTTCATCGTATGTGCATTTTTCATTTATCTGCCCTTTTTCATCAAAGAGGGGTTTTGCGAGTTCGCAAAATTCAAAGCCGTCTTTGTGATCATATTTTTTGATTGCTCTCTTTACGCGTTCTGCCGTTATCTTTTTTGCAATCTCATCACCCATTTCAATAAGAATAAAATTGCGATTCTTTCCATCCTCTTTATTTATGTCCATTACCGCATGCCCCGTTGTTCCAGAGCCAGCAAAGGAATCTAGAACCAAATCACCTTCGTCCGTACCCATCTCAACCATCTTTCGTACCATGTCCATTGGTTTTGGAAAATTAAAAACCTTGGTTCCAAAGAGATTTTTTACCTCCAATGTTCCCTTCTCGGTATTGTCGTCTTTATCCCACCACACGGAACGTGCCATTCGCGATTTTTCCCTGTATTTTTCAACTATTTGATAACCCCCATCCATCATCTTTTTTCCTACAATTTCTGAGTTTAAGAACTTCAAAGATCTGGGCTTACCCCAACGCCAGACGGTTTTATATCCTTGGGATACTTTTGGATTTACCTCAACCCATCCACGATGGTTTTCTAAATCAATCTCAAAGAAACCATTCGCATCAAGTTTCTTTGGATTCACATAAAACGGATAATAAAGATTTGGGCGATTGCCAATATGAAAAGCAATATTCCTATTTCTTAATTCTCTTATTTCAAAACCACCACTTTTATCTTCAAACGGAAAAACCTTATCGGGGTCATTCAGGTTATTTAATTCTGCACCACCAACTACTTTCGAATACACAAGAACATAGTCATGCATTCTAGCTATGCCGCCGTAATCTCGTCCTCGAGGATTCCCAACAACAGTTATTTGTCCCACAAAGCTTGCTTCTCCAAAAATCTCGTCGAGCATTAACCTTAAATGGCTCTGCTCGTTGTCATCTATCGAGACAAAAATTACTCCTCTTTCATTAAGTAAATCTCTCAGCAACTTTAAGCGGGGATACATCATGCATAGCCACTTATCGTGTCTCGTTAGATCTTCTCCTGCAATACCCACTACTTTCCCGAGCCATTCTCGAATCTTGGGTGAATTTACTTTGTCGTTATAAACCCAGCCTTCATTGCCAGTATTGTACGGTGGGTCGATATAGATGCACTTCACTTTGCCTTGATAGAAAGGCATAAGAGCTTTCAGTGCCTCAAGGTTGTCACCGTGAATAATGAGGTTTTTTGATTCCTTACCAAGGGACGCACTTTGCACCTTTTCGAGTAACTTAAAAGGGACCTCTTTGTCGTGGTTTACTACAGCCTCTTTTCCTATCCAATTTAATGTTGCCACGGTAATCGCAGTGATGACTATAAGTATCTGTAATGAGCAATTTAACACAAAAAATATGGTACTCATAGTCCGTCGCCTCATAAGCATCATCGCCATACGCTTAGAGAGTGAATAAAAACAGAACTATCTTACTGAAATTTGGCAAAAGGGTTCGGGCACTTCGAGCCCAGAAAGGCATCGGTTCCCAAATGGACCTTTCTTTCAAGACGGGCATAGATCGCACCTACATAGGCGGAGTTGAGCGGGGCGAGAGAAACCTCGGACTAGAAAATATAGAGAAAATAGCAAAGGCACTGGGGGTCAGCTTAGACGAACTTTTCAAGCTCTAAGCCAAGAAAAATAGGGTAAACGGTGTCAGGCACTGTTTGTGGTCTTGCACACACTCGACTCACATCTTCAAATTCCACCACACCCTTTCCAAATCAATTGTACCTGTCCCCATTTCTCCACTTGCTCAATCAGGGAGGCGAGGATTTTGTCTGATTATTGAGCCGACCCACCCAGTTTACAATTAGTTGACAATTATATACAGCTTAGTTTACAATTAGTTTACAATGTTTAACAAAGACAAGATACTGCAGCAGGCAAAAAGGGGCGGGAAGATACTCACCAATGACTTGGCGGGTGTATTGGGCGTTTCGCGACAATACGCGAGCCGCCTTGTCAGCGAATTAGTATCGGAACACCAACTGATCAAGCTCGGTTCCACCAGAGGGGCTTTTTATGTGCTCCCCTCGTATGCACAACAACATGCGGAAATATTTCCTGCGCACTACACGAAATCATTTAAAAACGTCGCGCTTGAAGAACACAAGATACTGCATGAGATCGAAAGCACGCTCCCCTTGCTCACGCACCTGCCGGAGAATATCAAAAGTATTTTCACGTTTGCCTTTTCTGAAATGCTCAATAATGCCATCGAGCACTCGCGATCACCAATCATCCACATCGAGGTTGCGGTTCAAAACAAAACACTATCGTTCGTTGTGAGCGACAGCGGAGTGGGTGTGTTCAGAAATATTATGGAAAAGAAAAAATTGCAGTCGGAACTTGAGGCTATTCAGGATTTGCTGAAGGGAAAGACGACAACAATGCCAACATCTCACTCAGGAGAGGGTATTTTCTTTACCTCAAAAGTCGGCAACCTCTTTGTCCTCGATAGTTTTGGATACCAGCTCATGGTCAACAATGAGCTCCCGGACGTGTTTGTCGAGCAAGTAAAAAAAACAAAAAGAGGCACCAGGGTGACATTTCAATTGCCGATCAACTCAACATTACACTTAAGTGACATCTTTAAAAAATACACGAATCTCACTGATGCCAGTGGCAACGGATTTGACAAGACTGAGGTCAGCATAAAACTCTATGTGCTGGATGGAGTACATATTTCACGGTCACAAGCTCGCCGTGTTCTCTCGGGTTTGGAAAAGTTTAAGGTCGTTGTCTTTGATTTTGCGAAGGTTCCCGTAGTCGGACAAGCATTTGCTGACGAGATATACCGTGTATTTCATCACAAACATCCGCAGATCACGCTCCAAGAGGTACACATGAATGAAGGGGTTACATTCATGATTGAACGAGCAAAACATGAAGCAACAAGGGGAAATGGGCAATCCACATAAAGCGCAATCAGAGCAGAAAGGCTTCATCCATTAATAAGTTTCTATAAAAATGGATGCTACACAAAGAACCGTCATCAATAATAACTATGAAGTTATTATCGGACGAGTCCTAAGACTCGTAGGCCATAAGAGCGCTACTCTTCTTTCTTCTCTCCCTCCTCCTTTCGAGCAACCAAGAAAATATAAACAATCTCGAGAAGCCCCAGAGTATTCACGATGAGGAGTGCAATGAACCAATTCTTGTGCGACAATCGCGCGGCCTTCCACAAAGCAATCCCCTTCCATACGAGACTCCAAATCGAAAGAGCAACAATGAGCACAAGCATGGCTCCGGCGGGAAGAAGACCATTAAGAGAGCTGAACTGACTCATAAATTCATTCATCTCTCTATGATACACCACTCTTATACCATCTCCAAAAAACGCTTTCATAAAGCATTCGCTCATGTTGTGCGCAAACAGAGAGCAGATGGTAAGGAATATCGAGCAACCGATTTTTCTTGAGGGTACTCCGCATGAGAAAAGGTCTTGCGCAGCGGGTCCCATCTCACCGCTCACTCCGCGGTGTTCTGTCGCAAAATTTGCTCAATGTACCAGCTGCAATTGGCGGAGCCTCGCGCAAACAAGAAACTGTTTTATGTTACACTCTCCATATGAAACCTGACCAAAAACAAGAAATGGAGCGGATCGCGCGGGACCTCGGCATACAAAACATTGAGCGGCATATCTTTCTCTGTGCCGACCAAACGCTCCCGAAATGTTGTTCGCGGGAAACAGGCCTCGCCTCATGGGAATATCTTAAAAAACGTCTCGTCGAACTCAACTTATCCCAAAACGGAAAGATCTATCGGACCAAGGCGAATTGTTTTCGTGTGTGCCAAGACGGCCCCATCGCGGTCGTTTATCCGGACGGAGTCTGGTATCGCTCATGCACGCCGGCAACACTCGAACGCATCATCACCGAGCACCTGATCGGAGGAGTGCCGGTCGCAGAGTTTATCATCAACAAGAAGAATTAAAGCATCACCTCTTGGTTGTAGCGCATCTCGATCGCATGACGAAGCTCGCGCGCACGCGGATCGTTGTTGATTGCCGTCGCCGTATCAAGTTCTTCAAGCAACTCA
>Ga0209541_10018476_pt1 | contig 10092 bp, 13 predicted proteins | sample RifCSPlowO2_01_FD_184027 | JGI IMG/M metagenome (GOLD analysis project Ga0209541, IMG submission 184027) | Groundwater microbial communities from Rifle, Colorado - Rifle CSP2_plank lowO2_0.1 (SPAdes) (version 2) | ecosystem: Environmental > Aquatic > Deep subsurface > Groundwater | place...
TAGAAAGATATTCTGAAGAAAATGCAGAAAGAGTAATTTGTGACATGGAAGAAATAAAAAAGTTAAATGTAAGAATCTTAATTGCTGATGTAGCAAAACAGTCTGGTTTGTTAAGACATGATTCTGATAAATTAGCAGAAGTTTTAATTGGTTTAATATGAAAAAGATTATAAACTTTTATTTATTTTCAGACCTATGAAAGACTTGGATTATAACGAAGATGGTGTAAAAATTATTGATAATGATCTTATAGCAAGATTAATTTTAAAATCAAGATCGTCTCCTAGAAGAAGACATCAAATTTGTTTACATACCGAGAAATCTGATTTGATACAACGTATGGCTATTGCATTACAACCTAATAGTTATATACAAGCTCATAAACATGAAAACCCTGACAAAAGAGAATTATTTACGATTTATCAAGGAGAGTTAGTTATAATAACTTATAAAGAAAATGGTGATCTATTAAGCAAATATCACCTTACACCTAAGACTCTAAGAACAATTGAACTAAGACCAAGAATTTATCATTCCCTTATTGCAATCAAACCAGATACGGTAGTATTTGAAATGAAAGATGGACCTTGGGAAAGTGTAGAAAAAGATAAAACTTTCGCACCATGGATGCCATCAGAAGATTCTCCAGAGGCAGAAGAATATTTTAATACTCTTAAAGAGAGATTAGGGTTATAATTTTAAAAAATTCTTAATAATTTCCTTATTCCTTACTTCTGGATGAAATAAAACACCATATAGATTCTTCTTCTTAACAGCTTGTACAATATCTCCTTTAGAAAGAATTTCAAAATCTTCAAACTCAACATAATTATTATGTAAATGATAAACTTGAACTTTACCTTTTACATTTAAAATGTTAATCTCTTCATTAAAAAAACCTATTTCTGTTTTCTTCTTTAATTTACCATTATAAACTAAACCCATAATCTGAAATCCAGCACATATACCTAAAACTTTTTTGTTAGTTTCTTTTAACCAAGAAAACTTCTCAATTTCTTTTAAAAATTCATTATCTTTTAAACTTGTCCCACAAATTATGATTTTATTATATTCTTCAACACTTTCAACTTCACTATAATGTTTGGTAATAAACTTAATTCCACTTTGTTTCAAAATTGATTCTACTGGTTTTACGAATTCATAATAATGTAATCTCTCTTTACAAACGTTAATTATTAAATTCATTATCCTTGAACTCCAAATTTTCTTAAAATTAATTTATTCCCTTTCTCTTCAATTTCAACTGAAAAGAAATTCCTAAAACCTAATCTAATATAACAAATTCCCAACTTCTACCTCCATTCTGAAAGAATTACCAGAACCTTTAATCGTTTTAGATACAACCTTTAAACCTTGACTAAACAAAGGACAGTTTAAAACCAAACTTTCAAATTCTCCACCCTCCCCTGCAATATTAATTTTAAACTTTGAATTTAATTCTCTCAATTTCAAAACTAATTCTTTATCTATCCTTTTTCCTAAATAACTCTCATCTAACGGAAAAGCAGCAACGGAAGTAAGAATAACTTCAAATTTATTTTCAATTAACTCATTTAATAATTCAACCTGATCTTTTAACCATAAGGGATTAAAACATTCTATTTCTAAAGAATTACAAATATTTTGTATTCTTGTACCTTGATAAACACTCTCAACAGCTCCAGTAACTATACCTTCAATTTCAAATTCTTCAATTGCTTTTTCAATTATTCTTTTTAAATCTTCTAATTCTTTTTCTTTCTCCCCATTAGTTTCAACAGTTAAGATTGGAATATTCATTACTGAAGCTTGTTTTATAACTTTACTTATAGATGGAGTATGAAACATATAACTATCCTGATTTTTAGAAAAAACAGAAATTAAGCAACTAAGTTTATACCCTTTTTTAAAAGCTAGATAAGCAGCATAAGTACTGTCTTTCCCACCCGAAAATAAAACTCCTAATCTCATAAAGTTAGGTTATTAAGAAACTCTTTTTAATTTATCGTATTAATTTATGGACTTAGGTGAAAGAGTTTGGATCTATGTAGCGAGAATTATCTTTTTTTGATTTTTTGTAAAAAAGAAGGGCAATAATAATGCCATTACAGACTAATCCATTAATCACTGGATGTGCGTAAGCAATCCAGTCTGCTTTAGGACCAGTCCAAATTGACAGTACAGAAAAGACATAGGCTATAAAAGCTATAATCCAAGCAACATGGTGTTCTTTTACTGTCCCTTTAATTATTCCAACTCCTGTTGGGATATATGAGATAAGATAGATTCCTTGTAATAAAAGATTAGCAATTCTATCATTTGATGTTACTTTCCAAAAAATACCAATAATTATAGCAAGAATTAAAGAAGTTATTCCAACAGAAGAAAGTTTGGAAAGTTTTCCCATAAATAAAGAATATATGAACACTCCAGACATGCAAAAAAATACTGCAATTACAATAAAACTTTGCCACCAATTATTTCCTGTTACAGAGAGATATGTAAAAAGATTAATTAAACCAACTAAAACCCAAATAAGCCATGTTGCAGGATTTGGGGTGGAGTGATTTTTTAATACTTGTCTGAAGTAGAAAAAATAAGTTATCAAGGCTGTTAGTCCAGCTAATAACCCAAAGAATTGTGAAATATTCATTTTAATTAGACTAAGAATTGATCTTTAAATTGTTTTCTACTCATTGCATACAATATATCCTCAGAACTGCACCATAAAAATATTCGCCCCCGCCGAGATTTGAACTCGAGTCTTCGCCTCGAAAGGGCGAAATGATTGGCCGGACTACACCACAGGGGCACAATAAAACTGCTGACCATTATCTATTTATAAAGATTTTTAAAATTTTACCTCCAAAACTCTTATAAACCATTCAATTAATTAGAAATCCAATAGTGGTTGAAGTTGAATTATTTGCAATAGGTGGTTTTACAGAAATCACTAAAAATATGACTGCTGTAAGAGTAGACGATGAAATTGTAATTCTTGATATGGGTATTTATCTTCCTGCATTTATTGATTACCAAGAAGAAGGCGGTAAGATAGATGAACTAAATAACGAAGAAATAATAAAGATGGGTGCAATCCCAAATGATCATATATTAGATAGATATAGACAAAATGTAAAAGGAATTTTTTTGGGACATGCACATCTGGATCACATAGCAGCAGTCCCATTTTTAGCTAGTAATTATGATTGCAAAATTTATGGCTCTCCATTTACTATTGAAATTGTAAAAGCTATTTTAAGAGAACATAAAAGAAAATTAAAAAATAAATTAATTCCAACTTCACTAAATTCAACAGTAAAAGTTTCTGCAAATATTCAAGTAGAATTAATTGCAATAACACATTCTACTTCTCAATGTGCATTACTTGCTGTACACACACCAAAGGGTGCGATTTTATATTGTAATGATTTTAAGTTAGATAATACACCTACATTAGGAAATAAACCAAATTATGAAAGATTAGAAGAACTTGGAAGTCAAGGGGCATTAGCTGTAATTACTGAAACAATGTACGCAGAAAAAGCAGGTAAATGCCCATCAGAGAGAGTTGCAAAAGAAATGTTGAGAGAAGTTATGTTAGAAATTGATCATAAAGATAAAGCATTATTTGTAACAACATTTGCATCTCACATTGCAAGAATAAAATCTACGATTGAATTTGGTTTAAAGTTAAATAGACAAATAGTTATTTTAGGTAGGTCAATGGAAAAATATATTACTGCTGCTCAAAATTTAAGATTATTAAGAGAAGACAAAAGAGTAAAAGTCTATACTTACAGATCAGCAGTAGAAAGAATACTTAATGAGATCTCCAAAAGACCAGGGAAATATTTAGTAATTTGTACAGGTTCCCAAGGAGAGCCAAATTCTATATTGGATAAAATTGTTAATGGTAAAGTTCCATTCCAGTTTCAACCAGATGATAGAGTAATTTTCTCAACGAAAACAATTCCAGTTGAAAGCAATATTGAAAATAGAGAAAGATTAGAATCAAAACTAAAGAAAAGAAAAATAAGAATGTACTTAGATATTCATGTAAGCGGACATAGCGCTTCAGAGGATTTAAGAGAACTACTAAATATGACAAAACCAAAGCATATAATCCCTGCACAAGGAGAACCACATATGATTGATGCTTTCATGGAAATATGCAAACATTTGAACTTTAAACCAAAACAAATACATAGAGTTGAAGATGGTACAACCATAAAACTTTAAATATTAGTTTAAATAAAACTTATCTATGGGATTTCAAGTTCACGTTGAGACATTTAAGGAATATTCTTATTCTGGTCCATTTGATTTTAAAGAATTGATTGATTACCTAAAAGCTTGGTATGAAAGGAATGGTTATGACATTAATGAAAAAGAATATTCTGAAAAGAATAATGATCTAAAAACCCATAAAATAAAATGGGAATGTGAAAAGGAAATTGATGATTATCATAGTTACATTATGAAGTTTGTTCTAGAACTAAAAAATTTTAAAGAGATAGAGAAGGACAATAAAAAAATAGTAAATGGAGATTTAAAACTAACTTTAGAATTTGCAGATGTTAAAAGAGATATTGAAGAAAAATGGGAAGGACCAGTTAGTAAAAGATTTGCAAGAGCAGTTTATGATAAATTTATTATGGAAGATAAAGAATCAGAAATAAATAAACAATTAAAAAAAGAAGTTGAATCTTTATTCAAAGAAATAAAGCAATATTTTGGTTAATAGCTCTTTCCAACGTAAGCTAAATACTCTGCTTTTTTACCCGAAATAACACACTTTCCTAATTCCTTTGGTTGTTTGGTAGGAATATTCAAAACTTTTGCACCACCAGTTTTTTCTTTTAATTCTTCTTCAACTTTAAAGTCAGAAGTTAAAGGTGTTAAACAAACTTTCTTATTTTCTATTCCTTTTAATAATTCAGAAATAGTTTTAACTTGTATAATATTATCATTAAATAACTTCTTGGATTTTTTAAATAAATTACCTTGAATATCCTCTAACATTTTTAAAATAAATTTAGACAATTCTTTGATTTTTGCTTTCTCTTTTTTATCATTGTCTCTTCTACATAAAATTACAGATTTTTCTTTCAAGTCTTTTGGTCCTATTTCAAGTCTAATTGGAATTCCTTTCAGTTCCCACTCATTAAATTTAAAACCGGGTGAATATCCTTCTCTATCATCTAAAATCGGATTAAATTCTTTTAAATCATTAAATAATTTTCTTGCACTTTCAAGAACGTTTTTATCTTTTTCAAACATAATAGGAACTATTACAATTTTATTTGGTGCAACTTTAGGTGGCAATACTAATCCTTTATCATCTGAATGAACCGCAAACATTACACCCAACATTCTTGTTGAAATTGCAAAAGTATTTTGATAAGCATATTCAAACTCTTCTTTTGCATTTTTGAATTTAATTTCATAAGCCTTTGCATAATGTTGACCATCATAATGAAAATCAGGTCCCTGTATTGCTTTTCCATGTGGCATATAATACTCAATAGAGATTGTGTATTCTGCTCCTGGAAATGTTTCTTTCTTAGATTTTTTCCCGGTAATTCCATACAAGGCCATAAATTCTTCACATACTTCTTTGTAAATTCTAATTATTTCTTTTTCTTCTGCCATTGCATCTTTAGCACTCGCATAAACAGTATGTCCTTCATTCCATAAAAATTCCCTGGTTCTTAAGAAAGGAACAGGATTTTTGAATTCCCATCTCACAACATTATTCCATTGATTATATTTTAAAGGTAAATCTCTATAGCTTCTTATCCATTTGGAATAGGATTCATACATGATAGTTTCAGAAGTTGGTCTTATTGCTAATCTTTCATTTAGTTTTGAACTCCCACTATGAGTAACCCACGCAACTTCAGGAGCAAAATCTTCTGTATGTTTCATTAACTTTCCAAATGTTTTTTCAGGAATAAATAAAGGAAAATAAACATTTTGAATTCCTAAATCTTTGAATCTTCTATCAACTTCTTTAACAATTTTTTCCCATATTGCATAAGATAAAGGTCTAAAAACAATACATCCAGAAACTTCAGTATAATCTGCTAGTTCAGACTTTAATATTACTTGTTGAAACCATTCAGAAAAGTCATCACTTTTTTTAATTGTAATTCCTTTAGTATCTTTTTTACTCATAACAAATTTAAAGTTTATTTAGATTAATAAATGTTTAGTCTGAATAATCAATTCTTCTTACGGACATTAAAGACCAATCTTTCCAAACTTCTCTAATCAAACAAGCCTTACTCTCTAAAGCTGCCCAATAAGCAACCATCTCATTTTGTCCATCATAAAGAATTTCATCATTTAATAATACACTATATCTTATTTCTATAACCATCAATTTGAGAATTATATTTTCTTTATAAATTTAATCCCCGTTGCTCCATATATTTGAGGATAACACTTAAAGTTTGGTGCATAATTTGTGTAGGTTGTATTAGAGTTTAGCTATCTCGTGAGTGTGATAAACTTTTATTTTATCTTGTTCTTTCAGTTTTTTGTCATTACTCCAAATTACACAATTTAATTTCAGTGCGAGTGCAAAATAAACAGTATCATTTGGATCTGGAGTGATTTTCTCGGCTTCATTAACATATTCTCTTATTTCTTCAAGAGGGACAAGAGTAATTCTTCGTTTTAAAATTTCGAGAAGTCTGAAAAAATCCTCAGTTGTCCGTTCTGTCTTTTTAAGAATTTCCTCTTTGTGTTTTTCAAATTCTATAAAGATATATTCCGGTGTAAAAAGATGAAATCTTCCACTAAACAGAAGATGGTAACTGAAACTATCTTTAATCAGAACAGCAAAGATAACATTTGCATCTACAACAACGTCCATTTTACTTTGATTTTCTTCGTAGCCTTTGGCTTACTGCTTTACTTACTTCTGCTCCAAGCCGTATAGCATCATTTTCAGTAAATTTACTTTTTTCTTTGAACTTTTGTAGAAATTCTAAATCCTCCAACTTCTGAGAAAATGCTTGTCTAGCTACTTCAGACCAATTCATTTCTGGAAAAGAATTCATCTTCTGTTTCATTTCATCTGCCACAGCTAAGGTCATAGTTGTCATTTTGTGTTACCTCTAATTATGTGTAAAAATGTATATTCTGTGCAGATATATAAACCTTCTGGTTAAAATGAACTTATTCCACACATGCCCACAGCATTCAGATTTACACGCCTTAATTTGTATTTAAGTAAATATATTTTCTTCTACAAAATTTTTGAATAACAATGAAGGGAATGCACATTGGTTCTAATTGTGTATCATTTTCTATGAGAAGATTAATTTTTTCTCACATATCTACCAACAAAAACTGCTCTGGGACTTCCTCTTTTATATCTGTTTTTACTAAAACCATTTAAGATATGAATATCTTTAAATCCAGCTTTCTTCATTAGTTTTCTTAATCTTCTTAAGTTAATCAAATTATATGTGTGATGGTCAACGTGAAACTCAGAATTATTTCCTTGCCTCACAAAATAAATATACTCTACCCTTACAGTATTTTTTTCATTTGGAACCCACTTACTAATTCTAGAAACTTCTGTATCATTCTCAACAAAACTATTAATTTCAACCCTTTCTTTTGGTAAAATAGATAAAACATCAAAGAGAATTATTCCATCATTTTCCAAATGTTTTGAAAAACATCTTAAAGTATCAATAATTTCTTCTTCTGTAGTATTATAAGAAAAAGAATCATTAAGACAGACTAGTGCATCAAAAGTTCTATCTAAATTAAAATCTCTCATATCTTCCCTAAAAAAATCAATATCCTTCACTTTTTTCTTAGCAACTTCAAGCATTGATTTTGCACTATCAATTCCAATAACAAAATAATTCTTCTTAAGATAAATTGCATGTGATCCTGTACCACAAGCAACATCAAGAATAGAATTCACCTTTCTTTTGGACATTTTTTCAATCACAAATTCAATAAACTCAACTTCTTTTTTATAATCCTTATCAGAATGAATTAAATCATATAGTTTAGCCAACCTTGAATAAGATTTATTCTCTAAATTATTCTCACCCATTTTTATTATTTATTCCTCTCCCTTATTTATAAATGTTTAGTTTCAACTTTAACACAACACACTAAAGTTTAGACATATGTCCATACATTTAATTACAGCATTTTGTAGATTTCAATTTGAAAAAATCATACAAGATTTATAAACTTTTAAATCTATAAGAAGAACTATGAAATTAAAACGAAATCTTCTTGATTCTGTAACAGGATCATCAATTGGTGGTGCAATCTTTGGTGGGCTTCTTGCTGGTCCAAATGGTGTTGTTATTGGTGCCATGGTGAGTGCTAATCACAAAAGAGAGATATGATTTCTGACGTTCAAATTTCAATTATTCTAAAACTTGAAATTACAAAAATTTAAATAGATATAAGAATAAAAATAGCTTATGGTAACACTTATGGGAATAAATCCTTTAGCAGTTTTAGTTGTTGCAATCATTAGTATAATTCTAGGTTTTTTATGGTACGGTCCACTATTTGGAAAACAATGGAAAAAATTAATGAAATTTTCTGAAAAGGATACAAAAAAATTGAAAGGGATAAAAAAATCCTATTTGTTTATGATACTAGGATCTTTAATTACATCATTCGTGTTGGCTTATATGGTTATAAAGTTCAGTGCAAATAGTTTTTTATTAGCAGCAGATTTAGGGTTTACAATGTGGTTAGGATTTATTGCTCCGATAATGTTAGGTTCAGTTTTATGGGAAGGTAAACCTTGGAATCTTTATTTTTTAAATGTTTCATTTCAACTGATAAATCTCATTGTTATGGCAGTAGTTTTATCAGCTTGGTGAGGAATTCTTATTTTATATTAAATTCACATAATTTTATACCCTCATCACTTTCAAATACAAAAGAATATTCTTTAATTCTAAAATTTCTCCCATCACTTAATTTTGGAATTTCTAAAAATTTATTATTCCTAACATTATAAACAAATACTTTTTCACTCCCTCTTAATAAATAAATTTTTTCACCTATAGCTTCAACCGTTTCTAGTCCTACTCCAAATTCAAAACTGCCCATCTGATGAGGTAAATGTCTATACACCTTACCGTCATTTTCAAATAAAATAGTTCCAATATTTATTCTCGGATTTGAACTTTGCAAATCAAGAGTAGGATCTATAACTTCTCCAAAGAAAGTATTATTTCCTCTTAAATAAATCCTATTACCTTGAACATAAACCCAATTTCCTGAATTAAAATCAAACTCATTACCATAATTTTGTAATTCAAAATTCCACCTTTCTCCATTTAATAAAGAAACCGAAGAAAATCTATCAAAGTTACCATCTCTACCTCTATAAATAGCAATTGAATTTTCATCCATCCTTATCCTTGGATTATTTTCTCTCTCAATAAACGGCCCAATAATACCATTCTCTAAATTATATTTAATTATATTGTTTCCGTTTACAAAAATTAAATACCCCTCATTAACTTCCACATCACCTAACTGATTAAAATTTCTTATTATATCTGTAATTCTCCTTTTCCTATCAAATATTTTAATTTCATTTTCAGAAGTAAAAACTAAGTTATTAGAACTAATCCTTGGATTTTCTCCATTTTCAGATAATATTTCACATGATGGTGAACTACATTCTTGAGTTTCAACTAACTCTTCATTAACACATTCTAATTTTTTAATTCCTTCGCCTTCAACACCACAAATAATAGTTCTATCTTCACATAAATCTTCTTCAACAGGATCATCTTCACAATAACTTAAATTATACCATATTCCATTTTGACAAACTTTTAACCATTCAGATCCATTTTCACACGATCCTTGCTGTATTGCTCTATCTTCACAAACCTCATCTACAACAACAACTTCAGCATCATTTCTCTCTAAATTTTCTCCACAATCTTTTATTTTAACAAAATCCCCACTAATACATTTTAGAATTTCAACATCATTTACGCAAGATTTAATGTAAATTTTACCTTCAGTACAATCATCAGTTTCTTGAACAATAAGATCTTCTAACTTACAATCGCT
>Ga0209541_10018477_pt1 | contig 10091 bp, 14 predicted proteins | sample RifCSPlowO2_01_FD_184027 | JGI IMG/M metagenome (GOLD analysis project Ga0209541, IMG submission 184027) | Groundwater microbial communities from Rifle, Colorado - Rifle CSP2_plank lowO2_0.1 (SPAdes) (version 2) | ecosystem: Environmental > Aquatic > Deep subsurface > Groundwater | place...
GCTTAAAATATTTGAATCTGCGAAAGGGCAACATAACATGATAACCATTTTAGAAAAAGGCAATGATGATAACTATTTTGCAGAAACCTGTATAACAAAACGAAACAGATTAGCATCCTCAGAAATTTTGCAAAAAATAATAAATTGGAGAGATGATAAAACAGAATATTTTAAAATTGCCCAAAAATATATATATATGAAGGAATCAATGCGTACATGAGATTTTTTTCTGGGTCTATAGATGAATTAGTCACTAGGATATTTTATGGATGCAACCCAATAAAAGATTACTTTAACGTTTTTAAAGGTATTACTACTGGATTAGACAAAATTTATGTTTTAAACAAGGAACAAATTGAAAAAGAAAGATACAATAATGAAGAAAGAAAATATTTCAAACCATGGTTTAAAAATTCTGACATTAAACAATATTTTGCAAAAAATAAGACTAATAAGTTTGTGATTTATCTAACAAAATTTGATAATCAATTGAAACAACATCCAAAAATTTGGAATTATCTTAAAAACCATGAAGAACAAATAAAATCTAGAAGGGATGCAAATTTAAGGGGTAATTTTAAAAGAGGATACTGGTGGGTGCTTGCAACACCAAGATTAGAGATACCTTTCGATAAGCCAAAAATTGTAGTACCACAAAGATCCCATACAAATTGTTTTGGATACACTGAAAACGAATGGTTTGGGTCGGGGGATATATATTACATAACTACCCTAGACAAAACGGTATCTCTAAAATATGCTTTAGCACTCCTAAATTCAAAGCTGTACTATGTTTGGTTATATAAAAAAGGTAAAAGAAAGGGGGAGATGTTAGAATTGTACCAAAACCCCCTATCGGAAATACCAATCAAAAAAATACCCCCAGATCAACAAAAATCATTCATAAAACTAGTTGACCAAATTTTATCAATCACAAAAGATGATGATTACTTGGATAATCCAGATAAACAATCAAAAGTAAAGAAATTAGGAAAAGAAATTGACCAATTAGTCTATAAGCTATATGAATTGACGCCTGAAGAAATTAAAATCGTTGAGGAGTTTAATAATGGATGAAGTAAATATAAAAAATTACTTATTAAATCCAAATGCCACTTCACTAAATGGGTTTGTATTTACGGTAAATTATTCAGGATTATCTTCGGCTGTTCCGGATGAGATAGTTGCAGAGGAAATAACAAAGATAAATTCTCAATACAAACCAAAATTCTTCAATCTTTTATTCAAGATATTCAAACTTTTGGAAGAAGCATCCCCCTTAAGAACACACATACTTATTAATCATGAAGCAGTAAAAAGTATCTTTCTTAGATATGGCGATACAAAGATATTCAACTTTAATAATTCAAATCAGTTGATTATATTGAGCAATTCTGTACTTATTGAAGTTGAATCTTTAAATGAAAATACTTTTGAGTTAAAATTGTTTTCACTAGATGATTTAATTCTAACTTCTTTAAAATCTGAAGTATCAAATTTGCATGATTCCCATAATATTATATTTGAATCACCTCGAGATATATCTTGTAGCAATAGCAAAGAAAATGAATTATATATCCAACTTTTATTTAACCTGCTGGTGGAAGATTTTCATTCGTTTAGTAGAACATTCTCATTATTCGTAGGATTAAACATTCAATTGAAATCTATGCTGTTTGGAGTAATCAAAAAATCAAATCACGCATTGTTACTAAATGAAGACTCATTATACATCGGAGCTATATCATTAATGTCTTTGATAGTGGAGAATAGGTTGGCTCACATTTACGAAATACAAAACACCACATACAATGATGATAAAACATTAGGTCAATTAATCTCTGAATTAAACCGACAAGGACATTTAAACGGAATTGAAACTCCATTAAACAATTTTAAGGACATAAGAAATAATATTATACATTATCATAGGCGTACTTTTAATATTTATAATTCTTTTATTGAAAGTATAAAATATTTAGGGCAATTTATAGTTTGGTGTAAAGACAATGGAAGATTATAATCAAGAACAAGCAAGAGAGAAAATTAAGCAAATAATGGATGCTGAATACGAGAGAATGTATCCCTTTGAGTTAGAACAATCTTTATCTCCCATAATTAAAATAGCTAACGAAAATAAAGATGAACAGGTAAAGCAAGAAATCTTATGGGAAATTGATTTAATAAATCGTGCTTTTGGTCATAAAGGAACTTATGAAGGAAAAGAAGTTACTGAGATTAGCAATAAATGGGAACATTTCTTAAAAGGAGACTTTAAGCCGTTATCAAACCCGCCTTTTTGCGAATGGAAAAAAGAAGCGGTTGATTATTATAAAAAGAGATATAACCAAACAGAAAACAGTTTAACAAAGGCAAGATATGCTTTCGCCGTAATGGTCTTTTCTTCTGGGCAGGATAAGTTAGAATGGATGAAAAAATCTGCAGAAAGCTGGTTAAAAACTGCTGAAAAATATGTAAGCGATGGGGTTTATAATAAAGAATACTATGAAGTTCCACATTTTGCTTATGAATTTGCAATAAAATTAAGCTTAAAATTTAGTCAAAAAGATATCGCTGAAAATGTCCTTAATTCTTTACATAAGAGTATAATTGGGATTTTAGATTCTGGTGAACAGAGATGGCATTTAGAATTTTTTGAAGTAGAATCTAAATATATTAATCAATTTGATAACGTTGATAAAATAAAAAAAGAAAGTGTTGATAGGCTTAAGGAAATAATTAAAAGACTGGATGTGGATTTTAAAAAAAGCGAAGATAAACAAAAGAGTAATCATTTTTTAAGACATCATCTTGAAATATTGTCTAACTATAAAACTGAGAGTAAATATGATATAGATAAGAATATTGCTGAATCTTATGTATCAGAAGCAGAGGCTAGAGAAGAACCACTTGTTAAGTCCTCTTTTTACAATGATGCAGTTAAAAAATATAAATCTATGCAAGGTGCTTACCCTAATAAAAAAGAAGAAATTGAAAAGATAATTGAAAGTTTAATTATTAAAATTAAGGAAGTTAATTCAAAAATAACTTATAAAGAATTTAAAACAGAATTTACTATAACTAAAGAACAAATTGATGACTATTTTAAATTTTTAAAATCAAAAAAACCAGATTTATTTAGTTCTCTTTTAGAAGATACGTCATTGTTTCCAAAATATGAGCAAACCAAAAATATGACTTTAGAACATAAGAAACAATACCCCCTCCAATTTATTATTCCCCACACAGTTTATAATCTAGAAGAACCCATTATGAAAATTACAACCGAAAATGATATCTTTGATTATCATGTAAGAAAAAATATATTAATGGGATTGAAGATTGGAGAAATCATGTGTAAAATGATATTTGAAGATTTAAAAAAGGAGATAGAAGAGCAGGATCTAATAAATAAGATAAAAGAATTAATTAACCAAGATGAATTGAAAGATATTAGAAAAACGCTTGAAATTGGTTTTACTAACATTTTTGATAAGAAAGAATATCTGATTGGTTTACATCTAATTATACCTTATATGGAAGAAGTGATTAGACTCATAATTAAAAAAGCTGGAAAAGTTGATGTTGTCTTAGAACAGTATAAAACTAAATTCTTTAGAGGCATCGAACTTGGGGGATTATTATCAGATAAGAATGTTGAAGAATTGATAGGATTGGATTTTCAGAAATCTCTTAAAGTACTACTAACTGATCCTGATCAAGCAAACCTAAGAAATGAAATTTTACATGGCAGACTAAGTTCAGAGAAAATAACAGAACCAGAAACATTATTTGTTGCGTATTGCTTACTTAAATTATTAAAAATACTAAAGGAAATAAACAAAAATGAATAAACCAACATACAAAATCTCACCATCAAGCATAAATTTAATGCTAGAATGCCCTAAATGCTTCTGGCTTCAATTAGTAAAAGGAGAAAAAAGACCGGAAACTCCATTTCCTAGTTTACCATCAGGAATGGATAAAGTACTAAAAGAGCATTTTGACAGATTTATGGAAAAAGGAGAATTACCACCAGAACTTAAAGAGCAGGAATGTGCCCATGATGGATGCAAATTATTCAATGATAAAGAAAAACTAAAAATTTGGAGAAGTAATTTCAAAGGCATTGAATTATTAGATAAAAAAGCAAATATCTTATTGCATGGGGCTATTGATAATCTTTTAATCAAAGGTAAAAAGTTAATTGTTCTAGACTACAAAACAAGAGGTTTTCCTGTAAAAGAAGATACTCACGAGCATTATATTACTCAAATGGATATTTACAACTTCTTACTAAGAGAAAATGGTTATCAAACTGAAGATTACACTTATTTACTATTTTATTATCCAAATAGAGTTAATGGAACGGGAGAGGTTGTATTTGATACTAAACTAATCAAAATAAAAACAGATCCTAAAAGAGGAGAAAAAGTGTTTAAAGAAGCTATAAAAATTTTACAGGGTAATGAACCTAAAGCAAATAAAGAATGTGGATTTTGTAAATTGAGGGGAAAAAATAGATGGTAAATCTAATTCAGGATGTTTTCTTATTAATTCCTAATTTTAAAATTGAATATTTTGCACTCTTGCCAGCAATAGCTTTATTATTTATTGGTCTTTTTATAGAAACAAATTACATAAGCAAATTAACCTTCTTCATGAATTCTATTACTTTGGTATCTTACTTTGGGGTGAAATCAGATATTAAGCCTTTAACAGGTCTTTTAACACTTTTTTTCTTTATTCTAACAACTTGGAGTTTTATATGTTATGTTAGAAAAAAAGATGGAATTAGATGGTATGAAAATTTAATTAGTAATAATAAATGGATATTAAAAATGGGAGGTTCGTTAGTTGTAGGTTTAATATTATTTTTAGACCAACTTTCACTTTAATTTATCAATAAAATGTCCCGCTGTCCAAATTGCTCATACAAACTTGTATTGCTTTCTTCTAGACCTAAATACAAATGTGCTTTATGCTCAAAACTTTATCCTAAAAAGGAAATAGAAATTAAAGAATTTCAGGAATTTAATAAGAGAAGAAGGCTTGAAGATACAGAAATCTATGAAAAAGAGAGAAAAGAGCATTTAGTAAGAATTAGAGAAATAAAGAAGAGCTTAAGGCTTTTATTTAATGGATTTTCAAAGACCCCTAAAGAATATAGAAAAGAGTATTATGAGAAGAATAAAGAGAAAATAAGGCAGTTAAACAGGGAATGGAGATTAAGAAATAGAGAATATGATTTAAAGAGAAAACAGGAATACTCAAAGAAAAATAGAGAAACTCTTAATGTTAAAGCCAGATTAAGAAGGCAGGATAATCCAGAACCAGAAAGACAGAGAAAGAGGCTGTGGAGAGATAATAACCTAAACCAGATGAGAACCTATGGCATGATACAACATTACAGAAGAAAACAAAAGGCTCTTGCACTACAATATCTTGAAGAGTCTTTTGACAAGGTTTATAAGAGAGTAGAGATTGACCAAATTTAACAATGAAAAAGTTATTTTTAGTATTAGGAATAATGTCCATACTCATCTTAGTTAGTGGATGTGGTCATGGGCAGAATGGAGTTATAAAAAATCCTAAATTAGAAGTAGAACTGGTACAGCCAACTTTAACAGGTGGTTATATCAAAGTAAAAGGCCTAGCCGATTTAGATTTATCAAATATTAATAATACTTGGGTAACTAAAAATACAGGGATTAGCCTTATAAAACAAAATTCAGAATTTGTTACTAGGTTTAAATTAGACTATCCAAATGGTAATCCTCCCAAAAACAATGTTTCTCTTGTGATAAAGACCAATACCCAAAAAATACCGCAGTTAGGTCTAGTAACAAGAGGATACGATTTTATTGCGAGTGAGACAGAAACTATACAAGGAGATGAATTTACTAAGTATGTATATTCATATGGCTCGTTAAAAGAGGGAACAACCCACGATATAATCTTTGTAGCACAGTCAGGATCAATAGGTTCCGATTTAGAAGCTATAACTCCTATTTATGTCTCTCTTGAGAATGAAGCTGGTAAAATCTTAGGAGGTAGTGTAGATATAAAAATAGATCAACCACCTACAACTACCAGCACTACTCCTTCTTAAAAATGAGGACTTTAAGCCTTCTAATGAGCATATGTTTCATTCAGTTCCCACTTTTGCACTTTCCTATCTACTGTTCACAAACTCAACATTTTCTAAATTCTCAAAAAACTTATCACCCGTTAAAAACTTTAAATTATATTTTTTAGCTAAGAAATATCCAACACAATCTGTTAAACTAACATCCTCATTTTTATGTTGATATCTAAAAACAACTGCATTTATAATTAAATCAGAAGTAATTTCTAAAACATCAAATATTAATTTATTATACCATTCATCAGCAATGCCTTTCCCCTTTTCTTTTAAAAGCCCAGCATATAATTCAGCTATGTTAAGAACACTAACTATCAAAGGATATTCTTTATATTTTTCATATTTTTCATTTCCATTAATTATCTCAAAAATAGCATATGTGTCAAAAAAGTACATTTTACAGGCCCAAATCTTTATCTATTTCCCTTTCTAATTTTTCTACTGGTGTGTTTAATTTTAATCTCCCAAAAATATCCTTAGCCTTTGTTATATTTTCCTCACTAATTATAACTCTAACCCTCTTATTAGGCTTAAATTTTTTACCCAATAAAATCCCAGTTGAGTTTCCCCACTTTCTTGTAATAGTATTTATCTCCATCATATGTTTATACATGTATAAACTTATTTATAAATCTTTTGATTGAAAAACGCCCCCGTCGAGATTTGAACTCGAGTCACGACCTTTCTCCAAAACTTGAGAGGGTCGCGTGCTTTCAGCTCAACATTGTTGATTGACCGGACTACACTACAGGGGCTTAACTATATAAATCTCAATAATTTACTTTATAAAAATGTTGCTCTCAGAATTAATCAAGAAAATAAAATCAAAACAAACATTACAAAACCTAGATGATTCAATAATAGAGCAAAAAATTATTACTTATCTTAAAAAAAACTCTTTGCATTTGCAAGATTTAAATAAAAAACAATTAACTAATTTGCTAAAAACAATTAGAAAAGATTTGCACGAGCAATATGGAGTATTTCAATTAGACCTTAAAAAAAGAAAATTTTATTTCGAAAAATTAAAAAATAATCCAAATTCTCTAGATTTTCATAATAAAATCTTGTCAACACATAAATCAACTTATGAAAGATTAGAAATTTACCCAGTTTTATACAAGAAATTATTTTCCTTGACTTGTAAGCCAAATTCTATTCTAGATATTTCATCTGGATTAAATCCATTTTCTTTTCCATATATGAATTTAAAAAATGTAAAATATATATCTACAGAATTAACTCTAGAAGATTGTAAATTTATTCAATCTTATTTTAACATTAAAAAAATAAATGGTAAAGTACTACAATTAGATTTATTCTCTTTTAAAAATTTTCCAAAAGCAGATATTACATTTTTGTTTAAAACTTTTCATTCTTTAGAAAAAAATTCTTTTAAAATTGCTGAAAAAATTTTAAAAAATTTAAATTCAAAATTTATAATAGTCTCATTTCCAATAAAAACAATTTCAGATAAAAAAATGAACTTTCCATATTACCCAGGATTTGAAAGATTGTTAAAAAGATTAAATTTTAAATATAAAAAATTATTATTGAAGAATGAGTTGTTCTTTATAATCAATAGAAATATTTATATATAACCATAACTAAGGTTATTATAACCTAAATAAAGGTTATTTAAAATGAGCAGGCAATTATTAGATTTTTTAAAGAAAAACGAAAATACAAGAAAGATATTTGGAGAAAGAGAACTAAAAATAATTGAAAAACAGCTTTTGGGAATAAATCTGACACAATCAGAAAAAAACCGCCTTTCTAGGGACATAAGAAAAAAATTTCTATTTATTAGAGAAATTTCAAGGTTCTCAGAAGATTTTGAACTAAAAAAATTCTCAATAATAAAAGAAATAATTAATAGCACAAAAGAAATAATTTTGGATGATGCACTTTTTAATAAAATAAAAAGAATAATAATATATGGCTCTATACTGGAAAATACTCTTAATTTTCAATCTGATATAGACATTGCAGTGGATTTTTCAAAAATAGATATAAAAGAAGCAACATTATTTAGGAAAAGAATCTCTGGAAGAGTTAATTCAAAAATTGATATTCAAGTTTACAATATCCTTCCTGATAAAATAAAAAATGAGATTGACAAAAAAGGAAAAATTATATGGAAGCAAGAATAAAAGATAAGATAAAAGAAATTGAAGAATTCCTCTTTGAGCTTAATGAAATTGCCCCAAATGAATTTGAAGATTATTTGGAAGATAACAAAACAAAAGCAGCATGTGAAAGATATCTTGAAAAGGTTATTGAAGCAGTCATTGATTTGGCTTTTTTGATTATTAAAGAAAAGAAATTTGAAATTCCTGAAGAAGGCAAAGAATCATTTGATATTTTAGCAGAAGAAAAGATAATTACAGAGCAATTAGCTGAAAAACTTAAAGATGCAAAAGGCATGCGGAATATAATTGCCCACCAATATGGAAAGATAGATGATGAAATAGTCTTTGATTCTATTACTCAAGAAATTCAAAAAGATATAAATGAATTCATAAAAAATATTGAAAAAATTTAATATAAACCCTTTTCGCTTTTATGTTACTAACTATATTAAATATTATATACTTAGTAACGAAAGTTTTATATACTTAGTACTATAAATATATTGTATGAAAATTGAAAGTCACTTAGAAAATTTGAAAGAAAGCCTTAGAGAAATAGAAGAAGCAGTAACAAAAGGCCTTTTACAAAAACAAAGAACATTAGGTTTTCATGCATCTGCAGGAGCAATTGATATTTTAGAAATAATCCTGCATAAAAATAATCTTATTGACCCAAGTTTTGTAATTAAGCATGAATGGTTTAATTCTAAGAAAAAAATTGCAGAAAAATTTCCTTTTGATTTTCCTTCTAAAAAGGAAATTATTAATTTAGTAATAAAAATAGAAACTGTTAGAAATAAATTATGTTATGGAAAAAGAGCCGATGAAAAAGAACTAGAGCAATTAATTAAAGATTTTACTGCATTAAAAAAAATCTTTATAGAGGTAACCAATTATGAATTATAAATTAATTGCTTATTCCCAAGATTTTATCTCTTTTCTCTTTCAGCATTTAGGTAAAGATGCAGATAAGATAAACCAAGTTGTTCTTTTTGGCTCTGTAGCAAGAGGCGAAGCAACCAAAGAAAGTGATATTGATTTATTTATTGATGTTAGTGATAAAAATTTAGAAGACAAAATAAACAAAATTAAAGAAGACTTTTATAAAAGCATAAAAGTAAAAAAATACTGGGATTTATTAGGCATAGAAAATGAAATTAATTGCTCTATTGGAATATTAAAAGAATGGGATTCTTTGAAAAGAAGTTTAATTGCTGATGGAATACTATTATTTGGGAAATATAAAGAAAAGCTAGAAACAGATTCATACTATCTTTTTATTATTGCACCAGGAAAAATTAGAAATAAGAATATCTCTATATGGAGGCAACTTTATGGTTATACACAAAAGATTAATAAAAAAATATATGTTAAAAAAGGATTAATTAAAGAGTATAATGGCAGCAAATTAGCTAAGGGGGTTTTTATTATCCCTTTAGAGCATTTCCAAAAAATAATCTCTTTTTTAAAAAAGAATAAATTTAAACATGAGATAATTCCATTCTGGCAAGAAAGAAGCAAATTAAAAAATGAACTTTCCATATTACCCAGGATTTGAAAGATTATTAAAAAGATTAAATCTAAAATATAAAAATATGAAAAAAGAAATAATGGATTGTTGCACAAAACCCCACCCAAAGATTTAAATATATGGTAATAATACCATTATTATATGGTGATATTAACATGAGAAACAAAGATGTTGTAATCATTAGATTTCTTATTGAAAGAAAAGATGAAGAATTGAATATTCTTAAGCTTTCCAAAGAATTAAGAATGGATTACAAAAATGTTTATTCTATTATAAAGAGGCT
>Ga0209541_10018479_pt1 | contig 10091 bp, 13 predicted proteins | sample RifCSPlowO2_01_FD_184027 | JGI IMG/M metagenome (GOLD analysis project Ga0209541, IMG submission 184027) | Groundwater microbial communities from Rifle, Colorado - Rifle CSP2_plank lowO2_0.1 (SPAdes) (version 2) | ecosystem: Environmental > Aquatic > Deep subsurface > Groundwater | place...
GATAAAAAAAGACGCACTTCGGAGAATAGAGAGCCAGTTCAGGATAGGCAAGTCCGCCTTTGGCCTTGAAATGATGCTAGTAATTATACAAAATAAAATAAAATTTATCGAGATACCGGTTAATTACAAGCCGCGCATAGGACAATCTTCTGTGACCGGAAGCAGGTGGAAGGCGTTCAAATTAGGATTAGGCATGATTAAACTCGTTTTCAAGCACAGAATATTTGGGCTACCAAAGATGTAGAAATGCTTTTTATAGCCAAAACAACAACAATTATAAAGGTAATAAAACTAGCCTTTGTCTATTTTTATTACCATACGGAAAGAGAGGTATAAAAAATGAGCTATGTAGTAAAAAGCAAGGTAAAGGAACTTGTTAAAAAGAAGAAAATGAACATGGGTGCTGACGCAATTGGCGTGCTGGACAAAGAGATCGTTCGCATGGTTGACAGAGCTGCCCAGAGAGCTAAAGAAAACAGAAGAAGCACCATAAAAGGAAGAGACTTGTAAATTGTTTTGTTTTTATTGATTTTTGTTATAATTCTGGTATGCTAGAAATTATTCTGGCTTTTTTTCTCGGCATTGCCGTAGGCTTAATCCTCGGCCTTGTTCCAGGACTTCATCCTAACATGGCTGCTTTTATTGCAGCAGTTTTTATTACAAATAACCCCTTGCCTGCAGTTATATTTTTGACAGCAATGGCGGCAACCAACGTGATTTCAGATTTCATACCCTCTATTTTTTTGGGTGCGCCTGAAGAAGGAACAGAAATGGCCGTGATGCCAGGCCATAGGATGCTGCTTATGGGAAGAGGATACGACGCTGTCAGGCTTTCTGTTTTCGGCGCTGCAGGCTCGTGTGTTTTCATTGTACTTGCCATGCCTGCGGTTTTTCTTTTTTTGCCTAGCGTATTTGTATTAATCAAGCCGTACACGCACGTGTTGCTGATATTTGTACTTTCGGTCATGGTCCTCTCTGAAAAATATTTTTTTCGCGCGCTTTTTGTTGCTTTTGCAGCGGGTCTGATCGGGATATTTTCTTCCAAACTTCCACTGGGCAACGAGCTGATACTTTTGCCAATACTATCTGGAATGTTCGGCCTTAGTTATCTCCTGCTTCAGGGAACAAACACAAAAATACCAAAACAGACGCTTTTCAAGGCGTATGTTCCGGAAAAAAAGTCCGCACTTTCCGTAATAAAAGGCTCGCTTGGCGGCATAATTTCTGGCTTTCTTCCAGGCGTTGGAAGCAGCCAGATTGCATCTTTTTTCGCAACTTCCGAACACAAGGATGAAAACTATATCATAACCATAGGTGCAATAGCCTGGTCAAACCTATTCTTGTCCATATTAAGCCTTTGGCTTATAGACAGGCCGAGGAGCGGCATAGCAGTTGCCGTGTCTTCTGTTACTGACGTAAACTTTTCCGTCATAATTTACATAATAATAACATTGGTTGCGGCTACAGCAATTGCTGCATTGATCACGTTATTTATTGCAAAAAATTCTGTGAAGAGAATTTCTGAAATAAATTACAGGATACTTAACAGACTTGTAATATGCACAATAATAATTGTTGTCGCCGCATTTACAGGCTTTGTAGGACTTTTCCTTTTGTTTGTGTGCACGGCCTTAGGCATTTACGCAAACACGGCTTCTGTGAAAAGAAGCATAATGATGTCTGTCCTCATCATACCTACCATATTGTTTTATATTGGCGTGTGACAAATGGAAAACATGAGAAATATAGATGTAGAAACAACAGAGCTTTTGGCAACATTGACACATGAATATAGATGTGCTGGAATAAACAATCCAAATTTAAGAAGAGTTACATATTGGCTGCTACTTGGCACAAATGAAACAGACCATGCGTACGAAGTTTATAAATGTGCAAACAGAAAAATATCAAATGGGTGATACATGAATGGAATACATCAGCAATGATATAAACCTAGAATTACTTCGCACTCACTGGAAACTTGTTTCAGCATACAGACGAAAAGATATGGAAAATGTTTATACACTAACCAAGAAATACATGGAACTTGAAAGAGGATTAAACAGGTGATAACATGTTGGGCAAACCAAGTCCTGAAAAGATACAACAGATGATGAAAAAACTTAACATGGACATAAGGCAGATTGACGCAGAGGAAGTCACAATAAAGACAAAGGCAAAGAACATAAAAATAAAAAACCCTGAAGTCATGATTGCAAACATGATGGGAAGGGACGTCTACCAGGTTTCCGGTGAAGTCTATGAAAGCCTTCCAGAGGAAGATATACTTCTTGTAATGGACAAGACAGGAAAAGACAGGCAGACAGTTGAGAAGAAACTAGAAGAGCTGGACAATGACCTGGCAAGGGCAATAATAGAGCTCAAGGGGAAGTAATAAAATAAATTTTTTAATTTAATCTGTTACAACACATTCGGCGCATGTTTCGTTTATTTTCCAGCCGAACGTATGCAATATGTCCTCTAGTTTTAGGTAACCCAGATAATCATAACCAACACCTGTTCTTATTTTTTCAACATCTACACCAAATCTTGCGGCTGCGAACCTGTCTCCAGGAGGCATTGCAACGCCGTGATTGCATCCTGTATATGTGCCATCGGCTTTTACGCCGCCTATTACAGTTGACGGCAATATCATTGCAACTTTTCTTGCACCATGATCTTTTAAAATTTGCATTGCTCGCGGGCCATTTGTTGCTCTTATTTGCGTGTCATCTATCATTATAATATCTTTGCCTCTAATTGTGTCCTTATAATCAGGCTCCATAAAAAGAACAGATTTTATTGCCCTAACTTGGTCTGCTTGTGACACCTGTATAAATGCACGGATATTGTCTATTTTATAGAAAATACGATGCAGATCTAATTCACTAGCTTTGCCAAAGCCGACTGCTGTGTGGTAAGGACAGTCGGGTAAAAATGTAAGTATCGAATCAGGCCCAAACCCTGCGAGCTTCATACCATCTTTATGTTTTTCCCATGCCAACGCTCCAAGCTCTTCACGCCCCGTCCCAACATGCACACCTTCATATATAGACTCTCTATCCTGAAGATACCATATTTCAAAAGGACACCGCCGAATGTTTGGAGGCGTAACGCTTTTTCTTTTCATGCTGCCGTCAAGGCCTATTTCTACAAGCGTGCCTGGCGTTATCTCTTCTACAAGCGTGCCGCCCATCGCACTTATACCAGTACTTTCAGAAGCAGCAACATATCTTCCATGCCTTCTTCCAAGCCAAAGTGGGCGTCTTCCACTTCTGTCCCTCATTACGTATGCTGTTATGTCGTGCAAATAAATTGCAGAATATGTTGAGTCAATTTCTCTAAGCATTTCTTCAGGCCCATGATTGTATAAAAAATGTAGCATAGCTTCTGTATCACAATCTGTTTGCAATGCTGTTGTGTCAATTCTGCTTCTTACAATCCCTAGCGCTTGCTGGTTTAGGTTCCCATTATGAATTAATGCTGCTTCTGCACCTGACGTTATTGTGTGGCTTGTTACATTAATTCCATCGAACTCTACTTTTTGAGTATATGTTGTTCCGCCTATTGAAAATGGATGTGTTGCTTTTAGCACGCTTTCCCCGTCTGTTTTCGACCCGCTTGTTAAGTATTTTACATGGCCAACATACAAGCCGTCTTCTTCATGGCCAGCAACTCCGTACAGCGCCCTCAAGGCATTTTTGCTGGTTTCTCTTACTCTTCCAGGGCGCCTCACAACTTTTATATTTCCTGATTGATTCAGCCGTGCAAATCCCACAGCATCCTGACCCCTATGATTCATTGCATCAAGCGCATCGTACGTGTCATCCAAACTATGAGCAACAACAACAGCACACTTGTCAGAACAAACTTTATCGTAGACAAAACTATCCATAAGAAAATATATGGAAGAGCCTTTTTATTTGGCACCTGAAAGAAAATTCGTAACAATCAGTTCTTCTTTGTAAGGCTTTCGACTATTTTTCCGTACGCTGGACGCGTTATGATTATGCCTGTCAAGACACCTATTATTGTTACAATTGCAAAGCCGCGAAGGGCGCCAAAGCCAACAAATGTTAACGGCAGCATTGCTACTATGAGCGTGCCGGCTGCGCCAAAGATTATGAAGAACGCGCGCTTAAGGCGCTCCTTTAGAGAGAGATTTTCAATTTCCCCGCGCAATGTCTGGTCAAGTATTATAATCTGGTCGTTTATGCCAGTGCCTACCGCTGCTATTATACCACCAATTGCAGCAAGGTCTATTGTCCATCCTATGACTGTGGCAACACCTGTTGTTATAATAACTTCACTAATTGTAACGATCATCATAGGCAGCACAAGCTTAGGATGCCTGTAGCGCAAAAATACTATTATGGTCACGCCTATTAGTGCTATAAACCCTGCAAGAACTGCCGAATACATGAACCCGCTTCCAAGATTCGGCGAAACAGAGTCCAGCTGTATTATGCTTATTTCCACTGGCAGTGCGCCAGAGCGTAAAATAGACTGCAGCCTGCTCTTTTCTGCTATTGCAGCATCCATGCTGTCTGATCCGCCGCTGATCTGAATTTCTGTTTCTACTTTTCCCTTCAGGCTTGAGGCTATGCTTAATGAGTCTATTATCTCATTATCAAGGTACAGGACAATTGGCGAGTCGAGGTAACCTCCTGGTTGTGACCCGAGGTTTTTCGTAACCTTTGCAAATCTTTGCGCACCTTCTGTGCTTAATTGTATTGAAAAGAACCATCTGTATGTCTGGCCTTCAAGAGAAACGCGCGAACGCTGCGGGTCGTAATAAACCGTTTTAATATCAGAACCTGTAAAAACAAGTGCTGTCAGGTTAAGGCGTGCTCCTGTGCCTTCGTATGTAAACTTTATTCCTTCAAGCTCGAATACATCTCCAGGCATATACACATTTCCTTCCACGATCAACGACTTGTTAGACAACTGCATAACATAATCTTTGTCTAATTTTACAGTGGACTTACTGTCTGTAATTCCTAAAGTGAACGGTATTTTTGATTCAAAGACGCCCTGTGTTTCAAGAAGATCTTTCAATTCTGCAATGCTGCCGCCGGCCATTGTTATTTCTATGAATTTTTGTTCACCTGAAGTTACAGGACGTAAAGTTGCTTCTCTAAGCCCGAACAAGTTTATCCTTGTGTTCAATGTTGAAATTATTTGGTCTATAGTTTCCTGGTCTGTTGTGTTAGAAGCCACGACAGCGCGTACACCGCCTCTTAAGTCCAACCCAAGATTCAGGTTTGTGGATTGTACAGGTTCTGCAGATATGCCTAATGTTCCGTTAATTCTTGCATATTTTGAACCCTTACTTGTTTCTAATTTTACAAGATCAAAGTACGGCAGGTTTATGTTTTCCAAAGTTGCCGGCATGTCATTTATTGAATAAAGTATCTCACCTGCTGCAAGGCCAGAAGTTGAATTTTTTTCTACAAATACGATCTTCAGGCCATGCGGATCAGGATTTGGCGCTATCACAACCAATGACAGCACTATAAACAAGATCCATATCAAAATTCTAGGATTTTTTAATAACATAATTATGAACTCCTTTTTGACTTTCGCAACAGCCACAATCTAAGTATTCCGGCGTTTGTAAGCCATGTTGCAAATATGTCAATTACAATGCCTATTATCAGCACTAATGCGATGCTATGCAGGACAGACGAACTAGCAATAAAATAAAGCGCTGATAATGCTGCCAGTGCAGTGAATGTCATTGTCAGGCCAGTCTTCATTGCAGAATCTATTCTTTCAGGAATTTCTTCCAAGGTCAAGCTGCCGCTTTTTAGCAGGCGCGACGTAAGCAATATGTCTGTATCTACCGAATAGCCTATCAGCGTAAGCAAAGCAGCAACAACCGGCAATGAAAGCTCTATGCCAAAAACGTTCATTATCCCAATTGTCACAACTATGTCTGTGATTGCTGCCAATACAACCGCTATTGAAGGCGCCAATGCGCGGAACAAAACAAAAATTACTATAGACATGAACACAAACGCGATTATGAGAGCAATCTGCGTTTGCTGGAAGAACAAATCTCCAAGCAAAGGCTCTATCGTACGGAAACTCGGATCGCTTTCGACTTCTGCTATTGCTTTTAGCTTCTCAAAAACGACATTTTCATCCATGTCAACTGGAAACTGGACGAGAAGGCTTTTTTTAACGCCGGAAATAAGCCTGATGCTTGCATACGGCATTTCGCTGCTAATCTTTTGCAGGTCAACATCGCCTACTTCAACTTCTATCAGCTTCCCGCCTGAAAGTTCTATGTCTTTTTTAAGAGCTTCGCCTGTTGTTGCCAGACTATAAGCTAAAATCGCTACAGAAAATATAAGCAAAAGTATAGGCAGCCACATCAACACCTTCCAGTGTCTATCTATAGGCTTGTACATGTTCATATTCAAACACCTATTATGCTAAAGTTTAAAAGAGCCTTTTTCTTTTAAAGAAAAACCCTCGGGAAAAAGAATTATTTTTGAATTCTTCCGAAAAGACATCCACAAGAAACCCACAACTAAAGTTGTGGGTAATCTGAGGGGATTTCTGGCTTCACTTTTTATACTATTCGAAGAACTGGGAAAGAATAGAAGTGAATTACGCGGCTACTTCTCTGTAACCCCTTGATTTAAAATCATCAACTATGAATTTGTGCTGACCTTTCCGAGTTTCTCCAAATCCAGAATAAGTTGCGTGATATGTTTCACCTTCTATAACAAGAACGGTTTCATATGGAAATGTTTTATCGCTTGGATTATGTGTTGTAGATAAAGATACTTTCTCGCCATTTTTTTCCATATTAGTTATTATTTTACTCATTGTAAAAATATAAACAAAATCTATTAAAACATCAGCCTTGCTTTTGATATCATAAATTTTAGCAGCCTAAGCTTTGGTATGCGCTTTGCAGCTTCTGAAAGCCTGTCATAATCATAATCAAACTTTTCAACGAACGACCCGAATTCCTTGAACAGGTCGTCTATGTCTTTGTTGGACAATTTTTTGTACATTTTGCGCGCAAAGAGCTGTTTTTTAATCTCTTTTCCAAGCTCCATCTTCCATCCACGCTCATAACTGCTTAGCATGGAACTGCCGTACATGTCAAGCTGCACAGCATCGTTTATTATATCAGCTGCATAATTTGCTGTTACAAGCGCAAATATTATCCCGCCTCCTGTAATCGGTTTTGTTATCCCTGCAGCTTCGCCTATGAGCACTGTCCGGTCTGAAAAGCTTTTGCACGTGCCTACCGGCAAAACAGATGCATATACCTTGCCGCCAGGGAGCCTTTGGTCGGACTGAAAATGATCTAAATATGCTTTTGGCCTGACGTGAGATATCAACCCGTATTCTTTATTCTGAGGTATTATCCACGAATAAAAGTCTGGCGAATAATATTTGTTCATGAAAACTTTTATCGGACCTTCGAATTTCTTTTTTGATTTTATCATGATTCCGACAGCCCTTTCCGGAGGAGAGATGCCTGCGCTTTGGCGCACGACAGAGTTACCGCCGTCTGCACCCACAATAAGGCGCGTTTCATACGTGCCTGCGTTAGTTTCAACAATTACATGATCTTTTTCGTAAATAATTTCTTTTACAATTTCGCTTCTAAAGTCAGCATGTTTTTTAGCAATTTTATGAAGGTGGGCGGCAAATGATTCACGTTTTATTATGTAAGCCATAGGCTCATTTCTATTTTGCAAAAAAATTACGTTTCCAGAAGGCGACATTACCTTCATTTCGCTTATCTTATCCTTTATAAATTCCTTTCCAAAAAAATTGAGGAAATTTTTCGACACAATGCCACTGTCTTTCGGCTTTATTTTCTTGTCTTTCTCAAGCACAAGAACATTTCCTTTCAGCTTGCTGGCAAGATGAGAGCCCCCGACACCAGCCCCTACAATTATGACATCATACATACTGAGCATAATGCGGAAAAGTATTAAATGATATTGAAAACTTTGATTAGTTCCTTGCATAGTTATAACTTATAGTTTGTAAAAGTTTGCAATAAGGGCTTTGAATAAAAAAGACATGCTATTCAAAGCCCTCTATACACTTAAAAAGTTTTCAACTCGCTAAACATAATGCTAAAGAAAATACCCATAGTTGTCAGCTTTGTTATACTTGCTGCCATAATCTGGTTTGCAAATCCAGCAAAACTTTTGGATACTGTTTTGAATGCGAACAAAATATTCTTGCTGATAGGGCTTCTTGTTTCCACCGTTGCCTTGAGCATGAGAGTTGTAAGGTGGAAATTCTTGCTAAGAAAGGTCAGCTTTTACCATCTTTATCCTGTGCAAATGCTTGGAATGACGATCAGCAATTTTACACCAGGCAAGATAGCAGAGCCGACAAAATCCGTCCTTCTGAAGATGAGGAGCGGCGTGCCTGTTTCAGAATCTCTTGTTTCAATAATCTGGGAAAGGATATTCGACCTTGTAGTGCTCTTAATTTTTGCAATTTTTGGCATGAAACTTCTGGCTTCAAGCGAACAGTTCTTTTTATTCGGGGTTTTAGGCATGGTGTTTTTTTCATGTGTGGTGATAACTGCATTTTTTACCATAAAGAGCAGGCGATTTGGAACAAAAATATTTTCTATAGCAAGAAAATTCCCTGTTCTTAAAAGAATATCAGACAATTTTATTGCAACTTTTTATGAAACAAAATTCAGATGGACACATCTAGCAGAAAGTTTTGCTGCCACAGCTGCGGCATGGGCGCTTGATGCAGTTGTCCTTTACCTTATACTAATGTCTATAGGAATTCAACCTGAATATACAGTGCTGTGCGGAATAATAGCTCTTTCAGGCATAATTGGCATAGCATCTTCATTGCCTGGCGGCTTGGGCAGCACAGAAGTTGTAATGACTTTGATGATAACATTGACAGGCGTGCCTACATCTACTGCTGTGATAGGGGTTCTTTTGATGAGGTTCATGTCATTCTGGTACAATGCCTTGCTTGGAGGCTTGTCATTTATCTACCTTAGCAAAAAAATTGACGTCAACAGCATATTAGGAAAGCATTAATATGTTTTCAATAAGTATAGTCCTTTGCACAGCTTATACTACGGTGTGCTGTGCAAACTCCTTATAGATTTTTGCACATGCATGAAGTATATATAAGTTGCGTAGAAATCTATATGCATATGAATGGAGATCTAAAAGAGTATTTTGCTGCTGAGATTAGCGGCGCAAGAGTAGTAAGCTTTTCAGCAGTAAGCTTTTCAGGCGGCAGAAATATAGTTGCAAGAAGACCTGATGTCGAAACTGATTATAAAATTTTTGAAGCAGATGCTGTGGATGTTACAAGAGCTGCAGAAAGGTATTTTTCAATGCACGGATATACTGTTTTGAGCAGACTTGATGATAGCGCTTTTGGCATGGAAAAAGACGATACCATGCTTTCTATTGTTGCTTCACGTATGGCTGCTTCACGTATGGGACACTCCGAATTTGTTTTATTTTCAATACGCGCTTTCTGACCTTTTATTTTTGTACTATACTTTGGTCTTTTTTAAGCCTTGTTAGGAATTTTCATAGATGAAAAAAAGTATACTCCCGAAGGCCTGCCTGTTGTTTCGCTTGAAGTAGTAACAGAGCTTCACAATCTTATTGGAAACTTTGGTCAAAATGATGAGTCAAAACTTAAAGAAGAGCTTCTGAAGGTCCGTACCCTTTATGAGATAGATCAGATCAGCGAAGAAGAATATACAAAACGGGAAGATGAGATATTAAAAAGATTAGAGGCCATACGACAAAGAAAAAGTACGCAAGTTAGCCAATAGCAATTTGTTATGAAATCAAAAATAAAAATAAAAAAAAGATTGCAAAAAGGGTCGAAATTAAAAATCAATATACAAGAGCAACTGCCTTCTCGTAAGGAAGTTGACTTGGGTCAAAAAAGTAAATTTATGACAACAAAAGACATACTTGAAAAAGCAAAGAAAGAATTAGCCGATTTAACCGGGTTTAAATCTCCATCCGCTGTTGGCTTCAAAAAGGAAGGTAATGATTTAATAGCAACCATAGAAGTAATTGAGAAAGAATCTATCCCTGACGGTA
>Ga0209541_10018480_pt1 | contig 10091 bp, 10 predicted proteins | sample RifCSPlowO2_01_FD_184027 | JGI IMG/M metagenome (GOLD analysis project Ga0209541, IMG submission 184027) | Groundwater microbial communities from Rifle, Colorado - Rifle CSP2_plank lowO2_0.1 (SPAdes) (version 2) | ecosystem: Environmental > Aquatic > Deep subsurface > Groundwater | place...
TTCATCGTGTGATTAAAAAAATGAGAAATAGTATATGAAGTTAAAAATCTTCTACAATTTATGGAAAGCCAGACGTTCGTTTGGACCGAGCTTTCTATTCAAGAGTGATCTTTGGCGTGAGCTTGAAAAATCATTACCACGTGAAAAACCTTTTTGGTATCAGCAAGTTTGGTTTAGGTGGAGTGTGGTTGGCGCTGCCTGCTTTCTTGTCGTGTCTGGTTTTGGCACAGGCGTTTATGCTTACAATAGCCCGGAGGTTACGGAGAATACTCCTCTTTATGTTGTAAAGCAAGTTATTGAAAAGTTGGAGGAGATTACAAAGGTTAGTCCCGTTGCCAAGGAAGAATTTTTAAGAAAAGTTATTTCTCGTCGAGAAGCAGAAAAAAAAGTAATGGAAAAACGTGGTCACGCGTTGAAAAAAGTAGAAGAAAGAATAAATAAATTGGAGGATCGTTTAAAAATTGAAAAGAAGCAATTGAATAATAAAAGAGATAATATTTTGGAAAAAAATGAAGTAGAGGATAAAAAAAGTGAAAAATCTGCCCTCGATCACGAAAAAAAGTCAGAAGATAGTGGTCGGGATAAAAAGTAATTTAATTAATTGGAAGTATTATAAGATATTTCCCATAATTTATAATAAATATGAAGATAAAAGGAATAGTAATTTCTTGTCTAATCACCCTTCTTTCCTTTTCTGCAGTAATGCCGGTTTTTGCCGTTGAAAATAGTAAGGATAATACTGATGTAACTAAGAAAGCAGTTACATACGAACCTCGCGCAGTGACAGTTCGTGGAAATATTACTGCGATTAGTGGCACAACCTTACCATTAGATATTACGGTCGCATTGGAGAAAATCACGCCAACTAAATTGAAGAATTTTCCCGGGACTTTTCCGATTAAGGGAAGTCTGGCAGTAATCCACCTGACAAGTGATGTAAAAATAGTTAGAAAATATCTAGGAAAAGCCACCGTATCTGAATTAGCCGCGGGGGATAAAGTGAGTGTTACCGGTAAGTTGCAGGCAGATGGCACGATTAGCGCCGGCATGATTAAAGATGAGTCAATTCAGGTCGCGTTTAGTGCCAAAAAAGGTGAGGTTATTTCCATCGACATTACAACCGATACCTTTGTCATTAAGAATATTAATAAAGATTTTAAAGTCTTCATCACATCAAATACCAAATTTGCCAAGGCTGGTGTAGAAAAGCCCACATTGGCTGATTTGAAAGTAGGTGATATTGCTGTTGTACGTGGTGTAGTACGACAAACTGCCAACGAAGTTACCGCAGATTACGTATCTATTAAAATGGGAGTAAAAGAACAATTGGCCAAACAGTTAGAATCAAAGAAAACTGCTCTCGAAATGAAAATAGAAGGAGTTAAAAGTAATTTGGCAAAATTGCAAGCTGATTTGGAAGTGTTGTTGAAAAAATTAAGTGAGTCTGTCGTCGCTCCTACAACTACCGTAACTCCGTAAAATTTGTTATTATAAAAATCTCCCGCTTTATTGTCGGGAGATTTTTTATTATCTTTGTTTATCCAGTGTTTCATTGACTAACGCATCCGCTTCTTTATTTTTAGCGCGTACTATATGAATATATTGCACCTTTTTAAATTTAGCGGCCGTGTTATATGCCAGTATGAATAATTTTTGTAATCCCGGTTCGCGTACTTTATATTTTCCCTGCATTTGTTTTACGACAAGCTCACTATCGAGCATGCATTTTATTTCGGTGGCTCCCAGTTCGTGAGATTTTTTAAGACCGGCAATTAAACCGGAATACTCGGCAAAATTATTTGTTTGTTCTCCTAAATATTCTCCAAATCCGGCAAGTCTTTTTCCGGTTTCGTCTATTATGACAATTCCGATAGCGGCAGGGCCGGGATTTCCTCTGGCGCCACCATCGGTAAAAATAGTTAATTTCATACAAATTAAAATTTAAGCAAAAAATTTAATATTCCAAACTCCACAATCCTTGCTGTCCTTTATAGTTACCACTAAAATAAAATATTCTATTAATATTATCTGTACCGGCATCTAATATCGGCGTTTCGATAAAAGTATGTGTCACTAAATAATAGGGATAAAGAATAGTGGCATTGTTCGCCCAAACCAAGGCAAGCGCGTTATATTTATCCATTGGCAAAACTTTTCGTAATTGCTCCCCGGAACGATTGATAAGTACCGGTTCTTCGTTTTCTACGGCGCTCCACAGCTCCCAAGGAGACCATATTAACCACCAGTTTCCATATTCAGAAATTAACGCCCGGTCACCGCCCAGGTTGAATCTACCTGCCTTATTAATGAGTAGAGTTTCCATTTTGGCGCGATCCTGTAATAATATGCTGTCGCGAGTGGCTAATAAAATTTTAGTTTTATTCCATTCATTTCCCAATGGATTATTATCTAAAGTGTTAAATTCTTTTTTAAACCCAAGAGTATCTTTGTTAATAATTATTTTTGAAGTTGATGTGTTGGCAGTCAATGTCCACAACTGACCTTCTTCCATACTCCAGTCTAAAAAAGTATTTTTGCTTAATGTCAATATTTTTCTTGTTGCCGGGAAAATACTTAATAATTTTAATTTTGTTGAAAAAAATAATTCCGCTTCAATTGTCGTCTTCCACTGGTATTTATCTATAGGATATTTGATTAATTTTACCAAATCAATTTTTTTTTCAATATTATCAATGGGGATAATGACAAGTGAGTCATAAGGAGCCTTGGCGTTGCTTACCGTCAGCCAATCATTTTTTCCATTCCAGGCCATCGTAACAGCAGAGTCATTAAAAATTAAAATTCGCGCATTGGTTCCCGCATCAATATCACGCAACCAAATTTGTGTTTTATCTTCAGTTGCTTTAGCGTAGGCCAAAAATTTATTATTAGGTGATAATGATGATGCGGTGATGTTCCCGTCATCCAATTTTTTTGGATCATTTTTTTTCATTAGGATTGCCTCCTTTATATAAACGGTTTGCATTTCCTTAACTTCAACATCCTTTATCCAATCATAATATCCCGGTTTTGTTATTTTGATAGTGTATTTCCCCGGAGGGGCGCTTGTAAGACGGACTTCGTCTTTGTATGATAAAGTCTGTACATCTACTTCGCGGGGTATTTCAATATTATTGGCATATATTTTAACGTCCGTAGGTTCTACGGTGATGCTGATAGCTCCGGTGCGTCTCGGAAAGCCCTGTTGCCAATCATAGCGATAACCGCTGGCGTATAGTATGAGAATGGGGCATAATAGCAAAAAAATTATGATATAGGTAATCAAAATTGAGATGCGCGTGCCGTGAGATAATTTACTATCCGGGTATTCCATAATGTCTAATTTTAGCTTAAAATAGGGCAAAAGTAAATAGTTGAATTAATACTACAAAAGTGGTACTATATTACCGTATGTCATATTTATTGATAAATGGAGGGAAAAAACTAAATGGGGCAATAGAGAATCAATCCGCTAAGAATTCTGCGGTTGCTTTGCTGTGCGCGTGCGCAATGATCAAAGCGCCGGTAACTCTCACTGATGTTCCGGAAATTGAAGAAGTGGATCGTATTATTGAACTTTTAACAAGTATCGGTATTAAAATTGAAAAAAAGTCAAAAGGTATAATTGAGGTAGATGCAAGCGTTAATTTGCAAATGGAAAAAATGGACCGTCATGCGGCTGAGATCACAAGATCCTCTGTTTTCTTGTGGGGTGCTTTGGCTAATAGGGAAAAAAGTTACAAGTTATATAAATGCGGAGGGTGTCGATTGGGAAATCGTACGGTGCGTCCTCATTGGTTTGCATTGGAGAAGTTTGGGGTTAAGGTTGTCTCTAAACCAAATTTTTATGATGTTTCCAGCGCCAATTTACATTCTGCTGAGATTGTTATGTATGAATCTGGCGATACTACGACAGAAAATGCAATTATGGCTGCCGTACTAGCTCCGGGCACGTCTATCATCAAGATGGCCTCTGCAAATTACATGGTGCAAGATTTGTGTTATTTTTTAAATCAAGCAGGCGCTAAAATAAAAGGTGTTGGCACTACAACATTATCCATTACCGGAGTATCATCGTTAAAGTCTGTCAAAAGCTATCCTGTGATGCCTGACCCCATTGTGGCGATGACATATTTGGCATGTGGTATCACAACAGGTTCGCATATAACTGTAAAAAATTGTCCACTGGAATTTTTAGAATTGGAATTATGTAAGTTGGAGGTAATGGGGCAAAAATTTAGTATAAATAATAAACGTCTTTCAAAAAATGGAAAATTTGAAATTGTTGATATCGAAATATTTCCAAGTCATCTGGTTGCTCTTCCGGATAAGATTTATGGCCGGCCTTTTCCCGGTTTGAATATTGATAATTTACCTTTATTTGTACCTATCTTGACACAGGCAAAGGGGAGAACGTTGGTGCATGATTGGGCATATGAAAATAGAGCGATATATTATTTGGAATTGCAAAAGTTAGGAGCGGATATTACATTGCTGGATCCGCATCGTGTATGGGTAGAAGGCCCTGTAAAGTTTAAGGCCAACGAATTAATGGCCCCGGAAGCTCTGCGTCCGGCCGTAAATATTTTGATTTGCATGTTGGCGGCTCCCGGTAAGTCAATTTTGAGAAATATTTACAATATCAATCGCGGTTATGAAAATATTTATGAAAATTTGAATAAATTAGGCGCGGATATTAAAATAGTTGAAGATAATTTATAATTGAATATTTTTTATGAATGAAATTACGCCAATACAAAAAAAGGCCGGTAAATATTTTGGAACATATCTAACAGTCATCCTAACCATAACGGCATTTGGCATTGGTGTTGTTGCCGGACAATTTTTATTATTTAAAAAGGATGTAACGAATGCCCAGGTAAATGTAATTTTAGGTAAAAATAATACATCTTCAGTTATAGATTTTAATCAGTTTTGGACGGTGTGGGGAATGGTAAAATCTCGTTACATTAAAAAAGATACTGTTGAAGATAAAAATTTGTATTATGGAGCGATGCAGGGGATTGTGGCCAGTTTGGGTGACCCTTATTCTATGTTTATGCCTCCTAAGGATGCCGAACTGTTTACCAAAGACTTATCCGGTGAGTTGGAAGGGATAGGAGCGGAAATTGCGGTCCGTAGTAATCAGTTGATGATTGTTACCCCACTGCCAAATACTCCGGCCGCGAAAGCGGGATTGATGCCGGGAGATAAAATATTATTTATTGATAAAACTTCTACAGCAGGCATGGATGTTAATGAGGCTGTCAGTAAAATTCGTGGTCCCGCAAAAACCATTGTTGTTTTGACTATTGGCCGAAATGGAGTAGTTAAAGAATTGCCGATAACTCGCGCTAAAATTAATGTTCCCGCAGTTACCTACACGCTTAAGCCAAACAACATCGGTTATCTTCGAGTGACTCAATTTAATGATTCAACAATGCCGGAATTAAATAAGGCTGTTGATCAAATGAAACAACAGAAAGTTAAGGGTGTGATAGTAGATCTGCGCAATAATCCGGGAGGATATTTGGAAACAGCTGTTGATATGGCCAGTCTTTGGCTTGAATTTGGCGCGGTGGTTAGTGAAAAAGATGCAAATGGCGCCACCAACATTCACGTATCAAGAGGAACACATGATTTGGCCGGATTTAAGACTTTGGTGCTTGTAAATAAAGGATCCGCCTCAGCTTCGGAGATTGTGGCCGGCGCGCTCCAGGATCATAAGTTGGCAACGCTTATGGGTGAGACAACTTTTGGTAAAGGCTCGGTACAAGATCTGCAAAGTTTTGCTGATGGTTCTTCTATAAAATTGACTATCGCCGAATGGTTTACACCAAATGGTAAAAATATTAATGAAGCAGGTGTTACTCCGGATATTATATTTAAACAAGATTACGAAAAAGAGAAGCCCGGTCAAGATAGTTTGTTGCAAAAAGCCTTGACGTGGTTTGCTTCAAAAAAATAAGCGTCGAAGTTGGTGTCTAAAATTAATTAGCAACGGTAATGAAAAAAACGTTAAAAAAATATTTCATACCGCATGCGGAAAATAATTACCATCCGCACATACTGCATACGAAGAGAGCTGTATTATATACAGCGGTATTTATAGCTCTAAAAGCGATTGTGATTGGGTTTGTTTTACTTTTGCCTAGCGCCGTCTTCGTTCTTCCGGACATACTGGCAGAACAGCAATCGAAAATTATCGCCCTAACTAATGAGTTGCGTTTGGAAAAAGGATTGCCCGGATTGGCAGTAAGTGACACCTTGAATTTTTCCTCGGATATAAAGGCGGTAGATATGGCCGAGAAAGGTTATTTTAGCCATGTGAGTCCCGAAGGGCGCAAGCTGGCATATTATTTGCGACAGGTGGGGTATAAATATACCGTTGCCGGAGAAAATTTGGCGTTAGGTTTTAGTAGCGCGGAGGATGTCGTAAACGCTTGGATTAAAAGTCCGACTCATTATGCAAATTTGATTGATGAAGATTATAAAGAAATGGGCGTTAGCCTGGAAAGTGGTTTATATGAGGGTCAAACTACCGTATACGCGGTAGAACATTTTGGTACACCTGTTTCTAAAGAAGATTTGGGGTATACGGAAACAGCTGTTGAACCGTCCAAGTCATTCCCTAAGGCGGAAGAAAAAATTATTAGTAAAAATAATACAAAAGTTGCGGGTGTAGGCATAACTAATCAACTGGCCATGGTTGAAGCTTCCGATAAAACAATTGTGTTATCAACAGAGACTGAAAAAACCATATACAATAGGGAAGAATCAAAAATATACTGGGAAGAAAAAAATAACGCTACCACTTTTAATGTTGAAGCTAATATCACCGGGCCGGTCAGGAATGCCACGGTCAATATCAATGGTTATCCGATAGAATTAAATACTGATTCTGATAATTCTTATTTTGGCAGTTTAACGGTACAAGAGCCATCACAAAATTTTTTTAAAATTATTATTTCCCCGACAATTACCATAACTGGAGATAATGGTGAAGTTATAAAGGATGGTATAGAATGGGATCGCGTGAAGATTGTTAGTCAGACGCCAATACAAAAATATATTTATGCTAGAGAATGGATGGGAAAAATGTTTCCAATATTTTCCATCTCGAGAGGAATATATTTATTTTTCCTGATATTTTTCAGTATTGCTTTGGCGATTAATATCCTGGTTGAAATTCGCAAACAGCACCACCATATAATATTACAAACTTTATTATTAATCGGTTTTATTTCTTATTTAATTATAGTTTAAGCGCGATTTTTAAGCGCGCTTGTTAATGTAATTTCGTCGGCATATTGAAGATCTGAACCCATCGGTAGACCCCGCGCCAAGCGGGATATTTTTATTTTAGGATTAATTTTTGCGATCTCTCGTTTGAGAAACAAAATAGTAGTCTCGCCGGGTAAGTCGGGATTAAGAGCTAAAATAATCTCGGTAATTTTGTTTGAAGTTTCATCGTCTTTTATCCGAAGTAATAATTCGCGGATTTTACAGTATCTTAGGCCGTCTTCATTTCCGGATTCAATCAACCCTCTTAGTACATGATAAACACCTCGAAAAGCCCCGGTACGTTCCATGGCCGGTATATCTTGAGGGTCTGCCACCACGCAAATATAGCCATGATCTCTGCGAGAGTCGGTGCAAATACGGCAGGGATTGGTATCATCAAAATTCCAACAAATTTCACAGCTCTTGGTGTTTATAAGCAAGTTGTCTAAGGCTTCTCTTAACTGGTTGACCTCCCGTCGGCCACTTTTCAGCCAATGAAAAACAAAACGTTCCGCAGTGCGTTGGCCGACTGAAGGTAATTTTTTGAGAGATGCCACCAAGTTGTTAATGGAAGCTGAATACATTCTATCTCATTCCGGGCAGATTAAATCCGCCCATTTCTTGCATCTTTGTAGCCATGATTTTTTGCATTTTTTTCAGAGCTTCAGAATGAGCTGTTTTTAGTCCATCCTGTAATTTTTCTTTTTTTCCCGGGTTTAATAATTCATCATCAATTGCCAGACCTGTGATTTGCAAATTGCCATCCATTGTTAATACTATTTTGTCTCCTTCAGCGCGTACTGTCACAGCTTCACCTGCTAGAGCGCCTTGCAATTTTTTTCCCTGGTCGCGTAGATCTTTGAATTCTTTGAGCTTAGAAAACATGGACATATGTTTTGTTTTAATAATATATAAATTAAAAGCTTGGTATTTCTTGGGCGGAGGAACCTGTAGGTTTCGCAAATGCTGATTTCGGTTTCAGCGCGGGTGGAGCCCCACCACTCGTTCCGGCAGTAGGACCACTTTGTGCCGGTGTAAATTGTGCATCCAAGTTGCGGAAGGAGGTGAATTGCTCCTGAAAAATTAATTTAACCACCCCGGTCGGACCATTTCTGTGCTTAGCGATATGTACCTCTGCTATAAATCTTTCATCCGGTGGTATTTCCTCCAGGCGATAATTGCGATCGGCAGCTTTTCGATAAATAAACATTACCACATCAGCATCTTGCTCAATGGAGCCGGATTCACGCAGGTGAGACAGCTTAGGGATAGCCGGCTTACTCTGTTCAACGACGCGTGAAAGCTGTGAGAGAGCCATCACCGGCACATTGAGCTCACGAGCTATACTTTTAAGACCGCGGGTTATTTCTGCTACCGCCTGTACGCGGTTTTCAGCTTTTCCTCGTGATTCCATGAGTTGTAAATAATCGATAATGATCAGCCCCAGACCGTGTTCGGATTGTAAACGTCTTGCTTTGGTGCGAATTTGTAAAATATTACTATCTGCATTATCGTCAATAAAAATCGGTGCTTCTGAAAGCGTGCCAATCGCGTGTCCGATTCGCGGGAAATCATCATCCTCAGGTCGTTCTGAAAGACGTCCGGTGCGCATACGCCACATGTCCACATTGGCTTCTGAACAAAGGAGGCGATCTACAAGTTGTTCTTTACTCATTTCCAAAGAAAATAAGGCTACCGGGACTTTGTGTTTTACGCCAACATGACGCGCAATGTCAAGTGCTAAAGAAGTTTTACCACAGGCAGGACGAGCGGCCAAAATAATCAAATCTGATTTTTGTAGACCGGATAATAATTGATCTAAATCTTTAAAACCAGTCGGAACACCTCGTAAACCACCTTTATTTTTGTGAAGTTCATCAATGCGATCAAAGGCGTCAGTTAAAACTCCTCTAATGTGTGTAAAAGACTGTTTGAAGTAATCTTGAGATACGCCGAAGAGGTGTTGTTGAGCTTCGTCCAAAACTTTTTCCAGATCATCTTCTTCTTGATAGCCTAGGCGAGAAATTTCTTGTGATGCGGTCAGAAGGCGTCTACGTACGGCCTTTCGATGTACAATTTTTGCATAATTGTTAATGTTGGAGGCGGTCGGTACGGCATTGGACATCATTACTAATTGAGATTTGCCCCCGATTTGTTCCAGTTGATTTTTTTCTATCATTTTATTGCTCAAAGTCAACAAGTCGATCGGTTCATTTTTTGCATACAATTCCAACATGGCCTCGTATGTTTGCGCATTTCCACTTCTGTAAAAATCTTCCGGTCTTACCGTATCTGCAACCTTCATCATGGCATCTTTGTCAATCAAAATAGAACCAAGAAAGGAAATCTCGGCTTCAAGGCTTTGTGGTGGAATTTTATCCAGTTCGCTGTTGTCTGACATAGCAGGTTAATCTTATCCGAAACCATCCTTTTTTACAAGCAATAATTATGACTTTCTTGTGGGCAAACTGTTGATATTTCGTGTCCACTATAATATAATGAATCATATGTATCAAATGCTCAAACAAGTATTGATTTTGGCCATTATTTCACTTTTGGTATTTTTTAATATTTTCTTATTTCAAAATGCCATTTTCGGGTGGTTAATTTTGTTTTTTTATTTATTTCATACATCAAAAGGGGGATTTGGGTTATTGACTAAATTTTTTAATTTTCCGGATAAATTATGGCGCATTAGATTATTGGGAATGTTTCTCAGTTTTGCCGGTCTGGGTTTGTGGTCCGCTCCTTTTGTTGCTTTTGCTCCTCATCTAATGGAGTGACTATTTCTCCGCGGTCAGCCGGTA
>Ga0209541_10018481_pt1 | contig 10091 bp, 7 predicted proteins | sample RifCSPlowO2_01_FD_184027 | JGI IMG/M metagenome (GOLD analysis project Ga0209541, IMG submission 184027) | Groundwater microbial communities from Rifle, Colorado - Rifle CSP2_plank lowO2_0.1 (SPAdes) (version 2) | ecosystem: Environmental > Aquatic > Deep subsurface > Groundwater | place: Rifle...
CGGGCTACCGAATCGCTGTGAAAGATTTAGAAATCAGGGGAGCCGGCAATATCTTGGGCAAAGAACAGTCGGGCAATGTCAACAAAGTCGGTTTAAATTTATACTGCCAACTGCTGTCCGAATCCATAGAAAAATTAAAAAATTCCGTCCAAGCGAACGGAATCAGTCTCGATCAATAATCTTAGAAAAACAAAATTATTTTGGATGAAGTTTAATTTCGATTAAAATATAGGTATCGCTTTTTATCAAAAAAATAAAATCTATAATTGCTGTCTACCCGAGCTTGCCAGATACCCCTTCCTTCATCGTATTTTTTAGCCCTTAAAGATGGATGGCGGATTCCCGTTAAAAGGAAATTGACTTGTTTTCTAAATTTTTTCCTTACTTCCCTGGTTAAGGATTTAAAACTCCTCTTAAAATGAGGAGCATAAAATACTTTCATCATTTCTCTAAACTTTTGATTAAATCTCCCGTTTCTTCAAAAGGGCCGATCAACTCTCCCCCCCTAACTTCCGCTAACGCTTCATCCAGCCCTTTTTCTAATTTCAATCGGTAAATATTTTTTTTTGCTAATTCTAAAACTCTTTCCCAGTCTTCTTTGGGAATGATCATTAATTCTTTTCCGTTAGTAACTTTTTTAGGAATTGTAATGGTTGTCATATAATCGCTAATTTCAGCTTATCATGAATAAAAATTATGTCAACAAAGTTAAAAACCGCTTCATTGCGAAGCGGTTTTTACTTCTTTTAATATATTTATAAATTCATCGCCCATTATGGTTTCCCTTTTAACCAATTCTTCAACGAGTTTCTTTACTTCCGGTTCGTATTTTTGAAGAATCTTTTCGGCTTCTTCCAGGCTTTTTTGGATTTCAGGGGCTATCTCTTTTTTTAGTATTTTCAGCAATGATTCATCAAGCGAACCGGTTTTAATGGCTTCTTCCAGGTTAAAGGGCAATCCGATGGGCCCTGCTTTTCCCATGCCATACTGATAATTCATCACCAGCTTTAAGAGGGTGGCGTTAGCCAAATCAGTGCGCGCTCCCGTAGTTTGCGTCCTTAAGAATACTTTTTCGGCCGCCAAACCACCAAGGCACATTAAAACTTTTTCGTCTAATTTTTCTTTTGTTTCGGTGAAGCTTTCTTCTTTTGGAGCCGTGTCCACGTAACCGAGAAATTCCCCCCGGCCTATGATGGTGATTTTTCTTACCGGATCAAGATGTTTTGAGTGGTAAATTATTATTGCATGGCCGGCCTCATGATAGGCCGTGCCTTTTACGTCATCGTCGCTCATAACGCGGTTTTTATTTTCCAGACCATAGAGAATTCTGTCAATTGCTTCGCTGAAGTGAGTTTTGGCAATTTTTATCGGAGTATTGATTTTTTCCTTTTTCTCGCTTTCTTCCTCCAGTCTTTCCCTGACAGCCAGCATGGCGGCTGTGTTGCAGATATTCTGGATGTCAGCTCCGGAAGTGCGGGGCTTTAATTCTATGGCTAGTTTTTCTAAATTTATATCTTCGGCTAGGGGTTTATTGCGGGTGTGAATCTTAAGAATTTCCAGCCTGCCTTTGGCGTCCGGCCAAGATATCTCGATTTTTTTGTCAAAGCGCCCGGCTCTTATGGCCGCAGGATCAATCATGTCCAAACGGTTGGTAGCGCCGATAATTACAATCCCTTGGCCGGATTCAATTCCGTCTGTTTCAGCCAAAAATTGATTGACGGTTTGGTTTTGCTCTCCCCTTGCTCCGCCTCCGATTTCCGGCCCCCTGACTAAAAGCAAAGCGTCAATTTCATCAACAAAAATAATGCAAGGGGCATTCTTTTTGGCTTCCCCGAACAAATCCCTGATTCTGGAAGCTCCCACGCCGACAAACATTTCCACGAACTCTGAACCGCTAATGCCGAATACGGGAACGCCCGCTTCATTGGCTACGGCTTTAGCTAGCAGAGTTTTTCCGCAGCCATGCGGGCCGTAAAGAATGACGCCCCTGGGTATTTGCGCTCCCGCTTCATTATATCTTTCACTGTCCCTGGTGAAGTAGACGATTTCTTTGAGCTCTTCTTTTGCTCCCTCAATGCCAGCGATATCATTAAACTTTACATTTGCGCTGAATTTCCTGCCGGCAATTTCCAGGAATTTTTTGGTTTCGCGCATTTGTTTGCCCCAAAGCCAATACCAGACTGCGCTGAACCCCGCAATCAAAAAGATAAAGCCCAGTCCGTAAAAAACATATGTCTCAACGCCCGGGTTTACCCGGTATGGCTCAGTGGATATCTTTAAATCTTTTTTATACAGGCCATTGTAAATGATTCGGTAGTATTCTTCGGGATTGTAGGAGTTCTGCCCGATATAAAAATAAGTGGCGAGCGGTACGACAGTTTTGAATTTCACTAATTTGCCATCTTCTCCATAAATTCCCCGGTATGTCTGGCCAGAAGTATGAAGCTCTCTTAATTGGCCCTTATCTGCTTTTTCTATAAAACTGCCGGGGCCGGAATAGTTAAGTTTTTCTATACTGGATTCTCTGACCGAATAAAGAAAAATCGCGGCTGATATCAGCAATAAACTTCCAATGCAGATTAAAATAACCAGCCAGGTTTTTCTTTTCTTCTGATCGGCAGGCTTGCCGGTCGCGCCATGCGCGGCATTGCGACTAGGCTCTTTCTGGAGAAATAAACCCAGGCCAATACCGGCCATTACTGATCCGCCCAGCCAATTTTTCAAAAATAAAATTGAGGCAAAACCCGCGGCTGTTAGAATCAATCCGAAAATTTTTCCCACCACCAATGCCCAATAAGATGCCTTGATTTCACCCCATTTTTTCCAGAGAATAGATTTCAAAATTCTTCCGCCGTCCATCGGAAAAGCCGGAATAAAAAGGTTAAAAGCCCCCAAGGCTAAATTGATCAGGAAGATCATATTGGAAATCAGGGATAAGGGATTTATTCCAGTATGCTCAAAAAGAAAACGTTGGATCGTCCAGAATATCCCAGCCAAAATGAAACTGATCGCCGGGCCAGCTATAGCCACTTTAAATTCTTCTTGAGCGCTTTTTGGATCTTTCTCAATAAAGGCCACTCCCCCGAATATTGAGAGAGTGATATTTCTTGCGGGAGCGCCGTTTCTTTTGCTGACCCAGCAATGGGCTAATTCATGGACAACAATCGATGCTTCCATAGCCAAGAAAGAGGCTATCCCCAGCAGTCCGTAATACTGCCATAAAGGCAATGCCAGTCCTAACGAAGCAAAATAATTTCCTAAAAGCCAGACAAAAACCGGTGCCAGAATAAATAAAGTAAAGTGCAATTTTAAGGGAATGCCCAATATCTTTCCGATAGTCATGGACCCTATATTTAAAAAACCCATCTCATTCCTCCTTCGTCCGCCGAAGCCCGAAGGGCATAGGCAGATCTGCAAAGTCATTTATTAAAATATCAAGGAACTTTGCTATCATTCTAAAATAGCACACCCATTTGCCGTGTCCAGCAAAAAAACGGCCTTAGGCCGTTTTTTGCTGGGATGGGCATTCTTTATTGGAGCATTTTATTTCCTTTCTTTTCGTTTCAACTAAAAGCGAACCGCACTTGGGGCATTTTTCGCCGATGGGACTGTCCCATAAAGCAAAATCGCATTTGGGCCAATTGGTGCAGCCGTAAAATATTTTTCCTCTGCCGGTTCTCTTTGGCATGATATCTCCCTCTAAACATTTGGGACATTTGATCCCCAATGTTTTTTCCGGCAAGCTTTCCGTGTATTTGCACTTTGGGAATCCGGAGCAAGCGTAGAATTTGCCGTATTTGCCGAGGCGGATAAGCAGAGGCGAGCCGCACTTGGGGCATTTTTTTTCCGTTTTCTGGACAGCTATTTTCTCTTTTTTAACCTCTTCGTATTTTTTCTTTAGATTTTTTTCAAACGGCTCGTAAAACTCTTCAATCATCGGCACCCATTCTTTTTTATTTTCTGCGATCTCATCGAGGTCATTTTCCATTTTAGCCGTAAACGCGACATCAACGACTTCAGGAAAATGTTTGACCAAAAGATCGTTGACCGTTTTGCCGATTTCCGTTGGCTGGAATTTTTTATCTTCATTTTTTTCAATGTAATTTCTTTCCTGCACGGTAGAAAGAATAGGCGCATAAGTTGACGGCCTGCCGATGCCATTTTTTTCCAGAGCCTTAATTAAAGAAGCCTCATTGTATCTTGCCGGCGGTTCGGTAAAATGCTGCGAAGGGGTTAGCCCTAATAGTTCTAGAATCTCATTTATCTCCAATGCCGGCAATTCCATTTCTTCAAATTTTACCGGATAGACTTTTATAAATCCGTCAAATTTCAGAGTTTGTCCGTTGGCCCTAAAAGTATAATTCTTCGCCGCAATGTCAACGGCAGTAGAATCAAAGATAGCTTGGCTCATTTGGCAGGCAATAAATCTGCGCCAAATAAGGGTATAAAGTTTTTTTTGGCTTTCCTCGAGCTTCAGGGAATCCGGTATCTTATCGGGATAAGCCGGCCTGATGGCCTCGTGCGCTTCCTGCGCCCTGCCCTTGGCTTTGTATTTCCTGAATTGATAATAGTTTTCGCCGTAATTTTCAGCAATGAATTTTTTTGCTGTTCCCAAGGCCAAGCTGGACAGGTTTAAGGAATCGGTTCTGTGATAAGTGATAAAACCGCGTTCATAGAGGTTCTGGGCCAGGCGCATTGTCCACTTCGCGGGAAAATGGAACTTTTTCCAGGCTTCCTGCTGTAGGGTTGAGGTGGTGAATGGCGGCAGGGGATTTTTCTTAACTTCCTTTTTCTCAACGCTCTCCACTTTATATTCAACTCCTTCCAAGTCTTTTAAAATATCATCAGCTTCTTTTTTGTTTTTTATCGCCAGTTTATCTAGAATTTCCCCATTTTTTTTAACTAAACCCGCTTCAAACGAAGGAGAACTGTTCTCCTTCGTTTTTGCTAAATTGGCGATAATTGTCCAATATTCTTCCGGTTTGAATTTTTTAATTTCTTCCTCTCTCTCGCAAACAAGCCTGACCGCCACCGATTGCACCCTGCCGGCTGACAAGCCTCTGGTCACCTTCTTCCATAAAAAAGGAGAAAGTTTGTAGCCCACTATCCTATCCAAAATGCGCCTTGCTTGCTGGGAATCAACCAGGTCTATGTCAATATCCCGCGGATTTTTTAAGGCCTCCTCAATCGCTGTTTTGGTAATTTCGTGAAATGCAATCCGTTCATATTTTTTAAGTCCGAGCGCTTGGACTAAATGCCAAGCTATGGCTTCGCCTTCTCTGTCCTCGTCGGAGGCTAAAATTATTTTATCCGCTTTCTCCGCCTCTTTCTTCAGCAAGGCTACGTTCTTTTTCGCTTTGGGAATAATAACGTATTTCGGCTTAAAGTTATTCTCAACATCAATGCCTATTTCGTTTTCCGGCAAATCACGCATATGCCCATACGAAGACAAGACCTTATATTGAGGCCCCAAAAAGCCCTGAAGCGTCTTTGATTTAGTCGGCGACTCAACGATGATTAATTGCATATTTCTTAAATTTAGCACTCATTGTCTTTCGGGTCAAAAAATGATAATAAAATATTATGTCGTTGTCGGTTGGCATTGTGGGGCTGGCTAATGTGGGAAAGTCCACTTTGTTTGAGGCCCTGACCAAAAAACAAGTTAATATCTCCAATTACCCCTTTTGCACCATTGAACCCAATGTCGGCATTGTGGAAGTGCCGGATGAGCGGTTAGATAAGTTAGCTGCGGCTTTTAAGTCGGCTAAGAAAATCCCGGCCATTGTTAAATTCGTTGATATCGCCGGCCTGGTGCGGGGCGCTAATAAAGGCGAAGGCTTGGGCAATCAATTTTTGGCCAATATCAGAGAGATGGACGCCATTTTGTTGGTGGTCCGCTGTTTTGAGAATGCGGAAATTTTACATGTGGAAAAAACAATTGATCCGGTTCGCGATATTGATATCGTTAATACGGAATTAATTCTGAAAGACTTGGAAACGGTTGACAAAAGAATGCAAAAAGCAGAGCAAAAAGATAAGGATTTTTTAAGTAAGCTGAAAGCGTGGCTGGGGCAGGGCAATTTGGCCTGGCAGCTCCGACGCAAGGTCGGAGCTCCGACCGAAACGTCGGAGTTGTCAAAAGAACTCCAGCTGCTGACCGATAAACCATCAATTTTTATTTTAAATTCAAACACTCCTGAAATTCCGTCGGCATTAGTCAAAAAAATAAAGGACTTAGAATCTGAATATATTGTCGCCAGTTTGAGAGATGAGTATGATGGGAGCAAGTTCACCGAAGAAGAGAAAAAAGAATTGGGTTTAGGGGAATCAAAACTTGGAGAGATAATCAAAAAATCATATAAGGCGCTGGGACTAATTACCTTTTTCACCACCGGGCCGGATGAAACCAGGGCTTGGACCATAGGGCAGGGGACTTCGGCGCCGCAGGCAGCCGGCGTTATTCACACTGATTTTGAAAAGAAGTTTATTTGTGCGCTTGTTATCGATTGGCAAAAATTATTAAACAAAGAACTGCCCCGCGCCGAAGGCAAGGAGTATGCCGTCCAAGACGGCGATGTAGTTGAAATAAAACACGGTTAGTGTTATAAAAGAATTTTCGCACAGGAGCAAAAACTTTTGCTTAACCAACGAGCCGATCAATTACTTAAAATGCCCGTGGAGTCTAATTTTGGGTGGCATTATACATGTAATTGTAAAAAAGCAGGGTCTGGGTTACAATGAAACATCATATAGGCTATGTCAAACCAGCAAGATATAATTATAAAAGCCTTGGAGTTTGCTAAAGAAGCCCACGCAGGCCAAAAAAGATTTTCCGGCGAGGATTATATCGAACACCCCATGGCAGTGGCGCGAATCCTCCAAGAGATGAAGCTGGACGAGGCAACTATAGCTGCCGGTTTTTTGCATGACGTCCCCGATGATACGGGAAAGACCCTAAAAGACGTTGAAAAAGAATTCGGCAGAGAAGTCGCTTTTTTAGTTGACGGAGTAAGCAAGCTGGGAAAGCTTCGCTACCCTAAGACGGACTTTTCGGTAGGGCCCATAGAATTGAGGATGGCAGAGCCCGTCGATCTTCAAGCCGAGAACCTAAGAAAAATGTTTTTCGCTATGGCCCAAGACATCAGGGTAATCTTGATAAAACTGGCGGACAGGCTCCATAACGTAGAAACGCTGACGGCGCTTCCCGAGGAAAGGCAAAAAAGAATAGCCCTGGAAACATTGGAAATCTTTGCCCCCCTAGCCAACCGACTGGGTATGGGAAATATCAAAGGCAAGCTGGAGGATTTGTCCTTTCATTATCTCTACCCGAAAGAATTTGAATGGCTGGTAAAAAATGTCAAAGAAAAATATGAAGAGAGGGAAAAATACCTCGGCAGGGTAAAGCCGCTCTTAATAAATATTTTGGAAAAAGAGGGCGTAAACCCGTCCGATGTCCATTATAGGGCAAAGCATTACTGGAGCCTTTATCAAAAACTTTTAAGGTGTGAGATGAATATAGAAAAAATCTACGACCTTGTTGCCTTAAGGGTTATCGTTGATAATATTGAAACCTGCTATAGGACTTTGGGTATAATCCATAAATACTTCAAGCCATTGCCCGGCTTAATCAAGGATTACATCGCCTTCCCTAAACCGAACAATTATCGAGCTATACACACGACCTGCTTTTGCCTTGAAGGAAAAATTACCGAGATTCAAGTCAAAACGGCTGAAATGCACAGGGAAGACGAATTCGGTATCGCCTCCCACTGGGCGTACAAAGAAGGAATAGATCTTAAGGCGCAAAGAAAAAAATTCGCCTGGGTGGCTCAATTGAGCAATTGGCAAAAAGGAGTGGACAACCCAAAAGAATTCTTGGATTCCCTGAAAATTGATTTCTTCAAAGACAGGATTTTTGTTTTTACTCCCAAGGGAGACGTCGTCGACCTCCCGGAAGGGGCCTGCTCTGTTGATTTCGCCTACGCTGTGCATACGGACATCGGAAACCATTGCGCCGCGGCAAAAGTAAACAGCCGAATAATCCCGCTTTCCCAACAGTTGGGAAATGGCGATGTGGTTGAAATTGTTGTCGATAAAAATAGGAAACCTTCCCAGGATTGGCTGGAATTCGTCAAAACCACCATGGCCCGCTCTAAAATAAGGGAGCATTTGAGAAAGAAACCGCTTAGGGAATCAACTGGCGCCATCTTTAGAACTTTATTTAAGACTCATCGCGCTAAAATGTCATCAAATGCCGCCTCTCTGATTATTAGAGCCAATGATCGGATTGGATTATTAAGGGATATTGCTGCCAATATCAGCAAGCTGGGAATCAATATCTTAAGCTCCCAGCTAAAATCGCCGCCCGATGAACCGGTCGCCATAAACATGAAAGTGGAAGTCTTAAACGGAGAAGAATTGAAAAAACTTTTAAGCCAATTAAAAGAAGTAAAAGGGGTTATTGAGATAAAACCTCTTTAACCTTTTCTATGATTTCGGCCGGAGTGAAATAAGCCTTGACAAGATAGCTTACGGCTCCCAATTTTAATCCTTTTTCTATTTCTTCTTCCTGGCCGAGATTGGAAAGAATGATAACGGGAATGGATAATACCGACGGGTCTGATTTTATTTTGGCGAGGACCTCGAAGCCGTCTACGCCGGGCAGAATCAAATCAAGTAAAATTAAATCCGGCTTTTCCTCTTTAACCTTTTTCAAAGCTTCTTCGCCGTCAACCGCCAAAGCAATGGCAAATCCCTCATTGACGAGCTTTTTTGATATCAGCTCTCTTAAGAATTTATCATCCTCAATAATTAAAATTTTCTTGGAGCCGTCTGCCATTTTTATTTAGTTATTTTATTTTTTTAAGAAGGGTTTCCAGCTCTTTTTTGGAATTAAAGAAAATTGTCAGTTTTGGCCGGCCGGCTTCAACTCTCAATTTCAGCGCCTTGATGCCGAATGCGCTCCTGATTTTTTCCTCAAAATCCTTCATCTCTTTTGAGGCTGCGGAAATCTGCCTTTTAATCGGCTGCCAGATATTTAATTTTTGGGTCAGGCACTCAACGTCCCTGACGCTTAAGCCGTCTCTAACCGTCCTGATAAACAGGCTCTTTTGTTTTTCTGTATCATTCACGGCCAGCATGGCCCTGGCATGGCCTTCGGAAATTTTTTCATCTTTCACCGCCAGCTTTATTTCGTCAGGCAAGTCAAGAAGCCTCATGGTATTGGCCACTGCCTCGCGGCTTTTACCGACCAATCTGGCAACGTCTTTCTGCTGAAAATTAAATTCCTCCCGCAGCCTCTTATAGGCTTCGGCTTTTTCCATGGCGTTCAAATCAACCCTCTGGATATTCTCTATTAGAGAGAAAACTAATTTTTCCTGCTGGGTGGCGTCCCTGACCACGGCCGGCACCTGCGTCAGGCCAACCATTTTTGACGCCAAGAGCCTTCTTTCGCCGGCCACCAGTTGATATTCGGTAATTCCGGAATCCTTTTCTATTCTGCTTACCAAAAGAGGCTGTAAAATTCCGTGCTCTCTGATGGAATCGGCCAGCTCCTGCAAGCCGTCATGGTCAAAAATTTTCCTTGGCTGGTATGGGTTTGATTTTATTTTGTCTATGTCAATATAAAAAATCGGCTCTTTTTGCGTTTGAGTTGTTTCTTCGCTCGTGCTATTCTTTTTGGGTATGAGCGATTCTAATCCTTTGCCAAAGGTGTTGCGCATATATTTTTATTCTCAAGATTAATAAGTTCTTCAGCCAACTCCCTATAAGCTTGGGCGGCCGGTGAAGTAGGCGCGTATTGCAAAATGGTCTTGCCTGACCTCGGCGCTTCGGCTAATAAAACGGTTCTGGGTATTACGGTATCAAAAACATAGCCGGGAAAATTTCTCCTCACTTCTTTAACCACTTCGCGAGAAAGCCGGCTGTTTCTATTATACATAGTTAGGAGGGCTCCGGCAATTTTCAAATCGTGGCCTAAATTATTTTTTACTAAATTAATGGTGGATAATAACTGCTCTAATCCTTCCAGGGCCAGGTATTCGCATTGGACCGGGATTAAAACTTCATTGGCTGCGCAAAGAGCATTGAGG
>Ga0209541_10018482_pt1 | contig 10090 bp, 11 predicted proteins | sample RifCSPlowO2_01_FD_184027 | JGI IMG/M metagenome (GOLD analysis project Ga0209541, IMG submission 184027) | Groundwater microbial communities from Rifle, Colorado - Rifle CSP2_plank lowO2_0.1 (SPAdes) (version 2) | ecosystem: Environmental > Aquatic > Deep subsurface > Groundwater | place...
CGCCAGTCATCATTGAGCCAAATGATGTCGATGGGGAAATACATATCTTTCATCCAAAAATTATAATAGTCAGCGGTGTTAAAAACGAAAAGCATCCCCGTATTTTCGGGCAATATCGGCCGACCGGAGAGACCTTGAGCGCGAGCGGTGGCCGTGTCGGCGATTTCGATTTCTAGTTTGACGCCCCCGATTTCTAAATAGGAATTTTGTTTAATGTCAGGCGCCGAGGGTTTAACCAAATTGACAATCACAAACAATAAGCCGGTTGCCGCTAGAATTACCGCGAGTTTTTTGCTAAGCATAGCCATTGATTAAGGGTTAAATCCTCGGCGCGGGCGGTTGGTGAGATGCCGCAAGTTTCGAGGTTAATTTTTCGATCAGCCAAATTATTTTTTAACATCTTGCGTTTGCCGGCAAAGCCCTGTTTCAGTAAGCTAAAAAATTTCTTCTCGTCCACGATCTGAAAATTATCTTTGTTGATTTTATCAATTAAGACAATCGCTGAATCCACTTTGGGTTGGGGTGAAAAATATTTGGCCGGTATGGTTTGGATGTAATGCGGCGCGCCATAGGCCTTAACACTTATAGAGAGCAAACTTTCTTTCCCATCGGCCGCCACAATTCTCTCCGCCACTTCTTTTTGCAGCATTAAAGTCATGGACTGAGGCTGATTTGTGGCGGTGAGAAATTGTCGGATAATTTGACCTGTCAGGTAGTAGGGAATGTTGGCGATTAGCTTGTAGGTTGTAGCTTGTAGCTTGTAGGTTAAATCTAAATCAAGAATATCGGCGTGGATTAATTCTAATTGTTTATTTTTAATCGCCGCGGCAAATTTTTCAGTGAGCCGATTGATTAGTCGATCATCTTTTTCGACGGCGATGACGCACGCGCCAGTCGCGAGCAGTGCTTTGGTTAGGTTGCCAAGCCCCGGACCAATTTCGAGAACGGTGTCATTGGTCGTGAGCCGGGCCGTCGCGATGATAATTTGGAGAACGGTTTGGTCGGTGAGAAAATGCTGGCCGAGAGATTTTTTCTTTTTAATCATAAATTTTCAAACAGCGCCGGATCAAGGTCGAGCAGGAATTCAGACGGCTGATTCTGGCGCAAGCGCCCGAAAATGGTTCTGGTTTGGGCATAAGACAGATAGAGCTTGTCGCGCGCTCGGGTCAAGGCGACGTAGAAGAGTCGTCGTTCCTCTTCCTCGTCGCGGTCGCTCGATTCATCAGTCTCGAACCAGTTATGCGGGAAAAGTCCCTGCTCGAGCCCGGTGATAAAGACACGATCAAATTCCAAACCCTTAGCGGCATGCGCGGTCATGAGATTGACGGCTGGCTTCGGTTCGAGATCCAACGTGTCTTGGTCCGAGACTAGCGCCGCTTCGGCGAGCAGGGTGGCCACCGCTTCCCCGGGCGGCAAATGGTCGTAACGAATGGCGACGCTGACAAGCTCTTGGATGTTTTCCAACCGTTCTCGATCATCTGGTTCGTCCGTGAGCAAACTATCGGCTAAACCAGATTCAGTGATGATCTGGTTTAAGGTTTTGGACACGGCCGATTGGCCGGCCGTTTCCCTGATTTTGACTAATAGCGCGCGCAATCCCCTCACCTGTCGCCGCTGATTCGGCGGTAAAGCGTTTTCTTGGCCCGCCAGAATTTTAGTCAGCGTGACCTTGCCGAGACCGCGCGCCGGGACATTGGCGATCCGCCTGAAACTCTCGAGATCAGCCGGGTTAATGGCGGCTTTCAGATAAGCCAAGACATCTTTAATTTCGCGGCGTTCGAAGAAGCGGATGCCGAGTACACGATGAGGCAGGCCGGCCGTAAGCATGGCTTCTTCGAGTACTCGCGATTGGAAGTTGGCGCGGTAGAGAATGGCGATTTGATTCGCCGCCGCGCCGCGAGCCAGCAGGTCGGCGATCCGTCGGGCGACCTCGTCGGCTTCTTGCCGTTCATCGCTGGCGACGATGAGACCAAGTTTCTCCCCGGTCTGGCGGTTGGTGAACAAGGTCTTCTCTCGTCGTTTGACATTCTTGCTGATAATCTGATTGGCGGCGGCGAGAATCAATTTGGTCGAGCGGTAATTCTCTTCCAGAGTGATGATTTGTGTGCCTGGGTAATCCTCGTCAAAACGGAGTAAGTGTTTACAATCGGCGCCGCGCCAGCTGTAGATGGCTTGATCGAGATCGCCCACGGCGCAGATATTGCGCCGCGGCCCGGCCAAGAGCCGAGCCAAGTGGTATTGAATGAGATTGGTATCTTGATACTCGTCAATCAGCAGATAGCGCCAGCGCGCTCGATAGTCGGCGAGAACGAGCGGCTGACTCTCAAGGAATTCAACCGGCCAGAGCAGTAAGTCGTCGAAGTCGAGCGTATTCTGCCGGCGCAAACTGGCTTCATACTTCTGCCACACCTTAAGGATTATTTTGGACCAGAAATTATCATTAGTCACGGATTCAACATAGCGTTTGGGCGTGATCCGATCCCCTTTCTCGCGGGAAATAGAGCGGAGAATCCGACGCGGATCAAAGCGCACCGGATCAAGGCCGCTGTCTTTAACCGCAGTTTTGATGAGGGCGAGAGAATCATCTTGATCAGCAATGGAGAAATGGCGGCTTAGCCCCAAGCGGGAGGCATTCTCTCGCAGGATCATGGCGCCGAGGGTGTGGAAGGTGGCGACGACCGGTCGGTTAGTCGGTTCCGGGAAGTGAGCGGCACTGACGCCGAGCGTCGTCACTCGCTCGAGCATCTCCCGGGCCGCCTTGTTGGTAAAGGTCACGGCCAGAATTTGCGCCGCCGGAACGCCGTGTTTGATTAATTCCAAAATCCGATAGGCAATGGTTCTGGTTTTTCCGGCACCGGCACCGGCCACCACGAGGAGCGGCCCGTCGCGATGTCGCACCGCTCGGCGTTGGGCCTCGTTTAATTCAGTTAGCGCACTATTATCATCCATAGTTCTAAATCCATAGTTCTAATTTTATAGCACAGATTATCCACAGCAGCCTCTTTCCGAGTTTGACTCGACACTCTGGTTTGCTAAAATTATAAATACTCTAGAATTGATGACTGGTTTAGAAATGGCTTCCTACAGCCATTTTCTGATAGAGACGCCAGAAAAATCCCTGAATCCGGCTTATTTTACCTAACTTCAACCGAAAACGTTTATTTCTCGCCCTTTTTTCTAAAGGAGTTGTTATTCTATTGTTATTAATAGATACCACTCACGCCGCCAGCTACTCTTCCCTTAATTCGCAAAATATGTCTCTATTAGAATCTGATCTGGCTCTCGACCCGAACTGGTCGCGCGGCGGCGGCGAGATTACCGTGATTGACGGGAGGGCTTTAGAACCGGAAGTCGGCCCGCTCGGTACCGCTAGAGACCTCAAGGATTTGCCGGCCAGCGATCAAATCAGCATCTATGTGGTGCGGCAGGACGATACCTTATCCGAGATCGCCGAGATGTTCCAAGTATCGGTCAATACGATTATCTGGGCTAATGATTTGCGCCGAGCGACAGATATCAAAGAAGGTCAGGTGCTCGTGATTTTGCCGATCACCGGCGTCCACCATATCGTCGTTAAGGGCGAAACCCTTCAAGGTATCGTTAAGAAATATCGCGGCGAACTCGAAGAGATCATCCGGTTTAATGGTTTGGAAAGCGACGCCGCGCTGGCGGTCGGCACCGTCATCATTATTCCTGATGGCGAGGTTAGTGCGCCGCCGGCCGCCGGCCAACCGCGCTTTGTCCGCGGCGGCGGACCGGAATATGCGGGTTATTACCTGCGGCCGATTCGCGGCGGCGTCAAGACCCAAGGTCTGCATGGTTACAACGGTGTGGATTTGGCCATTGCCGCCGGCGAGCCGATTTACGCCGCCGCCGCCGGCCGAGTGATCATCAGCCGGTCGAGCGGTTGGAACGGCGGCTATGGTGATTACATCGTTGTTAAGCATGACAACGGCACCCAGACGCTTTACGCTCACAATCAGAGCAACATTGTCTCGGTTGGCCAAGCGGTGGTGCAGGGGCAGGTCATCGGCTATGTCGGTTCGACCGGCAAGTCCACGGGAGCGCATGTTCACTTTGAAGTTCGCGGGGCCAAGAATCCGTTCTGAGTTTAGAAAATTATAAAATCGGTCGAATTTTGATCTAGATAATATCCCCAGAAAATCCCGCCCGTGGCGGGATTTTCTGCTTTAGTGATTGTTATTGACTTAACATTAATTGACCATGTTTGAAATACGCACATTATGCGCCAGCGTTGGATAAAACAGGGAAACCAATTCCCTTTAGCGAACTTGGAGACGAAGCGCAGAAGTTTATCGCCGAAAATCCAACTATACCACAGGCAACCCCTCTGTCCGAGATTGTTTCAGTAATAACCGACGGCATTTACTCCGCCATTATATTTTGGCTCGTCTACCTTATCCTTCAAATCTTTCGAAAGAAACCACGGGCGAATATTGAAGTTCAGTCTTGAGTTTCACGAATTGTTTTTCGGGCGGCACTGAAGGACTTTGATGGGTTAAATTTAACGGACCAGTTGTTTAATTACATTCATTATCTTTTGAAGTACTGGTTTTTCTATCATTCCAACCGTTCTCATTAGTCGTCTTTTATCTATTGACCTAAGATGAAAAACTAACGCGACTGAATCTGTGTCCAGACCGTTTTCTTTCGTCATCCCCACCTGGATAGTGTATGGAAATCGTAGGGCTTTCAAATTGGTAGTCAGAGGGATAACCAGGACCAAACTTGTTGGCGTGTCAGTCAGGATAATCGCTGGGCGCAACCCTTGCTGTTCGTGGCCAAAAGTTTCGCCCAATTGAACTAGCCAAATTTCTCCCCGTTTCATTAAATTCGTTCCACTCCAGCCAAGGCCTCATCAGCGAGTTTATCCCAAGCCGCTAGCTCGTTTCTTAAATCTAGATAAGGGCCCAGATTATCAAGGTAAAAGGTGATGGCATTATTGATCAATTCATCTTTTTTAACCCCGAGTCTTTTCGAAGCTAGTTTTATTTTAGTGTTCAGATTGTTTGATAATTTTGTGGGCATACTTAAAACCTACCATTGGCGACATTTGTTTTCAAGTTTCATCACGAATTATTTTTCGGACGGTATTGGAGGGCTTCGAGGAGGTGGTTCTCGCTGATCTCGCCGGCGCCGGCGAGGTCGGCGATGGTCCGGGCGAGTTTGATCACGCGGTGGTAGGCGCGGGCCGAGAGATCGAGTCGCCGGGCCGAATCATTAAGTAGTTTCAAGTCGCCGGCGGTGAGCGGGACGTAATGTTTTAATTCTCGAACGCCCATTTGACTGTTTAATTTGAGGCCGCTTTTTACTCCGCGGAACCGTTCGGTTTGGATGGCCCGCGCCCGGACCACCCGTGCCCGGACCGCGTCCGAACCTTCTTCATTTACTCCGCCGGTAGCCGACAATTTTTCCGGATCAATTTGCGGCACTTCGAGCCAGAGATCAATCCGATCAACAATTGGGCCGGAGAGTTTGCGTTGGTAGCGCATGAGCGCGGCCGGGTTACAAACGCATTCGCGCTGGCGCAACCCGGTGTTGCCGCAGGGGCAATAATTCATCGTGGCCACGAGCAGGAAATTGGCTGGAAACACCATGGTGCCCTTGGCCCGGGCAATGCTTACCACCCGGTCTTCGAGCGGTTGGCGGAGCGACTCGATAACCCGCTTGTCGAATTCTGGAAATTCATCGAGAAACAGCACCCCGCGGTGAGCCAAGGTGATCTCGCCGGGTTTGGGCGTTGGCCCGCCGCCGACGAGCGCAATGTAAGAAGCGGTATGGTGCGGGGCGCGGAAGACTGGACGGGTAATGAGGTCACCAACGAGCGCGCCGGCGGCGGAATGGACGCCGGTGACCTCGAGGATCTCGTCAAACGAGAGCGGCGGCAGGATGCTGGCCAGGGCGCGAGCGAGCATGGTTTTACCCGTGCCCGGGGGTCCCGACATGGCCACATTGTGACCGCCGGCCGCCGCGATCTCCAAGCCGCGTTTAGCCGTGATTTGACTTTTAATGTCAGCCAAGTCGATGAGGTGTTCTTGTGTTTCGTAGTCAATCTCGGTCGGGGTCTGCTCGATTAATTGTGCGGTTTTGACCCGGCGGGGCGGCTCTTCGTCTGGCCGTCGATCGAGATAATTGATTAGCTGGCGCAAACTTTTTACGCCGAAAATTTTCGGACCGCGAATGAGCGCCGCTTCCCGGGCGTTCGGCGCCGGCAAATAAATTTCATGGAAACCGCTCGACGTTAGTTTTCGGACGAGAAGCAGAATGCCCCTGATGGGCCGGAGTTCGCCGTTTAGGGCGAGTTCTCCGAGGAAGGCTCGATGAATCGCTTGATCCGTTTCAAATTTAACTTCCCCAGACGCTAAAAGGTAGGCCACCGCAATCGCCAGATCAAAACCCGATCCTTCTTTCTTTAAATCCGCCGGCGCCAGAGAGACGATTATTTTCCGGTTGCCTTTTTGCGGGGAGGCAAACCCGGAATTTTTGATCGCCGCCGAGATCCGGTCGCGGGCTTCTTCGACCGCCTGATCAGGCAGACCAACTATGGAGAAGGAATGGAGGCCGCGGCCGATGTCGATCTCCACCTCCACGATGTCGGCCTTGAGGCCGACCACTTGGGCGGAATAAACTTTAGAGAGCATTGAGTCAGCGAGATTTCTTCTGTTCTAAATGTTGTTTGCAGGTCGCGGCCGCCGGGTTGGCTTCGAGCATTTCCCTCTCAATTATCTTTTGGCAGACCGCGCAGATTCCATAAGTGTGATTTTTTATCCGATCCAAAGCGGTGTTGACATGCTCAAGTCGTTGTTCGAGCGGTCCGACTTCGGCCTCGCGGTCGTCCAGTTCTTCAAGACGATCCGCGACTTCGTCGCGGAAGGCGGCCTCGTCCTTGTCGGCCGGCACGGCTTGCCAGTCTTTAGGATTTTTGGGGTTGACGCGGGCAATGTTCCTTAACTCTTCTTCCAGATTGCTCTGCTCAGTCTCGAGTTTCTTTTGGAAATAATTCAAATCCGCTTTTTCCATTGAGCGCATTGTAGCAAACCCTTTTAGTTTGGCAATCGAGTATCGAACCCTAGCGGCTGGTTCGACGGTGATTCAGGATTTCCTCGAGGGCGTTTTCGTTTTCGGTGATGGCGATGGTTGACTGGTCGAGAAAAGCGTAGAGCAGAATCGTTTTGTCGTCTTGTTTCGCCCGGCGCGTTTCGAGATTATGACGCAGTTGGTCGGTAAAAATCGGGGTGGTGGTCGGAGACAGCGCCGATCGGCCGGTGAGATGATAGAAAAGATCAATCAATAATTTTTCGTTTTGCCGGAGACCGCTGAAACTCGCTTCATAGCTTTTGGTTTGTAACATAAGGAAGGCGGTCGGACTATCAATGTCATCATAACGACCGAGTAGAAATTTTTGTTCCAGTGACTGAAGCAGTTTTTCAGGCAGACTGATTGACAGTTGTTTGAGCCACGGTTTTAAAGCCAGCGGTCGCGCGGCTTCCGTCGGTATGAGCCGCGTCACCCGGCCGGTGTTCACCGTCCCGTCGTTTAGCGCCTGGCGGAGTTTAAGCGGGTTTTCAATTTCTACTCTTTCGTCAGTAAAGATGAAGAGTTGCTCGTCTGGATCGGCCGCGGTCCCCGGCGGCGGCGGGGCAATAGCCGCCGGCGTCCAATAATAATAAATGTAGACCAAGATTGTTCCGCCGAGGAGTAACAAGGTTAAGGCGAGAATGGTTAGCCAGCCGCGATGTGACTTTGGCAGGTTGGCGCTTGGGCCGAACGACGGCGCCTGTCCCTGCTCACGGATGATCGCTTGCGTCAACGTGGCGCCCGCCGCTGCGGCTTGAGCCAGGTCAGTTTTAAGAGTGCGAATTGGACTCATCTCCACCGGGGTTACTTTCAGACGGTCTATCGTTTGGCTGGTGGCTTTGGCTTTCAGTTGATTCGCGGCCGCTTCGGCCGTGGCTTGGGTCGCCCGTTGCCGCTCCGCTTCAACGGCGGATTGAGCCGCCTCTTGGGCGGCGGCCCGTTTTTCATCTTCAGCCGCCTTTCTCCTCGCCACCGCCACGGTTTCCTCGCGACTGGCCGCTTCGGTGGCTTGTCGTTTAATCCGCCGTTCCTTACTCTCCATGGCCAGTCGTGCCTCTTCCCGTCGTCGCAATAGGACCTCGGCCTCGGCCTCCCGTTTTTTCTGCCAGACCTCGCCCTCCATGGCGCGGCGAGCCTCGGTCCGCCGCGCCTCTAAAATTATTTCAGACATGAAAAACTGCCAACTGTTTTTTGGCTTCGTCTTCCTGATCGAGCAGGGCGCGGTATTTGACGGTGTTGGCCTCAATCACACTTTCAATCTGCCAAACTTGCTCTTGGAGTGCCCATTTATCTTTTTCTGCCGCCTGTCTCGTTTCCTGGATTGTCTGGCGTTTTCTTTCAATCTCCCGTTTGTCTTTGGGCGGGGCGGTTTTGGCCTCGTCGAGCTCGAGTTTGGCTTCGGCTTCCTCGGCCTGTTTCTCCCGTTCGAGAATAGGCGCCAGTTGCTCACGGATAATCTTTCGCTGATCATCCAGACGGATCCATTCGAGTTCCAAAGTTTCTTTCTGTTTGTCTAGGCTCGCGAGTAATTGTTTGAGTTTCGTCTTCTCGGTCGTTGTTTGCCGTTCGCGAGTTTCGTGCTCACGTTTGGCCGTCCACTCCGGTCCCTCCATGGCCGTTCTGGCTTCGAGTCGTTTTGTCTCCAAAGCGTCTTCTGGACTCATTGAGGTTAATTATATCCCTTTTTAATTTAATTGTGATTTTGTCCTGGAGTCACGGGTCGGGTTCGGCGCTCGCGGCTGTGGCCGAGCAGGTAGCGCCGCGGATTTTCGCCGAGGTCGAGGAAGTCGTCGGCCACTTCTTTGAGTTTGGCTGAAGTGCTTTTACCGAAGGCCACCACTTCCACTTGGTTGCCGCTGTGGATCTTTAAATACTCGACCAGCGGTACAAAATCGCCGTCACCAGAGGCGATAATCACCGCATCGAGCCGCGGCGCGAGCTTAACAGTGTCTATCGCCAGGCCGACATCCCAGTCTGCTTTCTTGGCGCCGCCGACGAAGATCTGCAAGTCTTTAGTTTTGATTTCAATCCCGACTTTGCCCAGGGCTTCCAGAAAGTTTTTCTCTTCTCCGGATTCCGTGGTGACGACATAAGCAATGGCCCGAACGAGCGTCCGATTGGCCACAACATCTTTTAAAATGGAGCCGAAATTGACGCGCGCCTGATAGAGGTTTTTCGCGCAATGGTAGAGATTTTGGGTGTCAATAAACATTCCTACCCGCTGTCCTTGATGTTTAACGATTGGCATGTTCCAGATATTTTAAATGGGCGCGGCGTTTAGACACCAGCTTCAAGAGGCCGCGGCGCGAGTGCTCGTCTTTTTTGTGTTTCTTGAGGTGTTTAGTTAGTTCGCTGATTTGTTCTTCGAGGAGCGCCACTTGCACGCGCGCCGAGCCCGTATCAGTATCGTGAGCCCGTGTCTTTTTTATGACCGCCCGTTTCTTTTTCGTGGTTAGCATATCTATGATGGTATCACGGGTTAAGAAAAAAACAAGCATCTACAGCATCTGTCGCACAATTTTTGATATAATTTAGTAATGATCAAAGAGATAAAGGATCTACATCAGTGGCGAAGGGAGTTTTTGGAATATTTAGAGGTGGAACGAGGACGCAGTTTGCACACGGTGGCCAATTATCATCGTTATCTCGATGTCTTTTTCCGGTTTGCTAAACCAGAGCAAGCCACTGATATTACGGCCGAGGCCATTCGTAAATTTCGTCTCTGGCTCAATCGGCGTAATTTGGAAAAAAGCACCCAGAATTATTATTTGATCGCCCTGCGCACTTTTCTGAAGTATCTCAACAGCCGCGACGCAGATACCCTCTCCCCGACGGCGATTGAGTTAGCCAAGACTTCTCGCAAAGAACTGGAATTGATCAGCCACGAGGAGTTAATGCGGCTCCTTGACGCGCCGGCCATTGCGACTACTAATGGCCGCCGCGATCGGGCAATTTTAGAACTCCTCTTCTCTACCGGCTTGCGGGTGTCGGA
>Ga0209541_10018483_pt1 | contig 10090 bp, 5 predicted proteins | sample RifCSPlowO2_01_FD_184027 | JGI IMG/M metagenome (GOLD analysis project Ga0209541, IMG submission 184027) | Groundwater microbial communities from Rifle, Colorado - Rifle CSP2_plank lowO2_0.1 (SPAdes) (version 2) | ecosystem: Environmental > Aquatic > Deep subsurface > Groundwater | place: Rifle...
ATTCTTGAAAAAAGTTTTTTTGATAATGAATCATTTCTTTTTATTCTCCATCCACAAACAACATCAAACCCTTCATTTATCTTATTAAGAAATCTAGGAATTTCATCAGGATTATCTTGCAAATCTGAGTCTAGTGATATAATAATATTTCCTTTTGCAAGTCTAAATCCCGCATCCAGTGCTGCAGTTTGTCCAAAATTCTTTCTAAATTTAATTATCTTTAATCTATCATCTTTTACTTTTATAATCTTAAGTTGTTTAAATGTATTATCTTTACTTCCATCGTCAATAAAAATAAATTCATAAGATTTATTTAACTTATCTAGATTCTTTTTTAATTCATTATATAATAATACAACATTTTCTTCTTCATTACATGCTGGAATTACAACAGAGATTTCAGTTTTTTCCATTTTAATTATTAAATCTACATTCCTTAAAAAGCTTTCTAAAATATTATTTTAACAAACCATCATATATTTTTTGAAGTTTTTTAACAATCAACTTCCAATCATATTGTTTAACAAATAATATGGCTTCTTTCTTTTTTAAATTATATAATTTTCTATTATCTAACAATTCAATTATTTTATTAGCCAAATCATTATAATTTCCTGCAGAAGATAATAAACCTCCCTTCCCATTATTAGTTATCTCTTTAATTGGCTTTATATTTGAACATACATATGGAACATTGGCCGCCATTGCTTCAACAACAACCATTCCAAATCCTTCAACAATAGAAGGTAGACAGAACAGATGTGATTCTTTTATTTTTTTTATAACTTCTTTATGATCTTCAAGAGTGCCTAAAAACTCAATATTTTTATCTAAATCTAATTTTTTTGAAAGATTTTTTAAATTATCTTCTTCAGGACCAATTCCAATTATATTGCACTTTATATTTGGAATCTTTTTTTTAATAATACTTAACGCGTTTATTAAGTCATCTACTTTTTTATAACTAACCAATCGAGCAATACAACAAATAGTTGTATTGCTTTCTTTTATAGCTTTTATTTTATTATAATTTTCTAGATCGACGCCGTTATAAACAACATTTATTCTATCTTTATTTATTCTCACTTTAACTAAATTTTCTTTTGTAAAATAACTATTTGCAATAAAACAATCCCATTTTCTTGATAAATTTAATCGTTCATATAATTCTCCAAATATCCCAGTTATAAATCCAACATTTTTTATCCAACTTCCCAACCATACATCATGATATGTTGCTATTGATTTCGCATTATTCTTTTTTGCAATATAATAAGCAGATAAATATGATAAAAAATTATATCCTTCAACAATATCAGTTTTAATAGATCTGCCAACAAGATAAGAGCTTATTGTAAAACTAATTCTTGCCAATATAGATCCGCTTTGAGAGTACTTTCTTTGTTTACCACACCTAATTACTTTTATTCCAGAGAAATAATCTTCTTTTTTTGTTCCTTGCTCCCAAGAAGTTAGAATAATCACATCATTTTTTTTAGAAAGTTCTTTGGCAATATAAAAACATCTTGCTTCAACACCACCTCTAACTTCGCAATTATCTGATTTTGGAAAATATTCTATTACTATTAATATTTTCATTTCTTTTTTCCTTTAATAGCAATATCTCTCACTAACTTTGTCATTTGTTGATCAAACTTATCTAATTTAACATAAACTCTAAATATCATATAAAATAATACAATAATACTTAGATAAATCAAAAAATCAACAGGACGATTTATGCCAACTCTGCTCGATACATAATTTATTATATTTGGAATAATGTCAACAATTATTACAGAAAACCAGATAACTGACCAAAAAACAAATTCTCCGGGAGTAAGCTCACGATCTTTAAATCTAAGTAATGCTCGACTCCATGCAAAAAGAGCAAATAAAGCCACAATTATCTGTATTGGTTCTATCATTGTATTAATTTTCTAAACAACATTTTTGATAATATTTTAAATGCATTCCAAGTGCTTTGACCATGTTGAAGAGAATACTTAGTATATTTAATTGTTACTGGAACTTCCTTATATTTTAAGTTTTTTAATGAAATCTGCTCAAGTATTTCTGATGCATGTTCCATTCTATCTGTTCTTATTTCAATCTTTTCTGCAGCAGGTCTTGATAACGCTCTTAATCCATTATGAGAATCTGTAAGTTTAACACCATATAAAAATAATATTAATAACGCACCCATCTTTAGAAAAATTTTTCTTACTAATGGAACATTACTTGTATTCTTCAAGAATCTACTTCCTAGAACAACATCATAATTTTCTTTTTCAATTACATTAATCAATGACTTAATATCATTAACATCATGCTGTCCATCTGAATCAAACGTTATAATGACATCTGCATTGTTTAATAATGAAAAATCAATTCCAGTCTTTAATGCAGCGCCTTGCCCTCGATTTATTACATGTCTTAAAACAAAAACATCTTCATCTTTTGCTTTTTCAAATGTATTATCGTCACTACCATCGTCAATAATTACAATATTATCATATCCTTTATTTTTAAGTTGTTTTATTACTCCAGCTATTTTTGACTCTTCATTATACGCAGGCATTACAATAAATGTTTTCATAACTAAAAAAACATATAAAATCATTTAAAAACATTATGGATTAAATATTCGTTAATAACTGTAAAAGTTTATAAAACCTGAAAAGATTTCAATAAAAATGGATGATCAATCATTAAATAGAAACAATAATGCAAGAAATTATAATGTTTTATGTGCTTTGATTTTATCTTTATCAGTATTATTATTTACCTTTTTTATTTTTAAGAATGATAATTCTATTAACACAACAAACATAATACTAACAATTATTCTAGCCATATTAACATTTATTATTTATTTATTTTTCATAAATTTGTCTGATAAAAAACTAAGCAATAACATAATATATAACAAGATAAAAGAGCATGTTCTGTATATTTTAATATTATTATTAGTTATTATAATTTTTTATCATGATTATATTGCACTTTATTCATTTCCTGGAAGATATAGAGATTTTACAAGGAATAATCTTCCAATTGTTAATTTAATACAAAACTCAATATCTCAATATGGTGAATTGCCATTATGGAATCCAATAAGCTGGCAAGGCAATCCGTTTATTGCACAGCCAGTTAATCCAATGTTTTATCCTTTGTATTTTATATTTCTAGGATTACCTGGAGTTGGAACTTTATTATTATCAATGTTATTACATTTTTTTATTGGAGGTTTAGGAGTTTATGCACTATTAAATCATTTAGGCGCAGATAAAAGAGCAGCATTACTATCTGCAGTAGTATTTTTATTTAGTTCGTTAAATTCATTAAACTTTACTAACGGATTTCAACAATTATTCTATGGATTGATGTTATTACCATGGATTGTTTTATTTTTCTATAAAGCAATAGATTTGAAATCATTTATACCTTATTCATTGATTGCAGGATTATTACTTGGGCTCCAATTCATCAGTGCAAGTATTCAAAATTTTATCTACACTGGAATAATTATCTTCATTTTATTCATATATAAGATATGTTATAACAAATTTAGAATAGAACTAATAATTAAATTAACAATAATTTTAATTATTTCACTCACATTTACATTAGGTTTAATGACAATAAAACTATTACCTTCTGTTGATTTTGTTCAAATAACAAACAGAAACACACCATTTCCCCCAGTTAATTTTCCATTTCTAGTACAATCATTTGATAACTTTACTTGTTTTTTCATCTCAGGTTGGTGTGGAGATGCAAGTGGCGGTGTTGGTTATATAGCATCATTATTAGTATTAATTAATATCATTTATTTTAAAAAACAAGATAGATCTTTTTTCTTTATTTTAATAATATTGGGGCTTTTATTAATGCTCGCCGTTCCGGGAATTTATGATTTATATTATAAAGTACCAATACTTAATAAAAATAGATATCACGAAAGAGTTCTTGTTTTATTTAGCTTTGGTGCAACAATACTTGCAGGTCTTGGTTGGAATATAATAATAAATAAATTGAAAAATAAGAATTTTTCAAATATTAAAATAAACATATTAAGCAATATAATAATCATTTTTATAATGTTAACATTATACTTTTCTTATAATATTTCTCAAACAGGAGATAATGAGCTTATTAGAGAAAGATATTATGATAATGTTGAAAAAACAGAGATATTAAATTATATTAAAGAGCAACCAGGCTTATTTAGGTATCATGCCCTGGAATCAAAAGGTCCAGATAATACCAGATGGGGATATGGATCTTACCTTAACCTTCAGGAATTATACGGTGCTGATGGTAGTATATGGATGCCTGAGTACATGAATGTATTTATGCCGCTCTATTTTGCTTCACCTGCAAAGATTCTTGGAATTCTTAATGTTAAATATATTACGGCTTCAAATGAAACGCCAATAAATAATCTAACACTTATTAAAAGATTTAATGATTGTGAGCCTTGCTTTCGCAATCCCGTTGAAAACTATTTTTTTGATGGGCCTTATTTATATATTAATGAGAAGTACTTACCAAGAGCATATTTAGTTGATAATGCAATTTTATTTCTAGGCGATAAATCAAAAGATCTTATTTATTATTTATTGATTAAAAATGAATTTTCTCCAGTTAATAATGCATTAATTCAAGGAGAAGAAAAAGATTATTCTATAGATGAGCTTAAAAAATATAAGGCAATTGTTTTAACAAACAATATAAAAACAAATTTGGCCACTATTAATGAATATAATAAACAAGAAGGCATTGTTATAACTTTTGAGAATAACAAGATTGCTGAATCATTAGATAAATTAAACAAAATATTATCAAGTTTTAATGAAAAAGATTACAATAAAGTTAAAGAATTAAACATAACAAGATACAGTCCAAATAAGATCAGCATAAAAATTAACAATAATAGTGCTGGATTTTTAGTATTATCTGAGAAATTTTTCATGTTTAAAGATGATTGGAAATCGTCATCTGAGAAGGAAAATAAAGATATTTTAATGGTAAATGGCATGAATAGTATTGTTTACATAAATAATGATTCACAAATTGATTTTAACTATAAACCAAAAAGATTTTTTACTGGAGCAATAATAACGACATTAACTTTTGTAATTTTAGTATCTTTGTTATTTTATAGAAAAATATGGATGATAACCATAAAAGAATAAAAAATAATTAACTAATTCTTTCTATTCTTATTTTTAGATTAAATGATTGATTTTCAAATTGTTTTTTGATTTCTTCAGGGAATAAAGAGGCATTAGAATCTATTCTGATTAATACTTCGTCGCCTTTTTTATGATTTATTAGAGCATTGTAAATATCTGATTGGAGTGATTGTTGGTCAATCTCAATCTTTTGAGAATTTGTACTGAATTTATTAAAATCTACATCTTTTGATACATTAAGATTTTGCCAATTTATAATGCTTGAGTCAAATATCGTTCCATTATCAAGCCAGCCAATAAAATTAATATTAACTTTGCTGCCTTCATCCACTTTTTCTTTTTCAATTAAAGAGCTCATAATATTATTTTGGCTTCCAGTCCAGTCAATCTTCCACACATAAATGTTTTCTCCTGATAACTGTCTGTCTTTTGCAAATAATTTAAAGTATTTTAATCCTTGGCCTTCGAGGAAGTATAGCCTTGTAAAAATGCTGCTGGCAATCTCTGGCCAGGCAAGAATATTGCTCATTTCATCTTCATTTGGTATTAAAACAGAGGATATTTGCTTACTCTCATCAACTAGATTAATTTTATACTTTTTATCTTCGCTTATGTAAATTACAGAATGAAGTTGTTTTTCTCCCACTATTTTTGGTCCGTCATTGCCTAATGTAAATCCATTTTGACATTTGAGTGTTTCTTTATCTTTAATACATCTTGCAGTATTTATTGCAAAAAATGATGGCCAAGGTGCAATCCATTTATTTGCTTCATCTTCATCAAAAACATTCTGCATCTTACTATAGTAATCTTCTGCTTTGGTATTTGAAAAGTTGTAATTATTTATTAAATGATTAATTATTTCTTCTCTTGGTTTTCCTCTGAAGTTCAACCATAATTCTGCTTTTTTGAAATCCCAGCTTCCGAAGTGTGCCCAAACACCGCTTTTTGAGACCATATCTCCAGATACTATTACAAATGATTCTGGAGGATCGCAATGTGTTAAGTTAATAATTGTTTCAACATTCTTTATTCCAGTGTTAAATAAATAAGTTCTGGCTTCTTCTTTATCAAGCAGAATTATGTCATTTAATATATTGACTGTTTTAACTGTGTTATTTACTTCTTTGTTTAACTCATTAAATGCAGTATTACTGCCACAGTTAAGCATTCTTAATATTCCGATTGATTGTTTTTCATTGTTTGTTAAGAATAACTTGCCAACCCAGTGTGCCATTGGCTTATTTTGTGATCCTCCATCAAATGTTACTGCTCTATCTGATATATACTTGAAATGATGGCCAAAATCCCACCATGAAGTCACTATTGCGTTTTGAGAGCTGTTTTGTTTTATCTTTGTAAGAACACTCCACCAAGCATCATTAACAATTGGTAGATCTTGTAGAGCGACTTGATAAGATACTGCGGACATTGGAATAATTATTAATAACGAAATAAAAATCAAAGGAGTTTTCACAAATACTGCTTTTATATTCATTAATCTAGATACGTAATTAATAAGATTATACAAAGATCCAAACAAAAGTCCTATTGAGATAGCAAATGCAGGAACTAATAGCATTGTAAACCTTACTCCTTTTGTTGATGCATATAATGTAGAGATAAACCATATTACTAATAATATAGAGTATAACAGATGTACTTTGTCAAATTCTCTTTTTTTTAGATAATAAAATAACTCTTTTATTGGCTGTATAAAAATTCCAAGAAACGCTAGTAATATATACCAAATTCCAAATTGATTATATACTACATTGTTGAATGATACGGGATTTAGTTCTGCAACAGTTGTATAAACATTTGGCCATAGATTTGATTTTGCTGCATCTTTGATTACTTTAAACTTAAATGGTCCTTGTATTGCATTAATATATTCTTGATAATCATTTAATAAAGAGATAAATACTCCTGATGTTATTAATAAGAAAAATAAAAATACAAATGTTTCTTTTAGTGTTTTGTCAGTTAAAATATTTTTATGTGATAATATGTTTTTAATTATTAGAACTCCGATAAATATTCCTATTGTTGCAAGCATGAAATCAAATATAAACCACCAGCCATTCCAGGCCAAAGAATAAATGCTTATAATAAATGATAATAAAGTTGTTAGTAGATATTTATTTCTAGTGCTATTTGCCATTATTGATTCAATAAATATCCACAATATTAATAGTGGAAAGAATATATTGTACATGTCTGTATCAGCATGACCCCATAATGTTCTGCTAATGATGCCAATATGCACCATTAATATTGTTGCTGCAACAAAGCCACCTAGATTGTTGGTCATTCTTTGAGCTATAAAAAATGCAGGAATCAATGATAACAAAATTAGAACAATTGGAAAGTAGGTTGCTGATTGCATTAAATTTAATCTTGAATTAAATAATGAAAAGAATTTATGCATATAAGCTAGAACATATGGATGAATTGATTTATCTGTTAATTGGTTTCCTAATGGAGCAAATTGATGATTATCTATTAATTTGCCATCTTTTATCTCGTCAGCAATTGTGCCTTTCTTAAGAAAGTTATCTGCATATCTTAAATATAGATAAGGATCTATATCTGGCATATAAGTATACTTTGCTCCATTGAATTCATAACGATAATGTTCTTTTAATTCATTGCTTTTCTGAGCTATTTGTTGTTCAAGAAGTCCTTGATTTTGTTTTAGAATTGTTTGAAATTGTTCTTCTACAATTGCATCTTTTTGAGTAATTGGCAGATTTGGCGATTGTCTGTTAACTGCGTCCATTATTTGATTTTTGTAAAGTGCATAAATGTTTTCTCTGACTGCATCATCAATCTTTGGAAGATCTTGATTAATCAATCTCATATAAACCCCGCCCCAAGGTAATAAGCCATAATTTGGCAGGAATTGTAAAACAATAAGCAGTATTAATACAAATAATGTAGAATGATTTTTAATAAAGCCAGTTACTTTTGTGAAATCAATTGAAATATCTTCTTTGGATTCTTGATCTATTTTAACATCAGATTCAGGATTAGGACTAGATTTATCTTTATTTGCAAAAAACTTGCTAAAAAAATTTTTAACCTTGCTAAAATCCAGTTCTATTTCATCCTCTTTGCGATCATCCATAATAAATAACCCCTTGTTTTAAGAAATTTGATTTACTTAAAAACTTTGTTATTTCTGATTTTGAAAAACACCACTTTATAGAATATAATTATTACTCTATAATAACAACACCAACGAAACATTTATATATAAGTGGTACCACTCAAGAGTTAAATCAATAAGATTTCATTATAAAAATATATTTTTATGGGGGAATAAAAAATGCCAAATGGAACTAATCCAACACCTTTTGATTCTGCTTTACAAGAGTTAAGATTAAACAATACTAATCCTGTAATGTTGCAATTGCTTAGAGAAAATGCAGCTCAAATAACAGATCCAGCTGATTTATTATCATTAACTAATTATAGTTTACAAGAAGCAGTTGCAGGAAATAATGCAGCAGATTTATTACAATTTCTTAGAGAGAATACAGCTCAGATAACAGATCCAGCTCAATTAACACAATTGGATCAAATATTAAATCAACCATCACCAGCAGCAGGATTACCAACAGGACCAACTACAATAACAATAGCACCAAGATCAAGATTAAGAAGAGCTGCACCATGGGCAGCAGGAGTTTTACTTGCTGCAGGAATAGGAGTTGGAGTGTATAACTTATGGAACAATGGATATTTATCAGGAATTCCAGGAGTAACACAACCTACACCAACTTTAGCTCAATTAGTTGTTCAAGCAACACCATTAAAAACAGAATTTGATAAATATGCCTCTGAACTAGAACAAGAACATAAAAAATGGTTTGCTAGTGATTCAGATAGATATGTTAGAAGAGCAGTTAGAACAGCAGATAGAGCAATTGCCCAAAATCTAGATGATGTTTTACATCAAAATGATCCAACTCAAAAAACATTCACTCAATTAAAAAATGGTTTGTTAGATGGAGAACTTGAAAGACTAGTTCCAGGTTATGTTGAATTAAAAACTGATTTTGAAAAATATAACAGCACAAGAGCAAAAGTAAAGACAGCAAATCCAACAGTAACAGATGAAAGCAAAATAGAAGATCTTGTAAAAGCAGATCTTGCAGCATTTTATGATGTTACTAAAAAGAATCATGATTTATTTGCAAAATTACAAAGAACTTGGCAAAATGAATTTTCTGATCAAGATAGATTTGTTGCAAGAAAAGTTCAATGGTTTGAGGATTTAAGACTCACTCCTTGGAATAGATTAGAAGCACAATTATCAAGAAATTCTTGGAGTTATGCAGAAGAAACAGCAGAAGAGATTGGAAAGATATTTGATGCAGCTCAAGAAACAAAAGCAAGAAATAGAATTTCAGGAGATCGTTTAGAATACTCTGCAACACAAAGATTTGATTTCTGGAACTTTAACAAAGGTTTAGGTGGAGATCAAAGAAGAGAAGCTGAAGAAGCATTAAAAACAGCATATGAATTGATTGATAAAGCTAAAACAGTTGATGCAGATCATGCTTCATTATATGATACAGTAAGAGCTGGATTTAAAACAGCTGAAAGATCATTCAGAGTTTCAGAATTTAAAAGAGATATTGACAATCTTTATTCAGCACTAGATCAAGATACTTTGGGCAGAAATGTTGATGTTCTTGCACAAGCAAAAGATCTTGTTGACCAAATAAATGCAACTGATTTTGAACAAGCTAACAAAGATGAATTAAGCAATTTCCATACAAAGATTTCAACAAGATACTGGAATAGAAGATTTGACAGGGAAATGTTAAAGGCTTCTGAGCTAGCGCAAAATGGCAAATGGGATGCTGCTTATTGGCACA
>Ga0209541_10018488_pt1 | contig 10089 bp, 9 predicted proteins | sample RifCSPlowO2_01_FD_184027 | JGI IMG/M metagenome (GOLD analysis project Ga0209541, IMG submission 184027) | Groundwater microbial communities from Rifle, Colorado - Rifle CSP2_plank lowO2_0.1 (SPAdes) (version 2) | ecosystem: Environmental > Aquatic > Deep subsurface > Groundwater | place: Rifle...
TTGAACCCAGCTCACGTGCCCTTTTAAATGGCGAACAGCCATACGCTTGGGACCTTCTCCAGCCCCGCGCTAGGGCGAGCCGACATCGAGGTGCCGAGCTTGGTCGTCGATAGGGACTCTCGGACCAAACTAGCCTGTTATCCCCGGGGTAACTTTTATCCGTTGTCTCTCACCTTTCTATAAAGAGTTCAAACTATGTAAACACAATTTGAACGTAGTGATCGGGTCGCTAATTTCTGCTTTCGCATCTGCGTGACTTGTAAGTCTTGCAGTTAAGCCGGCTTGTGCATTTACACGTCCAGCGCGATTTCCATCCGCGCTAAGCCGACCTTAATAAACTCCTCCGTTACTCTTTAGGAGGATAACGCCCCATTAAAACTGCCCACCAGGCACTGTTCCCGAAGGTTTTTGCCCTCCAGGTTAGATTCTAAAACTTGGAAGATGGCTGTTTCATTGTCGCCTCCACTCCGACCGAAATCGAAACTTCAAAGGCTCGCCACTACGCTACGCATCCAAGACTTAGAGCCAATACCAAGCTACAGTAAAGCTCCCGGGGTCTTTTCGTCCCGCTGCAGGTATCCCGCGTCTTCACGGGAATCGCATTTTCACCGAGCTCATCGTTGAGACAGTTCTCCAGTCGTTACACCATTCGTGCGCTTCGGAACTTACCCGAAAAGGAATTGCGCTACCTTAGAACGGTTATAGTTACCGCTGACATTGACGAGGGCTTAACTCGGTGAGCGTTCCTTTGATTGCTCAAAAGAATACCCCCAAGCTTGACCTTCTCGCATCGGTCAGGTGTCACCCCCTATACATCCTCTTACGAGTTCGCAGGGAGCTGTGTTTTTGGTAAACAGTCGCCAGAGATACTTTCACTGCGCCCAGTACTACAACTTTACTAACAATACTATGATGAAAAATAAATCTATAAAAGAAAATTTAACATTTTCAAAATAAATATTGCGAATAAAGTTGTAGTACCGGGAGGCCTTATACCGAAGGTACGGCCGCTTTTTTGCCGAGTTCCTTAACGATGAATCACTCGTTCCCCTTGGGCTTCTCGCCCTATCCACCTGTGTCGGTTTACGGTACGGAGCCGATATAACTAACTTTAGAAGTTTTTCTAGGAAGACTCTTCGGTCCGATCAGCCTGGTAAAAACCAGACTTTTTCTCTGCTTCGAACTTCGTCATTAAAGACAGCTCTACGGATTTGCCAGTAGAGCGGCTCTTCGGCCAAGAACGCCAAACCATTAAGGCGCCAAACTTTATATTCTTCGTCACTCCATCGGTAGACCTGTACTTAACAAATCTCGCCAAATTTGGAAGTTCAAAATTGACAAAGTTCGAGGCGCGACAACGAAGGTGTAGTCGAAGCACTACTCCGAGGAGGAGCAACGAAGAAGTTTGTCTTTTTTGGACTTCTTCACGAGAAGCGGGCGAATTTTCGCCAGCTTCTTTGTTACTCTTCACTCGTGTATCGCTTCCGCTTATACACTTCGCTCATCGCGTCGCGAATCTGTCTTAAAATTCGCTCCGCCAAATTGGTGATATTTGTTAAGTACAGGTCTGAAATATCGGCGGGCCGGAATGTTGACCGGCTGTCCATCAGCTGCAGCTTTCGCCATTGCCTTAGGGCCGCCTAACCCGTGGTTGATTGCCATTGCCACGGAAACCTTGGATTTTCGGGGTCCCGATTTCTCATCGGGATAGTGGTTACTCATACCAACATTCTCTCTTCCCAGCGCTCCAGTCGCCCTCACGGGTCGACCTTCGACGCCCTGGGAATGCTCTCCTACCACTTACGCGTTTCATTGAAACACGTAAATTCGTATCTTCGGTATTCTGCTTAGCCCCGATACATTTTCGGCGCCGCCGGCCGTTGAATAGTGAGTTGTTACACACTCTTTAAAGGATGGCTACCTCTAAGCCAACCTCCTATCTGTCAAAGGCAAACGACCACCTTTTACACTCAGCAGAAATTTAGGGACCTTAGATGACGATCTGGGCTTTTTCCCTCGCGACCATGGAGCTTAGCCCCCACAGTCTAACTACTAAACTCTGATAATGTGCTTCACAAATCTCGCCAAATTTGGAAGTTTAAAAATGACAAAGTTCGAGGCGCGACGACGAAGGTGTAGTCGAAGCACTACTCTAAGGAGGAGTAACGAAGAAATTTGTCTTTTTTGGACTTCTTCATGAGAAGCGGGCGAATTTTCGCCATCTTCTTTGTTACTCTTCACTCGTGTATCGCTTCCGCTTATACACTTCGCTCATCGCGTCGCGAATCTGTCTAAAATTCGCTCCGCCAAATTGGTGATATTTGTGAAGCACATTACCCTCACTGGTATTCGGAGTTTGATTGGGCTTGCGGCCTTTCGGCCTGTCAAGCCCATCCAGTGCTCTACCCCCAATGAGAAACATTTAGCGCCAGTCCTAAAACTGTTTCGGAGAGAACCAGCTATTACCAAGCTCGATTAGCTTTTCACTTCTTACCCCAGCTCATCCGAGGGTTTTGCACAACCCACCGGTTCGGACCTCCTCCCGCATTTCTGCGGGGTTCATCCTGGCCAGGGCAAGCTCGCTTGGCTTCGGGTCTTACACATACTGCTAGACGCGCTGTTAACACTCGCTTTCGCTGTGCCTCCATCCGATTGTATCGGACTTAGACTTGCAACACATGTAAACTCGTTGGTTCATTCTTCAATAGGCACCTCGTCACCCCCTGACCACAGAACAAATTCAACAAGATATTGGTGACTTCGGCTTGGCCGAGTTCACGACGCGACGACGAAGGCGTACTTTTGAATAAAGTACGCCGAGGAGGAGCAACAAAGAAATCGGTCAAGTCCGAAGTCAACCAGATTATTTTTATTTCTGGCGTTGTTGCTTGTCACTCATGTATCCGAATGGATACACATCGCTCCTCGCGCCTAGCCAGAGAATAAAAATTCTTCTGGCCAATACTTGTTGCATTTGTTCTATGGTCAGTATGAGCTCCGAGTCCTTGTAAGCATACGGTTTCAGGTCTATTTCACCGCCCTCACCGGGCTGCTTTTCACCTTTCCCTCACGGTACTTGTTCACTATCGATCGTAAAGTATATTTAGCCTTTCCCGATAGTCCGGGATGCTTCCTACGAGGCTTTCGTTCCTCGAAGTACTCAAGATTGAAAACAAAGAGTCCATCCGTTTTCGTCTACGGGACCATCACCCTCTCTGGTTGGGCTTTCCAGCCCATTCGACTAACAAATGGATTTGTAACTCTTCTTCAATTCCATAGCTATACGGAATTGAAATGTCCTCATCTTACTACCCCTTAACGCACCTCACTAAAGTTCGGTGCTCAAATTCCTAATTCCTAATATCTAATGACTAATCAAATCCAAATGACTTAATGACCAAATGACTAAAAATTTAGACATTGGACATTTTGACATTAGAAATTGATTAGAAATTAGTAATTGGACATTAGTCATTAAAGCATCTCGCCTTAGTGAGATGCGCTTAGGTTTGGGCTCTTCCCTTTTCGCTCGCCGCTACTAAGGGAATAACATTCGTTCTCCTCTCCTCCGCTTACTGGGATGTTTCACTTCAGCGGGTCTGCTCCAAGCTGCAGAGTTACTGCTGCTGGAATTGCGGTTTTGCCGCAATAGGTTTCCCCATTCGGAAATCCCCGGATTATAGGTTGCTACGCACCTCCCCGAGGCGTATCGCCGCTACGCTGCGTCCTTCATCGCTACTTTACGTCTAGGCATCCACCGTACGCTCTTATGAGAAACCGACCATTTAAATGCTAATTACCTAATTATTATTGATTATTATTGTTTGCTATATTCAATTTTTAAACTGCTGTCGGGACAGAAAAACCGCCTTCTCGGCGGCTAAAAACACGCGAAATTGCCTTGCTTTAGCCGCTTCTAAATTTATGCATCAATATCATCCTAAGCAAGATTATATTAGAGGCAACTGCTTTGTGTCAACCCCGCCACAAAATCAAAAAGCCCCGACGTCACGTCGGGGCTTCCTGCCTGCCGGCAGGCAGGTTGCTAAAAACCTTACTTAGTTATCTATGTTCTACCTGACCACGGAACTTCTCAATCAAATGAGAAGCGTACTCCTTGCCGCCCAAACCGAAGGAAATGCCTCCAGCCAAAGCAAACATGGCGATGATACCGGTAATCAAGGTATTCAAGATAGTGACATCCAGCCCGAGTTGGGCAAGCGCGGTTGCCAAACCGAAAATGATTACGGCGTACCAGGTAATAGTTCCCAAGAAATTGGCAGCATGAAGCCTGGCGCTCATAACAGAGGCTTTGACTACCTTCTTCATGAAGTTAGCCACTATAACCGTAACGAGCATAATGAGAACTCCCACCAACACCTGAGGGATGTAGAGTAGAACTTTCTCCAAGAAGCTCGAAAGAGCAAAGAAGCCCAAAAGGTCGGAAGCAGCCAGAAGGAAAGTGATGACAATAAACCAATACACTACCTGACCAAGAAACCTGCCAGAATTCAATCTTAATCCGGCTCGGTCAACGTATTCTTCAACTCCGACTCTGACTAAAGCTTTATCGACTTTTAGCATGCCTACCAACCTCTCAATTAAGGCGGCAAGTCCTGCGGCGACAATTAAGCCGATTACAAAAACTATCACCCCTCCCAGAAGCTGTGGAACAAAACCGATGAAACTTGTCCAAACTTGCTGAAAGGAAATGACTAATAGATCGGCCCAACTTTGAATTACCATAAGATTTGTATTTTAACTAACTTGGTTAATTTCGACCTTTTATGAATTTACTGGTTACACTATAGCAAAAAAGCGTCTACAGAGCAATCACCTTAACCTTAATAGTCTTATCAACCGTAACGCCACTCGAGGAAGTACAACTCAACTTATAAGTGTAATCACCCGGTGAAACACTCGCTACCCCAACCGTTTTGGAGCCGCTACTGGCAACCGAAAAGTTATTGCCTACGCCTACGACTGAACAAGAGGTAACCCTCGAAACATCCCAACGCAAATTAAAGGGCGTTGTGACTACATATTCTGTATCAGATACATTTCCTACTACAACTATCCTAATTGTCTTCTCCAACGAATAAGTAATGTAATTGTTTGTCCTCCTCACCTCGCTAAACGGCAGGGTATTTCTTATGCCTCCTGGTAAATTCATTGTGGTGAATTCAATTTGAACTTTAGCAGTGTAGTCGCCGGGTGAATCATAATTACAAAGGTCTTTAGCAGTGTAAGAATAATCTTGGTTATAATTTCTTTTAGAGTAATCAACGGCTATAGAATGGCTTGCGCTCTGCCCGTTACCGCAACTAAAGTTATAAGATGCGCTTGTCCAGACGAGACTAGATGTATCAAGCTTCAAATCAACACCTCTTAAGATTCCATTTCCGTAAGTGGGGTCACCGCCGGTTGAAAAATTGACGATTGGACTTTGTGTAGAGAGGACCGGAAATTCAACAGACGATTCTCTAACGTAAGGAGACGCTCCGCCGGTGGGGAGTTCAGCTTTAACTGTGGCTCGATAAATCCCCGGTTTATCGTAATGACAGGCTTTTGGATACCAATTCAAACTCGCGGAAATACTATTGTAACAAGCAGATATGCTGTTGACGTTGAAGTATCCCCCTGAAGTGCACCAAAGTTCCCACTCTCTCCCAAAATGATAAACATTTGAAGAAGTAGAATACCCGGCTGTTTTTTCTTCCGTACCGTCGCTATCGCAGTCAAATTTTAGAGTGGCCGAAGATGTAAAGAGAGGGGAATTAGTTATTGGGTTGTATATTGCGACTCCGAAATCTATATCTGCCGGAATCTTAGGAACTACGCCAGGCATAACAGAGCCATAGCCACCCGTTGTCGGGAAAATAATATTGTTGCTATAAAATGGTCTCACTTGTACATCTACTGTAGGCTCACGAAGATAAAAAGATCTGCTCAAAGTAGCTTGAACTCCACTTCTTTCCGCAACCATATTTATAGTGTAATTACCTGGAAGTGCATAGAAACAATTAATACTATTGTCTCTTATACTCGCCCAATAGGCAGGCTTCCCATCACTGGTATAAACTTTATTATAACGCCAATAATCCCCTCCCATTGTCCAATAATCACTTCCTCTCCCGTCATACGCGTAAGTTGGACTTATCGGAATAGTTCTATCAATCTCATATATTCCATCACTATTACAATCAATTTTCACTTTCGTATCACCAGTATCGCCATAAGCATAAGAAAAGAAAATTAGCTTTAGTGTTGAAGGCGCGTACTGTGCCATATGTTGGCCGTAAGTAGGGTCGTTTATTATATCGAACCAGGCGGTGAAATAGGAATCGGCTTTCGCGGGAGTAGCAGAAATCAAGTACATAGATGCAAACAGAGTAACAAGAAAGAAAATTTTATTCAGGTGTTTAATCATGGCTGTGGTGTTTGTTGTGGCGACCCTAAACAAGAATTCATCGCTTCTTGGTCTTTCGGACCTAAAATAAATCCTTCTTGTCCATTATAAACTTTTGCAAAATTACTGCTTAGCATTTTTTTGACGCAATCCCGCAGTTCTTTTGGCAGAGAATCATACATTTCCTTAAAAGTCTGTTCTGTGCCTTTTAAGTCCTGTTCAGGAGCTACTATCTGTATTTGACCGGCATTTGTCGTGCTATCGCAGTCATAAGCATATGTTCCTGCTCCGTAGATAAACTCTGCGCTTAAAACTTTTTCTTCTCCGCCGCCAATACTCAATTCATTGCCGGCAATTTTTATTGTGTGTTCTTTAGAGTCACGGTTAATAAGGTGAACCGGTTTGTCTTTCTGGGTCGATAGAAAGGCCGGTTCTATGGAAGAACAGTTCGTTATCTCAATTTTCACAATATCTTTGTTGTTAAAAAAATCACTACCATACAAATACCAAGCAAGAGCTACCAGTGCTGTTACTAAAACTATCACACCGATAACGATAATTTTTTTGCCTTTACCTAACTGCATAAAATGATAATTATTGATTTAATGTTATTAATTCTCATCATTGCGGAATAATTTCTTTAAGGAATGGGCTGAATAATCTTATAATTACAGAAGGGTCATTAGAGCTGGGGCACTGCAAGGTAAATTTAGTGGTGGCATCAATCGCGGGCGTCTCCTCGCTCCCGCTTGAAGCTACCGCGCCCATATCAGGAACTTTCGGATTATCGTCGTACAAGGTGCATCCGCTTATAACTCTATCACAAGACCATGTAAGTGTAGAGGTATTTTTGGGTATGACTAAAATTTTTGGATCAGCATCTATATTACAAACTCCGCTAATGGAGGATCCACCATCATTCTCTGCCCAAAAATCATTAATTACTGGTGGAAGAATATCGGTTTCATCGTCGTCGCTTGTTGATGAGTAACCGGGGTCACTGGGGTAGTCGGTTCTGCCATCTCCATCGTTGTCAGCCCCATCGTTATATTGAGGCAGAGGAGCAACGGCGGAGATTGTTACGGTCATAGGTCTTGTAACATTACCAGTAGGTCCAGTTCCGGTAATATTGTAGACATATGGATTGGGAGACGACGGCAAAGACATGCTGAACTGGGACGGGTAAGATGCGCTGAACTGTCGTGGAGTATTACCAACCGCGCCGTCACTTCTTGAAAGTCCAGGACCACTAACACTCCAACTAGAAACATCAGAAACACACCAGTTTATATCGAAACCTTCTCCGACTCTTTTGCTAATAGAACTGCTTCCCTGAGCCGTGCAAGCCACGGGTCCTGCAGGTTGAGTCACTGTGACAGTTACACTTTTTGAGGCACTCCCTCCTCCCGGACCGGAACAGCTAAGACTATAGGTTGTAGTTGAGCCTGGCCGCACTGATTCGGATCCGGAAATAGATTTGCCGCCGCTCCAGCCGCCGGAAGCAGAACAACTTGTGGCATTACTTGAAGACCAAGAAAGTGTTGACGGTTGGCCGCTATTTATAGAGGTCGGATTCGCTGAAAAGTTGAGCGGCGGAGCGGCAACTGCTTTTTGGCTTACGGTAGCTGTTTGCATAGCACTAGTCCCACCAGGACCGGTACACTGCATACCATAGGTATAAGGCAATGAAGGCGGGGCGTAGACATTCGAACCGCTTGTTGGATAGCTGCCGCCCCGACTACCAGTACAACTGGTGGCGTTAGTCGAGGACCACGAAAAGGTGACTGATTGCCCGAGATTGATGGAGGTCGGGCTTACTGAAACGTTAACAGTGGGCGCCGGCGCTGGAGCCGAAACTACGGTCATCCAGTTACTAACCGCCCATCCGGTAACGCCTGAAGAGAGGCGAACATTCCACCATTGGTAGCCGTTGGCGTATTGAGGTCCGCCTATAATCGAAGCCGTTGACCCGGACGGAGCAGTTGTGATAATGCCGCAACTAATGCTGGCGCAAGAGCGGATATTGGTATCAGCGGTAAACCGAATTGTGTTCCCAACCGCGATGGCATCAACATACTGGGCGAACATAAAAGACGACACAACAACCAAAACTCCGAAAGATATTAGAAATAGTGTTTTTTTGTTGATGTGTGTCATTTGTTTTATTGTCCTTTAATGTCTACTGACGGCACAAGACCCGGAGCTCCGGCGCACTGAATGGTTTTAGGAGAATTAGTTAATTTGGTGTTAGCCCCCCCAGCGGTATCAATACCATAAACATAGAGCGGGTGGCTTTTCCCGTCGGCAATATAAGGGGAGAGATTCACGTCAAAGCCGTGGTTGCCGGAGATGCCGTAGGTGGAATTCACATCTGAACGAAAAATGTTGGTGGGGAAATTTTTCAAAATCGTACCTCCAGCACCAGCTTCTCCATCAATATACATATGAACCTCAATACTCGTGGAGGAGCTGTCGGGATCGTAAGCCCAACCCGTTGTGCGGCAAGTAGAATTATTAACCGTATCGTGATAGCCCACCGGGGTGCGGTTGGCCGCCCCGCCGACCGTGACAGTGACGCTGTCGGTGCCTGAATTCCAACCAGATTTACTGCAAGTCATACCATAAGTTGTAGTTGACGATGGAGAGTCCGTGAAAGAACCACTGGGTCCATAACTGCCGCCTCGGCTGCCGGTGCAGCTTGTTCCGTCAGAAGTCCAAGAAATTGTAGTAGATTGCCCTTGAGTGAGGGCTGCGGTCTGCGGTATGGCTTTTTGCCAAGCGCCCGTAGCTATATCTTGCCAAGTAACACCCGTCCCCGTCGGACCAAAGTTGTATGTCTGTTGGGCTGCCACCGGCGAGACGGAAGTTACCGTGAGAATCGCTATAATAGTGGCATAAGTTAAATTTTTTATTTTCATATTTCTAATATACGGAAAGACGGCTGGGCTTTAGCCAACCGTCTTCGGGTATTATTGGTCATCAATCCAAACGCTAACTTCGCGCTCGTCATACAGACCACTTGCTATATCCTTGACACAACTAATACTGATGGAGTTCCAGCCCTTGTTGAAGCTGGCGACGCCATTGTAGAGTGGGGCACTTGATGGTTCATCGCGGCTACCTAATGAGCCCGGTACCACGTCCTTAAATTCCAGCGAGCCTTCGTATCCACCATGCGCTTCTATGAAATCAGATGCGCTGCTGTATTCGGCTACCTCAAATCCCCATATATCGCCAATGTAACCGATCCTTACGTTAGGCCCTCGGACTTCGCAATCCTCCAGCTCGATAGTTGGATCAATCTTCCAGGAAAGCGTAAAGGACAATGGCGCTTTGCCTCTCAAGGGCTGGTCGCTGCCGTTAATCTTCCACTCAATGCGGGGAGAAGCCGGACTCGTTACCACCGCTCCACTGCCGTTAAAGGTATAACTAAGCGAGGTGTTATACTTCGCATTATTAGCACTATTCTCACGCGACTGCTGGTAGAACTTCTGAGCTTCCATCCTATCGGCGTAGTTACCCGAGATGCGATCCCAGACACCTATTACTACGACAAGCGCCACTATGGTTAGACCAATGATGAGTAGAGTTTTTTTCATATCTCTATGTTGCCACCCCACTCGTCTAATTTAAGACTTCGCGGGTGGCTTGATTAATTACTTGTTACTATTGTGGAATTA
>Ga0209541_10018489_pt1 | contig 10087 bp, 12 predicted proteins | sample RifCSPlowO2_01_FD_184027 | JGI IMG/M metagenome (GOLD analysis project Ga0209541, IMG submission 184027) | Groundwater microbial communities from Rifle, Colorado - Rifle CSP2_plank lowO2_0.1 (SPAdes) (version 2) | ecosystem: Environmental > Aquatic > Deep subsurface > Groundwater | place...
AAAAAAAAAAAAAAAAAAAAAAAAAAAAAAAAAATAGAAGAAGTAAGAAGAAGAATGGCTAAAAAATTAAAAGTTAATTTAGTACCTGCTATAAAAAGATTAGAGGTTATAACAAAAAGCCTTGTAAGTTCTATGTTTGTGGGTAAATACAAAAGCGTTTTTAAAGGAAAAGGCCTGGATTTTGCTGGATACAGGGAATACAATCCGAGCATTGATGATTCTTCATTGATTGACTGGAAATCAAGCAGAAAGGCAAATAAGATGTTAATAAAGGAATTTGAGGAAGAAAGGAGCCTTGATATTTTTTTTCTTATTGATGTCAGCGATAGTATGATTTTCGGCTCTACAGACAAGCTAAAAAATGAGTATGCAGTTGAGCTGATTGCTTCTTTAGCACATTTAATGCTGATAAGCGGAGATGCTGTAGGCTGGGCATTATTCAATGAAAATATTGTTATTAGTTTGCCTCCTTCCAAGGAAAGAAACCAGTTCTATATATTGACAAAGACATTAGTTGATCCAAGGAATTATGGCGGGGGAAAAGATTTCAGCAACGCCTTAAATTTTTTGTTTAATTTTCTTCCAAAGGATTCTGTTGTTTTTATAATATCTGATTTTCTGGGATTGAAAGGGAACTGGAAAGATCTTATAAAGATAGTATCAAATAAGTATGATACAATAGCTATTATGATCAAAGATCCAAGGGACTATATATTGACAGAAGATGGAACAGAGGTTTTGATACAGGATCCTTTTTCAAAAAAAAAAATGCTGATAAATCCTGGTTTGGTAAGGGAAGAGTATGAGAAATATTCTAAAATGAAAAGACTGGAAATAAAAGATATATTTTCAAAAGCAAATATAGGAATGATAGAGGTTGATACAGACAAATCATTTGTAGGACCGATGATTGATTTTTTCAGAAGAAGGGCAAAGGGAGTTGTATAATCAAAAATAACAAATTTTAAATACTCTATTATCAAAAAAAAAAAAGAAAGAAATATAAGATATAATAAGGGTGGGAATATGGAAAAAGAAATTGGAAAGATTACACATTTTTTTAATAAGATTAATGTTGGTGTGATTGAATTAAGCGATACTCTGAAAGAAGGGGATAATATCCATATTAAAGGAGCAACAAGTGATTTTAAGCAAAAGGTTAAGTCAATGCAGATAGAGCATGAAAAATTGGATAAGGCTGAGAAAGGCCAGAGCATCGGCCTTAAAGTAAATGATCAGGTAAGAGCAGGAGATATTGTATATAAAGTAACAGAAGATGAAACGCCAAAGGTTAAAGCAGCTAAAGTTAAAACAAAGGCTAAAAAGGCTAAAGCGCCAGCTAAGAAGGGAAAAAAAACAAAGAAGAAGTAAAGATTTAAATAGATATTTGTCATAATTAAAGATATGGACAAAGATATAAAAGTTAAGTGCAAGAGATGCGGAAGGTCTTCTAAGGCAGAAGAATTTGTTCTAGATTCAGATTTCAGGATGATGGTTTGCCAGAACTGCATAAAAGAGAAAAAAATGAAAAATGAAGTGTATGATGAACTGTCAAAAAAAAAAGAACTAAAAAAAGGGAAAATAGAAGAGGTAGAGAAAAAGCCTGCTGGATGGGATAAGGAAGATGAATATTTAGAAAGAACTCAAAAAATGAGGATGAAGGAGATGGCGCAGGTGGAGAGGGTTGATGATGAAAAAGTCAAATACAAATGTCCAAAATGCAGTTATAAATTCCTTTATAACTCTATAAAAAAAATTCCAGGAAGATGCCCTTACTGCAACTCAGATATAGCTAGATTTAGGTTATAATTTAATAAGATTTCTTTTGTTTTTATTTCTCCAAAACAGCCTTAATCCTTCTAATGCCTGCAGCAGAGCTTTCTTCCTTAATTATTTTAAAATGGCCAAGCTCTTTGGTATTCTCAACATGAGGACCTGCGCATATCTCTATAGAGAAATTGCTTATTGAATAGACAGAAACAATATCATCATATTTGGTTGTGAATTCTGCCTGCGCTCCTTTATTCACTGCCTCTGAAAAGCTCATTTCCTCTCTTTTGACAGGAATTGATTCTTTAATTTTTTTATTAACTAAATCCTCAACTTTTTTTATTTCTTCTTCGGTTAGTTTTCTGTCAAAATTAAAATCAAATCTTAATCTTTCTGGGGTGATATTGCTTCCTTTTTGTTTTATATCCCTTCTCAAGACTGTTCTTAAGGCCTCATTAAGAAGATGAGTTGCTGTATGAAGCTTTATTGTCTCTTTAGAAGAGTCTGCCCGTCCCCCTTTAAATTTTTTTTCAGCTCCTTTTCTGGATAACTGCTGATGTTTTTTAAATTCCCTTTCAAATTCCTTTACATCTACTCTCATTTCTTTTTCTTTTGCTAATTCAACAGTCATTTCAATTGGAAATCCATAGCTCTGGAAAAGAAGGAATGCGTCTTTTCCTGATATTTTTCCTTTTAGCTCATTAAACTTTTTTAATCCTTTTTCTATAACAGATGAGAATCTTTCATATTCCCTGTTAAGCTCTGATAATATTAAATCCTTGTTCTGTTTTAATTCTTTGTAATCATCCTGATAATTATTAATAACAATTTTGGCTAAATCTGTTAGTATATCCCCATGGATTCCTATCAGCTTTCCATGCCTTATTGCTCTTCTGATTAATCTTCTTAATATATATCCCTGATCAAGATTGCTTGGAGTGATTCCATCTGCCAGGATAAATACTGCTGCTTTGATATGGTCTGCAATTATCCTTACTGAACTCTCATTTTTTTTTTTCAAATTCTTTGCTGAAATGTTTATTTTCTGCATTAACGGCTTAAATGTTTCAATCTCATAAACAGAATCAAGATTATTAAGGACTGCTGTTGTTCTTTCAACACCCATTCCTGTATCAACATTCTTCTGCTTTAGTTTTTTAAATCCTGTTTTTGTCTTGTTGTATTCCATAAAAACATTATTCCATATCTCAAAGTATTTTCCGCATGAACAGCCTGGCCTGCAGAACCTGCTGCATTTTCCTTTTCCTGTGTCATAGAATATTTCAGTGCAAGGACCGCAAGGCCCATACTGGCCAGCAGGACCCCACCAGTTATCTTTTCCAAGGAAAAAGATATGATTTTTTTTTATTCCAAGAGATTCCCAGGCTCCTGCTGATTTAATGTCTTTGGGACAGTTTTTATCCCCTTTAAAGCAGGTTATATGCAATCTGTCTTTGTCTATTTTCAGGATTCTTGTAAGAAAATCAAAGCTCCATTCTATAGATTCTGTCTTGAAATAGTCTCCAAGGCTCCAGTTTCCCAGCATTTCAAAAAAAGTTAGGTGGAAAGAGTCTCCTACTTCATCTATATCCCCTGTTCTTATGCATTTCTGCACATCAGTTAATCTTTTTCCCTGAGAATGGGGCTGGCCAAGAAGATAAGGAGTTAAAGGATGCATTCCTGCTGTTGTAAACAAGACAGTTGGATCATGTTCTGGGATTAAAGAAGATGACATTATAATTTTGTGATTTTTTTCCTGGAAAAAATTTAGATATTTTTGCTTTAGTTCCTTTGAATCCATAAAATATGAATTTTTGATTTAGTTTAAAAAGTTTTCTAGAAACCAAAATCTTTTTATACTCTGATTCTAAAGCTGAAAGCATGAAATGCGATAACTGCGGAAGAGAGAGCATGTTTGTGGAGATGATTGGAAGCAGCATGGTATGCAAGACATGCATTCAGAAGCACAAGATAATGGGCAACTTATTCAGAACCCACATCAATACATTCCGTTATGTTCTAAGGCACACAAAGCCAGCAAATTATGAAGAATATATGAAGATTGACAGGAAAACATTAGATAAGCTAGTTGATTTTGCCAAGATTGGGGTTAAGGTTAATACGACTAATGTTGTTGAGCTAGAGTAAGAATTAAAACAGATTTAATTTATCTTCTTTAAAATATTTGAAGTTTTTACAATTTCAATGCCTTTATACTTCTTAAGCTTTAGCAAATGGCCATCGCCAGATACAATATAATCAGCTTTTCCAGTTTCTGCACATTCCAGTATTTTATTATCTGCTGGATCTTCTTTTATTAAATCTATTCTGTTAGAAGGCATTACAATAGCACTGATATTAACAATAGATTTCAAAATTCTATTTATCTGCTCATCAGAAAAACCGAATTTTTTCCTGGAAATAACATCTTTAAATTCCTTAAGGATCTGCAATGACAAAATTACTTTAATCCTGCCGATATGGGCTAATCTTAACAGCTCAAATTCATTGCCTTTAGAAATTACTGCTGACACTAAAATATTAGTATCCGGAGTTATCTTAAGCATTTTCCTTTCTGTAAGCTTTTATCTCTTTATCCGCGTCTTTTTTAGTTAACCCCCTGGATTTAGCAGTCTTCCACATAGAAGCAAAAGCTTCTTCAAATTCATCGATATTTTTTGATTTTTCTAAGTCCTTAATCCGCTTCAAAACAATGCTGTCGTCTATATCATATACCAGAAACCTTTCGCCTTCTTTAAGATCTTTATCCTTCCTTACATTCTGCGGGATAACAACCTGCCCTTTTGAAGTCATTTTGGTGATTTCAATATCCATTTTAACCTCCGTATAAGTAAGACTAGTAAGAATAATCTTATATTTAAATGTTTCGTATTATAAACTAATGTTGTTGAATTGGAATGATTATTTCTCAGCGATTTTCCACATTGAATAGAAAAATTCTCTAAAGGAATCTGCAATTTGTTCGCTTGTTATAATATATGCAACTGGCAATTTTGTAAAAGAAACAATTAAAATATTACTGCCAAAAATTAAAACTCCCGAAGGAACAATATGCTTAACATATCTAACATGGAAATTCTTAAATTCCTTATAGACTGGCCCTTCGAATACATATCTTGTTTTTTCATTTGCAATTAAAGAAACTTTTAATCCTCTTTCATATCTTTTTTTATGATATTTGGCAAAGAATAACTGGACTTCTTTTGATTGCTGCTCTTTTTCTGTTGCAACAAAGCCTATATAATTTTCTCCTCTTTTAAGAACCTCTAAAATAAAGTTAAAAGCAGTCTGCACTCCTTTCCATCCTTTGTAGACTTTAGCTTCCTGTATACTTTCAATAAGCTTCTGCTTTTGGATTAATTGAGGGAGAACTTTATTTAATTCTTTTTCCTGAGCTTTAATTTTTTCTTCTTTTTCCTGTAAATATTCCAATATCCTTTTTGGAGATGCAGCTTCAAAATATTTTACCTTTCCTTTTATCACATAATTAACAACGCCTTTCTGGATTAACTTCTCTAATATATCATATACTTTTGAAGGGGACACCTTTGATTTTTTAATAATACCCCCCGTTGTAGTCGAGCCTAATTCCAACAGGGTTAGATATACTTTAATTTCCCCTTTTGTAAATCCAATCTCTTCTAATATCTTCTCCATATCTTCTAATTATTGCTTCCTCTTTTTAAACTTTTCCCCCTTAAAGGGGAAATAATATTTATATACTTTATTATAACTATTATACAATAATAAAAGGTGGTTACAATGAAACTATTAAAATACGCATTAACAACATTAACAGCATTATATGTACTTAATACATCAGCTTTAGCTCAAAACCTTAGCTTTACTTACTCAAAAGATTCTAGGGATTATCATGGGCTTAAGATTGATGGATTTTCAAAACTTCAGCATGGATTAAACTTATCTGGATTTATGGATATTGATTCCAAGCCAGGAGAAAAAGATTTGAGCAAATTCTATTTAGAGCCAAGAATAACCAGAACAGGATTCTTTAAAGAAGGAGATGATTTAGTCAGCAGAATCCTGAACAGCCTTGGCGTTGTTGGAGAATACAATGGCTCAGAAAAAGAAAATGATGATAATTATCGTTTTGGTTTAGCCTCAAATAATAAAATAAAAGGAATGACTATTAATTTCAAATACCTTCCTTTAAACTCTAAAAAAAGCAAGCAATTATCTGTTTTTTTTAATAAAAATAATAAAAACTGGTATATCGCTGGATTTATTGATTATAATATTGTAGATGGAAAAAATAAAGTCCTTAGCGAAGTTTGGGGCGGCCATAGAATTAAAGATAATATCTATGCTGGTCTTGAACTTAGACTTAATCAATTTTTAAAGGAAAGGAAAAAAGGAATATGCGCTACAGTTGAGTATAAGTTTTAAAGAAATCTTTTCAACTTCATCTGGTTATTCATATTCCTCAAAATCAAACTTTCCTTTAACAAATTATCAACATCATAATTAAAATATTTCCTGATTAGTTTTAAATATAATGAATTATTATAAATTTATAATATGAAAATAAGCACACCTGCAACAAGAACATGCCCTGAATGCGAACAATATGGATTAGAAATTACTGAAGATGAAAATATTTTTGAATGTCAAATATGCGGTTCTATTTGGCAAAGATTAAAACCTATTAAGAAAGATGGTAAGATAACCAATATTCCTAATAAACTTAAAGAATTTCTTAAGGGCTAGAAAAGCGTTTTTTGTCCAGAGTCAGGGTTATCTTTTGAAATTAAATAAAACCATTTTGATAAATCTGTTTTCCATTTATATTTAGACCTTTCTTTCCATATATTAAAAGCATTATCAACATGCTGGTTGAATTCATTTAGACTAACATTATTAACTTCCATAAAATGTTTAGCTAAATCATTTAATTTCTCTTTTGGCCAAATGCCTTTACTAATTTGAACATTTACAAAGCCCATGTGTTTTATATTATGGCAATTATCGCATAAAGCAATAAATCCTTTTAATTTTTGTATATAGTTCTTATCATCGTATTCCTAAATTTCATGACAATTTAATTTAATATTAGCATTAACACAAATCTCGCATTTATAATTCGCATTAGAATATACTTGTTTTCTAATTTTATCCCATTCATTTTTAGGTATTTTGTTTCTTAAATTTGAATACCACGCAGTTTCTGGCACTAATTCAATTTTTAATTTCATTTGTAATCAAATATTCAGCTCCTTTATTTCCTTTTCTCTCTTTTAACATTTTTAAATAAATCTGGTTAACTTAGCTTGATTATTTATATTCCTTAAAAGAAGACTTCTATCAAGTAGATGGGTTAAATTATAGTTGTATCTTTTCTTTACAAGCTTTTTAGCATATTCTAGCATTAATTCTTTAGAACTAAATTCTATAGGGTTGTTCATAAGAGATTTACGTGTAGCTTCCCTCACTACAAAAACACCTAAAGGACACCAATACGAGCCATCAATAAATCTTAATACTAAAACAGAAGCCTGTCTTTTTATTTTAGCTAATTTTTCTAACACACCAATACGAGAAGCATAATATCCTCCACCACATTCTTCAGCATAGGTTTTTCTTCCTTCATAAGATTCATAATCAGTTGTGTATTGTATTTCTGAACTTATATTCCAGCTCGATTCTGGCATGTAGGTTTCAAATAATTCATAGCTCCATACCTCTGGAAAAAATAGTATTAAGAAATTATTTCCCAAATAACCTCCAAAATATGCTAAATAATCAGTTTCATTATATTGTTTAATCTGTTTAATTAATTCTTTTCCGATATTATCATCAACACCAGTTATAGCATTTTTTGTCGGAACTAATTTTCTATTTTTCTTTAAGCCAAGATTGCCGATTGAAAGCAATTTTGTTAATATATTCTCATCAACATCTTTAGAATAAAGTAGATTTATCCCTTCATTCGCCTTTAAATCAGTATCAGAAACTACTTTATCTATTTTTGTTGGTATTTTTGGATTTTCTGTAAGAATAATCTTCTTTAATTTAGCATTAGGGCCCATAGGCAAGGCATAAGGATCTGTTCTAAGTCTAAATTTAGGTTTTTGATCTAGATTAACTTCTATATCAGTTGGTTTAGAAGCCATAGCAAGTTCTTGTCCAATCTCTAAAAATTTATTATTTTTTCTTACATCAAAAATATGCGATTTAAATCTTGAATTAATTAATGAGCCTCTTAAACCTATAATTTGCCTTATCTGAAAATTTTGATTTGCCCAATAGTTAGGAGCGTCAGATAACCAAGAATCATTAGATCTTTTAGGCGGTGAGAGAATTCCAACATTAACATTAGGATAATTATATCTGCCTACAAAAACAGAGTATGAAGCACCAAAAAAATCCTCTTTGCCTATTATCTCTTCTACTTTGAACATAGCTTCTGCTTTGGCTGTTATCGGGCAGAAAGCCCTGCCGCAAATTACTGGATTACGGCCTTTGCATTTTATGCATTGAATCTGCATAAACAACAGGAAGATTCTGAATATTATAAATATTTTCAATAACTTTAAATAACAATTCCTAAAAACTTTATCTATGCTGACAGAAAAACAATTAAAGCAGATAAAGGATGAATTGGATAATTGCCAAAAGCCGTTATTTCTTTTTGATGATGATCCAGATGGATTATCTTCATTTCTAGTGCTGTACAGATACAAAAAAGAAGGAAAAGGGATTATTGTAAAATCAGAGCCAAAGATAAGCATTAAATTTGCAGATAAAGTCAAAGAATACAATCCAGACAAGGTTTTTGTTTTGGATGTTCCTGTAATTGATCAGGAATTTGTTGATTCAATTAATATTCCTGTGATATGGATTGATCACCATAGCCCATGGCCAATAGAGAATGTTAAATATTTCAACCCAAGGGTTAATGGGAATGATAACATTCCATGTTCTATGATATGCTACAAAGCAGTTAAGCAGGATTTGTGGATTGCAATGATTGGAATAGTTGGAGACTGGTATCTGGAATATAAAAATGAATTTAATAAAGAATATAATGATCTATTAGGAAATATAAATAAGCCAGAAGAAGCCTTATTCAAAACAAGACTTGGAGACCTGATAAGGATTATTAGCTTTAATCTAAAAGGAAAAACACAGGATGTTATGAAATCCATCAAGATATTGACAAGGATTAAAGATCCTTATGAGATATTAGAGCAAAAAACAGCCCAGGGAAAATTCATCTATAAGCGATTTGAGAATATAAATAAAAAATATGAGCCATTATTAAAAAAAGCAGTTAGCATGTTAAAAAAAAAAGACAAACTATTATTGTTTACTTACAAAGAGGTGATAAGCTTTACAAAAGAGCTGTCAAATGAATTATTATTTAATTTTCCTGATAAGATTATTTTAATCTGCAGGGAAAAATCAGGAGAGATGAAATGCAGCTTAAGATCAAGCGATATTTTGCTTCCGCCTATTGTTGAAAATGCATTAAAAGGAGTTAGCGGCTATGGGGGAGGGCATGAGCATGCATGCGGAAGCTGTGTTAAGATAGAGGATTTCAGGCAGTATGTGAAGAGCATCAAAGAGCAGATTAAATAATAATCTTTATAAAGATTTAACTTAAACTCTATTCTTAAGGGGCCATAGTATAATCTGGCTAGAATGTTTATGGCCAAAATAGCTGGCTCCAGTCATGGAGCTACGAGTCGAAAGACGATGACTCATGGGATATACCAGCGGATCTGGGAAAATGTTATTTTATAACATTTCAGAAATTCAAATCCCAGTGGCCCCATTCTCTTTTTTTTTTTTTTTTTTTTTTTTTTTTTTTTTTTTTTTTTTTATTTCTTTTTATTTCTTTTTTTTTTTAGAAGTTTTTTTACTGGCTGTTTCTTTTTTATCTTTTCCCTTCTTCTTCTCAAAAAGGTTCATTAAAAAGATTAAGATAATCAATATGACAAAGCCCAGGATTATATAATTGACATATGAATACAGGAAATCATAGACGGGCATTAATGTATCTTTTAAATAATCAAAGATATTGGTAAAAAAGGATTTAACACTGCTTAAATCAAATGAAGGTAATTTTAGATAGATGAATAATAAAGCTAAAATTATAACAAAAGATGTGATCATCCATTTAATGCCTTTCTTTTGCTTATTTAAATCAATTTTAGAAATTATATTTACGAATAATATCAGTAAAAACAAGATGATAATTCCAATTATTAGATATAACCAGTAAGATAAAAAATAATTCCTAAGGGTTTTAATAAAATAAAATAATAATATAATC
>Ga0209541_10018490_pt1 | contig 10087 bp, 7 predicted proteins | sample RifCSPlowO2_01_FD_184027 | JGI IMG/M metagenome (GOLD analysis project Ga0209541, IMG submission 184027) | Groundwater microbial communities from Rifle, Colorado - Rifle CSP2_plank lowO2_0.1 (SPAdes) (version 2) | ecosystem: Environmental > Aquatic > Deep subsurface > Groundwater | place: Rifle...
AATCTGCGGCCGCGTCGGAGACAGGCGCAATGCTTCCGCGCCCGCCTTCTCAATGAGCGCGTAGCGCGTTACGTCAAACCGCCCGCCGACGAAATACAAATTCATGAGATACAGATAGTACTGCGCGTCTTTCGGATTCTTTTCGATATTGGCAAGCATGCGGTCAATCGCGTCTTGGATAATCTCCTCTGCCTGCTCGTCCGTCACGCCCCGCTTCCCGCGCGCCTCAAGCCCAAGCTCGGCAAACTTCGTCCGAATTTCGGGCAGCTGGTACGTGCCGCGCGCTTCCAGCGCGAGAAACGCATGATACGCATCGCCGTACCGCTCCGCGAAACGCAAGCGCATTGCTTCAAGTCCGGCGCTATTCACGCGCGCAGGATTGATGTTGAAAAAAAAGAGCGCGAGGGCCAAGACGGGAAGGACCGCCAAGACTATCCCGCTCCCGCGTTTCATTTCGACATTTCGAAATATCGAAATATCGAAATTTCGCGTGTGCGCGTCAAGAAATCCAAACACCAGCATAGAAGGGATATAGGTTGCGAGAATGTCAAACACGAAGAAATTTTGCAGGACATGCGCGACGATCAGTCCCAGCATCACGCCCCCGCTCACGCGGGCAAACGGGTCATCGCGCCGCGCCGCGCGCCAAGCGGCGGCAACGACCAGTCCGTACAGCCCCATATACGCGATCATGCCGAGAATCCCCGACGTGACCAGCACGTCAAACACCACATTGTGCGCGCGGTCGAACCAGATTTGAGAGCCTGCGTCGCGGTAAATCAAAGGATTAAAATACTTGTTAAACGCCACATTGTAATTCTCATAGCCATACCCAAGGAGCGGTCGGTCTTTCCATCCCTTCATTGAAGACTCCCACGTCAGCAGGCGCGACTGCGTGGTGATGTCGTCAAATGATATCGTGACCAGACGCGTGAGCGTGGCATTGCCCCGCACCCAGCCTGTATCCCGCTGCAGCCAGACCACGACGGCGGACACAACGAGGAGCGCGCCGACGGCAAGCGCAGCGGTTTTCAGCCATCTGCCGGCGGATCCCGTGGCCTGCCGCGCATACCATGCCGCAAGCCCCACATACACGATCAATGCGGCAAGCAGGGCGCCGCGCGTACCCGTATTGAACGTAATGAACAAGAGAAATATCCATACCGCGCCGGAAAGCGCGCGCTGCCACCGCGCCCGCGGCGTCAGCGCAAACCAAAGGGCGATAAACGTATGAATCAGAAGATAGCCGGCGAGGAACGCCGCATTGCCGATGGTGCCTGACAGGCGCTTATCGCCCGAGTGCAGCACCCAAGCAACGCCGAAATACTGGCCCAGCGCATACAGGGATACCGCGACTGCCACGAGCAGGGAGCCGGCAAAAAACCATTCCCACGTCCGCCGCGTCCGCACCACATGCGCGCACAGAAACGCATAGACGAATACGTGCGCAAGCGTGAGGATGCCCTCGCCCCGCTCGATATTGCCCCAGAAACTCTTATACGGATTTTCGCCGAACAGCGACGCAATGATCACCACCAACAGATACGCGCCCATGGCCTTCATGATGGGGGTGAAACGGGGACGGTAAGCAGGCGCCTTCACTGACAGGATCGCATACCCTGCAAGCGCAATCTCCACCAGAATGCGGAACGCAAACGTCTTGGTCGAGATGAACGGAAAAATAAATGCTGAATTCACCAGCAATGGCGTGAGCAAGGCAAGCGCAAGCGGCACCATCACCCCCCAGGCAAGGGGGTGCAGGACCGCTCTTTCCGAAGAGCTTGGATACAATTTCATGGATAGTATTCTACCATAATCCGAAATAGCTGACCAAAATAGTAGTCTTCGCCCGTCCATTGGATGTTACACGGCAGAAAACTTGAATATTTCAAGAAAAAATGGCATGATTGCCTTGTGGTATGATGCATAATTCACATCGTTGGAGAAAAGGCCTTATCCTCCTCGGCGACATTGTGGTACTCTACGTATCACTGTGGCTTATGCTGCTCGTGCGCTATCAGGCGCTGCCCTCGCCCGAGCGCTGGGACCAGCACGCACGGCCGTTCAGTTTCGTCTTTTTGGTGTACCTCTCAAGCTTTGCCGTGGTCGGCCTCTACCAGCTGGCGATCGCGCGCAACTCGCGCGCGTTCCACCAAGCGCTCGGGGCCGCCATGGTGGCGGCGACCTCCATCGCCGCGGTCTTCTTCTACCTTGTGCGCCCCGGCATCACGCCGCGGCTGAACTTATTGATCTTCGTGGCGCTCACCGCCCTGCTCGTCACCCTCTGGCGCAGGGCGCTCAATGCCGTACTCGGCTCTGCGCTCCTCGTCCGCACGCTCATCCTGGGCTTCACGCGCGACGCGGCGGAGCTCGCACGCACGCTGGCGCACAATCCGCAATTGGGCTATGCGCTTGCGGCGCTCATACTCGACCCCTCCGAGGCTTCGCGGCGCGCGCAGCTGGACGATACGCGCGTCCCCGTGCGCATATGCGCGCCCCATGAACTGCTCGCATTCATAGATGCGGAGCGGATTGAACTCGTGATTCCGGCAACCGACGCGCACCTCACGCCCGCGCTGGTGAGCGCCCTCTATGCGCGGGGCGACGACCGCGTGACCGTGGGCGACCTCCCGTCGATGTTTGAAGCGGCAACCGGCAAAGTGCCGGTACAGAGCGTCTCCGAACGCTGGTTTCTCGCGCACGCGGACATCCGCGCAAAACCGTTCTACGAATTCGCAAAACGCGCGGGCGATCTCCTGCTGTCCTTCGCGGCGCTTATTCTCACCCTCCCTCTTGCTCCCCTGATTTACCTTACCGTCAAACTCGACTCGCGAGGTTCGGGCTTCTTTACCCAGCATCGGGTAGGACGCGACGGAAAAATATTCCTCGCCGTCAAATTCCGTTCCATGTTTTGGGACAGCGGAGGAAAAGGGCCCTCCACTCCCCCCGTCCCCACCGATCCCCGCATCACGCGGATAGGAAAATTTTTACGCAAAACCCGCCTCGACGAACTTCCTCAATTGTGGAACATCTTCAAGGGCGATATGAGTTTTGTGGGGCCGCGCCCCGAACAAACCGCACTGGCAGACTCGCTTAGCAAAGAAATTCCCTTTTACCGTGAGCGTCTCTCGGTCAAGCCAGGCCTCACCGGCTGGGACCAGATCTCCGGCACTTACCACAGTGCAAGCGTGGAAGATACGTTGGAGAAATTGCAATACGACCTGTACTACATTAAAAACAGGTCCCTCATGCTGGATTTCACAATATTATTAAGGACAATCAAAACGGTGCTGTCGGCGCAAGGCAGATAACGCGATGCGAATCAACGAATGCATGCGAATACTACAAATGTCTACTAATGTTGCGGTATGATGGAAACGAGTTTGATATACCCTGAATTGCCATACTTCATTGTAGGAAGCTGTTTTGAAGTACATAACTCGCTTGGTCGTTATGCTCGGGAAAAACAATACGGCGACGCACTTGCGAAAAAACTCAAGGATCACGGCATTAAATTTCAAAAAGAGATACCAATTGGCGTAAGCGGTAATATTGTAGATTTCCTCATAGATGATAAAATCATTATAGAGCTTAAAGCCAAATCGATCATCACCAAAGGCGATTATTACCAGGTACAGAGATACCTTCAGGAATCCGGATTGAAACTGGGTATTATTGTAAACTTTCGCGATGAGCATCTCAAACCACGCCGGGTAGTCAAAACGACTATTCGCAGTCATTCGTTGTATTCGCATTCACATTAGCTGATTAGCATCGGTCATAATTATGAAGCGAGCATTGATCACGGGAATTACCGGCCAGGACGGCTCATACTTAGCCGAATTCCTCCTCGATAAAGATTACGAGGTGCATGGCATCATCCGCCGTTCATCGTCTTTTAACACCGGCCGCATTGACCATATCTACCAAGATCCGCATGAACGCAAGCGGCGCCTTATCCTCCACTATGGCGACCTCACTGATGCAAGCAACGTGAGCCGCCTCATTGAAAAGATCAAGCCAGATGAGATCTACAATCTCGGCGCGCAAAGCCACGTGATGGTGTCCTTCGAAATGCCCGAATACACGGGCAATGCAGACGCTCTCGGCACGCTTCGTCTGTTGGATGCAATAAAGAATATGCAAGGAGTTAACCCCGTTAGAAGTCGGCCGCCCGAGGCGGCCGCTGGCTCGTCATCAAGCCAGACTTCTAACGGGGTGAAATTCTATCAGGCAGGATCGTCGGAAATGTTTGGCACCGCCCCTGCGCCGCAATCGGAGTCCACGCCATTTCATCCCCGCTCGCCGTATGCCTGCGCCAAGGCGTACGCGCATCACATTTGCGTCAACTATCGCGAAGCCTACGGCATGCATGTATGCAATGGCATTTTGTTTAATCACGAAAGTCCACGGCGCGGCGGCACCTTTGTAAGTAAAAAGATTATCAGCTGGTTTGCAAAGAAAAAGCTCGGGCATACCGCCCCCGACAAACTCTATCTCGGGCGCCTCGATCCCAAACGCGACTGGGGGTACGCCAAAGAATACGTGGAAGCCATGTGGCTCATGCTCCAACAGCCGCAACCGTATGACTATGTCATCGGCACGGGAGAGTCTCATAGTGTGCGTGAAATGGTTGAAGAAACTGCTCGTGTATCAGGATTCGAAATAGAATGGAAGGGAAAGGGATTGGAGGAAAAAGGAATTGATCGGAAAAGCGGAGAAACGCTCGTGGCGATCGACCCCCGCTACATACGCCCTGCGGAAGTGGAAAATCTCCAAGCGGATATGCGAAAGGCGAAAAAACAGTTGCAATGGGAGCCGAAGGTGAAATTTAAGGAATTAATTCGGATCATGATGGAAGCGGAGCTAAAAGAATTGGGAGCAAACCCTCACGATCACGCCAATCCTTAACCGATTCCACTCAAAATTAACTGATACAGTTAAAAAATCGCGGACGTATTAGGCATTTCGCTTGATGTTTTAATGAAATAAAAACTATGGAACAAGACGCCTTTCAAAAGAATTTAATTAAACACACCGAGGACTTTAGAAAAGTCCTTGCTACCCCGTCCGGTGATTGGTCAGTGAAGGGTTTTATCGATATAGCGAAGAATATCTATACTATCTCGGTTGATACAAAAGTTGTATCAAAAATTATCGAACTAATGATGTTTCCGGTCATACAGAAATTCTCAAAAGAAAATGGCTACGAGACGATTTTTTCTGCGGAACAAAATCATTACCCCGATGTTACTTTTGTTACAAAAGACAAAAAGAAAATCGCCCTCGATCTCAAAAGCACTTACCGAAAAAATCATGAGACAATTTCTGACTTTACGCTCGGTGCGTTTACCGGATATTTTCGTTACAGGGATTCAAAGAAAAATATCACCTTTCCATACAAAGAATATGACAAACATTACATTCTCGGCATTATCTATACTCAACAGGAAGAACTCATAGACGAGAACAAGGTGTATACCATCGATGATTTGGAAGATATCTTGTCGGTGGTAAAGGATTTTGATTTCATCATTCAAGAAAAATACAGAATTGCCAAAGACCGACCCGGAAGCGGGAACACAAAAAACATTGGCTCTTGCGTAAAAATGAATGAGCTAAAAGAAGGAACGGGGCCGTTTTCTACACCGGGAGTTAAGGTGTTCGACGACTACTGGACAAGTTAGGCGGCTCCGCCGCACTCACGCAGTCCCGCACTAAGGCGAGCGAGCGAGCCTTTAGTGCTGTGGCGGATAACGGTGATACCCATAGAAAAGAACTTGGCTATGGTAAGCGAAAAAGATTGAAATTCCGATACGATAAAAAATCTCTACTAGCTATATGAGAAGCGTAAAACAACAGCAATCACAACTATTCAGTGAGATTCCAACGAAAAACGCTGGCGTTTTACCATCTACTCGCTATCAAGGAAGTAAATATAAAATTCTCAAATGGATAGATTTCTATACAAAAGATTTAGATTTTGACACAATGCTTGACGCTTTTGGTGGAACCGGCTGCGTTGGTTATATGTTCAAAAAAAATGGCAAGCAGGTCTTCTACAATGATTCACTAAAATTTAACCATTATGTCGGGCTTGCTTTGATTGAAAACAAAGATACCGCACTAACGAATGAGGATTTAGATTTTATTCTCAAAAAACACCCTAAAATAAAATACCCGTCTTTCATTCAGGATACTTTCCATGACATTTATTTCACGGACGAGGAAAATAAATGGCTTGATGTGGTTATCACAAACATAGGAGAAATAAAGGATACATTCAAACAAGCATTGGCATATTATTCCTTATTTCAGTCCTGCATAATTAAAAGGCCATATAATTTATTCCATCGTAAAAATCTCTACATCAGAACAGCAGAAGTTGAACGAAGTTTTGGCAACAAGAAAACTTGGGATACTCCGTTTGAGGATCATTTTCTAAAGTTTGTTGAAGAAGCAAACAATGCGGTATTTGATAATGGCAAAAAAAATCAAGCATCCCATTCAGATATTTTGAATTTAACAATTCCGAAAATTGACCTTGTTTATATTGATACGCCATATATTTCTGTAAAGGGCGTAGGCGTAAACTATTTCGATTTTTATCATTTTTTGGAAGGCATCGTTTTTTATGACGATTGGTCAAAACTCATTGATGAAAACTCAAGACACAAAAAGATAAAAAACGGCAAAAGTGAATGGTGCAACAAGGGCGAAATACATGGTGCTTTTGCACGATTGTTTGATAAATTCAAAAATTCAATTTTGGTCGTTTCTTATCGTGATGACGGTACTCCGACGATCTCAGAATTGGCAGATATGCTCAAAAAACATAAAAAGTCCGTGGAAATTAAAAAGTTGAATTATAAATATGTTTTGAGTAATGGAAATACAAAGGAAGTTTTGATAATAGCAAAATAAAAGAATGAGGAACAACCCTCACGATCACGCCAAACATTAACCGATTCCAGCCAAAAATTATTTGAATTTCCAACCACTACGAATTCGCAGCAATTTGTAGATTCGCATCGGTATTATGATCCTTGCTGATAAAAAAATTCTCGTCACCGGCGGCGCGGGGTTTTTGGGCGCGTATGTCGTGCAGAGGCTTGTGGCGAGCGGCGCGCGGCGAAACCTCATTGCAATCCCCCGCTCCAAATCCTCCGACCTGCGGGTGTGGGAGCAGTGCCGGAATGCCGTAAAAGGAGAGGACATCGTCATCCATCTCGCCGCAAAAGTGGGCGGCATTGGATTTAACAAGGAAAATCCGGCAGAACTTTTTTACGACAATCTCCTCATGGGCATACAGCTCATGGAGGCGGCGCGCCGTGAAGGCGTAAAAAAATTCGTCGCCATCGGCACGGTCTGCGCGTACCCGAAATTCACGCCCGTGCCGTTTAAGGAAGAAAACCTGTGGGACGGCTATCCGGAGGAAACTAACGCACCGTATGGATTGGCAAAAAAAATGCTGCTGGTGCAATCACAAGCGTATCGCGCGCAATACGGATTTCATGCCATTTACCTCCTTCCGGTCAATCTCTATGGCCCGGGCGACAATTTCGATCCCGCCACTTCGCATGTCATCCCTGCGCTCATCCTCAAAATTCTTGAGGCAAAACGCAGAAAAAAGCCTTACGTGACGCTCTGGGGATCAGGGAGGCCCACCAGAGAATTTCTCTATATGGAGGACGCCGCCGAAGCGATCGTGGCGGCAACCCTGCGCTATGACAAGCCTGAACCGGTCAATCTTGGTTCAGGTCAGGAAATCTCTATCCGCGCGCTCGCAATCCTTATCTGCCGACTCTGCGGTTACGAAGGAAAAATCCGCTGGGACCGCACGCGCCCCGACGGCCAGCCCCGCCGCCGCCTCGATACCCGCCGCGCGCAAAAAGAATTCGGATTCAAAGCCAAGACGAAGTTGGAAGATGGATTACAGAAGACAATTGAATGGTACCAATTGAGAAATTCGAAATCCTAAATCCGAAACCCTACACAAGCATTAAATTCAAAATCCCAATTTCCAAAAACACGTTTTGAGTTTCAATTATTTGAATTTGATTTTGTTTCGGATTTCGTGTTTCGTGCTTAGAATTTCTGATCCCCGCAATGTTTCACTCCCTCACGCATAATCGCTTCGCCCGCGCGCTCGCGCTCTTCTCTGAAGGCTTCAGCGGGTACAAATCCCACATTGCCGTCATCACGGTGCTGGGGTTTTTGAGCGGCCTCATGGAGGCAGTCGGCGTGAATGCGATCATTCCGCTCTTCTCTCTCATTTCAGGAGCCGAGGGGGGCGCTACCGACGTCATATCGCGTGCGATACGCACGCTGTTTTCCGCACTCAACATCAGCTTACACCCCGCATATCTCCTCCTCTTCATCGCGTGCCTTTTCATTGTCAAAGCGGGCGTCATGATTGCAGTTAATTATATTAATATCGTCATTGTTGCCGATTTTGAAAAACGCACGCGCACGCTCCTCTTTACCGAAATGCTCAAAAGTTCGTGGAGCAATCTCCTGCAGCAAAAAATAGGCTACCTCGAAAAAGTGCTGGTCAACGACATCGCGCAATGTACGTATCTGCTGCGGTATGTCAGCGAATCCATCCTCCTGGCGGCAAACCTGGCAATGTATACGCTCGTGGCGCTCAATATTTCCACGCCCATTACGCTCTCAGTGTTCGCGTTGGGAGGCATTATATTCCTCTCGTTCAAGCGGACCGTCTACCGCACCCGCAAGCTTTCGCGCGCATTTGCCGCGGTCGAGAAAGAGGTGGCGCACCACGTGAATGAAAGCATGCTGGGCATCAAAAGCATCAAATCCATGCATGTCGAGGCGCACGTCGTTGACAAAGGCATAGGGTTTTTTGAAAAATTACGCGCCATGCGCATCAAAAACTTTTCTCTCCAGTCCATCACGCGTGAGCTTATTGAGCCGATCGGCATGGTGTTCATTGTCGGCGTGTTTGCGGCATCCTATCGTTCGCCTGATTTCAATTTCGCCTCCTTTGCCGTTATCATTTTTCTGATTCACAAAATATTCGGCTTTCTGCAAAACGCCCAGCTGAAACTGCAGGGTATCAATCAGCAAATCCCCTACCTTCAGAGCAGCCTCTCCTCGCTCCATCATGCCCGCGCGCATGAGGAAGACGACCGCGGCGACGAGCCGTTCCGCTTCCGCCGCGCGCTTGCGTTTGAGGACGTATCCTTTTCCTACTCGGGCGAGAAAGAAGTTCTGAAAGACATTTCATTTTCCCTTGCGCATGGCGAAATGGTAGGCCTGGTGGGGCCGTCGGGCGCCGGAAAAACCACCATTGTTGATTTGCTCCTGCGCCTGTATGAACCCACGCGCGGGCGCATTACCATCGACGGCACGTCGATCGCCCGCATCCCCCTCGCGGAGTGGAGAAAAAAAATCGGCTATGTGGCGCAGGATATTTTTCTCCTCAATGACACGATTGAGAACAATATCCTGTTTTACGATACGTCGCTCTCCCCTGACGCGACGGCACACGCCGCGTCCCTTTCCCAGCTTGACCCGCTCCTGCGCGACCTGCCGCAAGGCCTAAAAACCGTCGTCGGCGAGCGAGGCGTGATGCTGTCCGGCGGACAGAGGCAGCGCGTCATCCTCGCACGCATCCTTGCGCGCAACCCGAACATACTCGTCCTCGACGAAGCGACCAGCGCGCTCGATAACGAGTCAGAATACCATATTCAACAAGCGATTGAGCAACTCAAAGGTACCGTCACGACGTTCATCATCGCCCACCGCCTCTCTACCGTGCTGCGGTGCGACCGTGTTATGATACTGGATCAGGGAATGATCATCGAATCTGGCGCGCCTGCCGACTTGCTGGACAATATCCAATCACACTTCCATAAATTGTATACTATTGGCACTGCAGAAGATGCACACGGCATACTTACCCCGCGCGCGTAGATACGGCAGATGATTTTAATCTCGCAAAACAAGTCAGGCGGCTCCGCCGCACTCACGCAGTCCCGCATTAAGGCGAGCGAGCGAGCCTTTAGTGCCGTGGCGGATAACGGTGATACCCATAGAAAAGAATTTGGCTATGGTAAGCGAA
>Ga0209541_10018491_pt1 | contig 10087 bp, 8 predicted proteins | sample RifCSPlowO2_01_FD_184027 | JGI IMG/M metagenome (GOLD analysis project Ga0209541, IMG submission 184027) | Groundwater microbial communities from Rifle, Colorado - Rifle CSP2_plank lowO2_0.1 (SPAdes) (version 2) | ecosystem: Environmental > Aquatic > Deep subsurface > Groundwater | place: Rifle...
TATTTCTAATTGAATACTTTTTATTAAGCAGAATGAAGATTTCATTTCGTTCGGCTTTTTTAATTTTTGTTGCCTTTTTCATTTAAATACTTTAACTCAAGTGTCCTAATTCATTAAGGAATTAACCCAAGACCGAACGGGGCTTAAAAAATAGGAGTAGGAAAAATGTACATTAAAATTTAAGAAAAATGGAAAATCAAAATCAAAAACAAATTCCACTAACAAATTTGCTTCAAAGACTCAAGAATGAGCAGGCTGAATTATTGGCCACGATTGGGGGTAAAAAAATCCCGATCAGTTACTCAAACGGAATTGCCTTGAATGCTGAAAACGGAATGTCAGCCGAGGATGCTAAAACCATTCTCAAAAACAAGCGAGCTTACATCAAAGAGTCTTCCAGATTCGAGAAAGACAACACGCGAATTGCCCTCTCAAGACGAGTTTTTACGAATTTGCTGGCTACTAGTTCGTTGATGAAGGAGCATGACTTGTTCTTGTTTCAAAACATTAGCAAAGACGCCATGGCAAAGCTACCTTTTTCACAAAGAATTAAGCTTAACAAGGCTACAGAAGATAGAAATGACTTGGGGTGGATAATTTGGGGTGTTACCTGTTGCTTAATTTGTATGTCCTCTATCTTACTCACTGGTTTTTGGACAGGTTTCAACTTCTCTAATTACCCAGTAAAGGTTCTATGGGGCGTCTCTGTAAGCATACTTTTTTTAGTTTCCGCGGTCTTTTCTTACAAAGCCCTTAAAAGACATCAAAAAGAGGTTTTGGAAGCCATAAGGTTCCTATGGGACATTACTGGCACCGTAATCTTCTATTATGGCCACGATGTTGCTAAGGATTATGATCGTAACGGTGCTATTTCAAAAAGCAACGAAGATATAGGTGACAGTCTAGATATGCGAATGGAATTCAAAAATGCGTATGATTATAGCTCTGTCGTTATGGATGCCCTGAATTTTGACGGCAAGGTTGGATTGCTTATTCGCAAGAATGGCGAAACCCATATTAACTGGTCGAATAACGCCATTACTTACCATGGAATAATAGTTCCAGTCATTATCCTTGAGGAAACCGTTGTGTTTCTGAAAAAGTACACTGATAATATGATGAAGGTGATTGAGGTTAACCCCGACATTGATATTATTCCCAAAAACGGCTTTAATTTGTTTTTGTAAGAATTAAAATCGTTAAAATATTTGTAAGCCCGCACATTGCGGGCTTTTGTATTTTGTTTAAAAAATATACTTGCTATAATTAGGTTAATGTTTTTAGAAGGTGCACAACTTGCAAAATTTTTAGTTGACGCAAATGTTTTAACAAATGCCGAGGCTAATAATTTATTACAACAAGCCTCAGCCAGTGGCGTGTCATTGTCAAACGTTATTTTGTCACAGGCCAAGATGACCGAGGTTGACCTACGCAAAGCCGAGGCACATGTTTTAGGCATTCCTTATGTTAATTTAGAAGATGAAAAAATTGACAGTAGTGTTTTGTTATTAATCACCGAGGCTGTGGCTAGAAGCCATAACGTTGTAGCTTATAAAAAAAGCGGTGATGGTTTGGAAGTTGCCATGCTTGATGTTGACGATTTGCCAGTTTTAGATGTTATTAAAAAGAAGCTAGGAGTTAAAATTTTGCCCCGTTTGTCAGATTCAGAGTCAATTAAAAATGCCTTGGGCCAGTATAAAAAAAGCTTGCAGGCTGAGTTTAAAGACATCATTGAAAAGGAAGCTTTGGCGTTCAATATGGTTGATAGTGGTGAGATTGATTTAAGCGAAGAGGATTTAAAAAAGCAGGCCGATGATTTGCCAATTGTGCGTATTGTTGACACGCTAGTTTCGCACGCGATTACTCAGGGCGCATCTGATATTCATATTGAACCGGCCGAGGAGTCATTAATTGTGCGTTATCGTATTGATGGTATATTACACGATGCTATGATTTTGCCTAAAAATAGTACGGCTGGGATTATTGCCCGCATCAAAGTCTTATCTAATTTAAAATTAGACGAAAAGCGTTTGCCTCAAGACGGGCGATTTAAAATCAACCAGGACGATATGAATGTTTCCTTTCGTGTTTCAACCTTACCAACCTATTACGGTGAGAAGGTTGTCGTGCGTATTTTGCGTGAAAGTCAAAAAGGTTTTTCGCTGGAAAAGCTAGGTTTACATGGTAGTGCCTTGGAGATTGTGCGTGAATCAATGAATTACCACATTGGTATGATTTTGGCGACTGGCCCAACTGGTAGTGGTAAAACCACCACACTTTATACAATGATTGACATGTTAAATACGGCCGATGTAAATATTTCAACAATTGAAGACCCGATTGAATATCAAATGCCACGTATTAATCAAACCCAGGTGAAGTCTGAAATTGGCATGACATTTGCCAACGGCTTGCGGGCCTTGCTACGTCAAGACCCTGACATTGTCATGGTCGGTGAAATTCGCGATGGTGAAACAGCCAGTTTAGCAATTAATGCAGCTTTAACTGGGCACTTGGTTTTGTCTACTATCCACACTAACTCGGCCGCTGGGGCCATACCACGCTTTATTGATATGGGAGCCGAGCCATTTTTATTGGTTTCAACTTTAAAAACCGTAATTTCCCAACGCTTGATTCGTAAATTAACTGATGCCAAGGAAAGTTACTTTTTAAGTGAAGCTGAAATGCACGCCTTACAAAAAATTGTTGACATGGATAGAGTCTTAGGTATTTTGAAAAATGAAAAGATTGTTGGGGCTGATGCCACTTGGGCTACAACACCTTTTTACAAACCGAAAGCTAGCGACGAAAGCCCTGATGGGTACAAAGGTCGAATCGGTATTCACGAAGTTTTAAAAGTCAGTCCAAAAATCAAGGAGTTAATTTTAAGTAGTTCTTCAGCTGATGAAATTGAGAAGGTGGCCAAGGCTGAAGGTATGATGACAATGCTTGAGGATGGTATATTTTTGGCTGTGTCGGGCTTGACCACAACCGAGGAAGTTTTGCGGGTTGTGTCAGAATAATTCCAGTAGTAATTTAAAAAACATGAAATTTAATTTTAAAGCAAAATCAAAAGAGGGTGGTATCGTAAGTAGCGTTTTTGAAGCGGGTAATCAAGCCGAGGCCTTGGCAAGCTTAAAGCAAACTTATGAAACAGTTTTATTTATTGAACCAAAATCGAACCACAGTTTAAATATTAATATCAACTTTTTCAGCAGTGTGAAGATGAAAGAAAAGATCATGTTTACTAAAAATATCGCCGGCATGTTAGAGGCCGGTATTGCCATATCGCGGGCCTTGCAAATTTTGCAAAAACAAACAACTAATAAATACTTTAAAAAAATTATTGCTGACATTGAGGATGCAGTTGCGCGGGGCAGTAGCTTTTCAGACGGTTTGGCCAAGCATCGTGACGTCTTCCCGCAACTTTTTATTTCAATTGTGCGGGCGGGTGAGGAATCTGGCGGTATGGTGCAAGCCCTGCGTGAAGTGGGTAGTAATTTGGAAAAATCCTATAATTTAAATAAAAAAATCAAAGGCGCCATGATGTACCCAAGTGTTATTTTAGGTGCCATTGTAGTTATTGGAGTTTTAATGATGATTTATGTTGTGCCAACATTAACTAAAACTTTTAAAGACCTGGGTACTGAATTGCCGGCTACAACTAAATTAGTTATTTTTGTTTCAGATTTCATGGCTGGCAATCCACTGCTTGTTTTATTAATTTTAGTTGGTGTTGTTGGTGCGGGCTATATGGTTTTAAAAATTAAAAAAACCAAACGCATGTTAGATTGGTTAATACCCAGGTTGCCTGCAATTGGTACAATTGTGCGCGAAACTTATACTGCCCGCACTGCGCGTACATTATCGTCACTAATTTTAGCCGGTATTGATATTACTCGGGCCATTGCTATAACCAAAGACGTTGTGCAAAATACATACTATAAAGACGTTTTAGAGAATGCCAAAGTTGTGGTTGAAAAGGGTGGCACATTATCATCAGTCTTCAAAGACAATTTAAAACTTTACCCCATAATGTTGGGCGAAATGGTTGAAGTGGGCGAGGAGACAGGTAAACTTTCAACCATGCTGGCTGATATTGCTGGCTTTTATGAGACTGAAGTTGATAATAAAACCAAAAACCTTTCAACCATTATTGAACCAGTCCTAATGATATTTATTGGCATAGCCGTTGGATTTTTTGCTGTTTCAATGCTATCACCTATGTATTCGTTGATGGATTCGATTGGCTAAACTTAAGTATAGTTTCTTGCTATAATTAACCCGTGAAGGTTTTACTGAATAGAAATAAAAACAAAAATAAAATTGTGGGTTTGACGCTGATTGAAACGCTTGTATCGGCATTTATTTTTGTAATTTTAGCGGTGGCAATTTATACGGTTTTTACTAAGATGCTGGAAGTTATTGCCTTGATTCGTACGCGCGAAACAGTGACTAACTTGGCTAACGAGCAGTTTGAAATCGCCCGCAATTTGCCGTATAACGAAGTGGGTACCGTGGGAGGTATTCCAGCCGGAGTTTTGATTCAGAATCAAACTTTAGTGCGTGATGGCAAGTCCTTTACGATTGAAACAGTCGTACGCAACATTGATGACCCATTCGATGGCACATTGGGTGGCAGTCCCAACGATATTTCACCGGCTGATCGCAAAATAATTGGTCTGACTGTATCGTGCACAGCTTGCAAAAAATTTACTGACACGTCTTTTACAACTTATGTTTCGCCCAAAAATCTTGAAACAGCTTCAACTAACGGGGCCTTAGTTATTCGTGTTTTTGATGCCTCAGGTTTACCAGTTTCAGATGCTGATGTTAGCATTGTTAATTCCACATTAAATCCGGCGGTTAATATTAATGATCACACAGGCATTGACGGTACGTTAACAATTGTTGATGCACCACCATCGGTTGGGGGCTATAAAATTACCGTGACCAAGTCGAGTTACTCGACCGACCAAACGTATCCCGTAGGAGCTAGTGGTAACCCTAATCCAAGCAAGCCGAATGCAACGGTTATCTTGCAACAAATCACTCAACTTTCATTTGAAATTGACCGTGTTAGCACAGTTCCCGTATCCACAATCAACAATCAATGTGGAGCCATTGCTGATTTTGATTTTGACTTTTTGGGTACAAAATTAATTGGGATTAACCCTGATAAAATAAAACATTCATTGTCATTTACGACAAGTGGTGCAGGCTTGGTTAGTATTAACAATGTTGAATGGGACACATACACAATCACGGGTACTGACACTAACTACGATATTATTGGTACGAATCCATTGTTGTCGTTGGGCGTACCGCCTAATACTACGCAAAATATGCAAATAATTGTGGCACCTAAAAATGGTCGGCGTCTAGCTGTTGCCATCAAAGACCAAGCTACTGGTTTACCAGTTTCGGGGGCCAGCGTCACATTGTCAAAAGCCGGCTATACCAGCACGCTTATTACTAATGAAGGTTTTATTAATCAAACTGACTGGTCGTTGGGCGGTGGGCAAGCTCAGGTTGGTGATGCAAATATGTACTTGTCTCAAGATGGCAATATAGATGTTGTAACTTCAGCCGGTGACCTAGTTTTAAATAATATCTTTGGCAGTTATGTTCCGGCTGGTAATTTAATATCATCCACATTTGATTTAGGTGCCATAAGTAATTTTAAACAAATATTATGGAGTCCAACACCACAGCCACCAGAGGCTGGTGCAAATAGCGTACGTTTTAAAATTGCCACTAATAATGACAATGCCACATGGGTTTTTAAAGGCCCCGATGGTACGGCTAATACTTATTATACAACAGCCAATCAAAATATAAATTCAGTCCACAACGGTGACCAATATTTACGCTACAAAATATATTTAACAACTGATGATACAAATTTTACGCCACAAGTCTCAGATATCTCAATAACTTATTCATCTGGCTGTATTCCGCCGGGCCAAGTATCATTTGCGGGGCTGGCGCAGGCAACATATGATTTAACAATCTCGGCCGATGGCTATCAAAGCACTTCAAAGTCGGTCGACATTATTAACTCTTGGCAAAAAGAGGAGATTATAATTGCGCCATAATGTTATAATTAATACACTATGTTTTTTAAGAAAGATTTTAAAAAGGCTTTTACATTAATTGAAACACTTATTGCCGTGGCGATTTTTACAGTTATTATTGGCATTGTTTCGTTATTTGCCAGAGACACAATTTTTTATAAAGAAGTTTTTTTTGATAGTCTAACTGCCTCAGATGATGCTCGGCATATCTTGCAACCTATTGCCAACGAAATTCGTTCGGCCTCACCATCGTCACTTGGTTCGTACCCACTTGAAACGGTTAGCGAAACCATATTGATTTTTTATACCGATATTGACGATGATGGCCTGAAGGATAGGGTCAAGTATTATTTAAATGGCGATATTTTTACTAAGAGCGTAATCAAGCCAACTGGTAACCCATTGGCCTATGCTGTGGTTAATGAAAAGATTACCCCTTTGATTAATGACGTGGCTAATGCGGGTGTGCCGATATTTACATATTATGATACTGGTTACGATGGGGCCAGCGCGCCCATGACACAACCAGTGTCAATTCCGGCAATTCGTTTAATAAAAATAAATTTAGTTATTGATGATAATCCGACTCAACCACCAGCCCCATTTAGTGTAACAACTCAAGTCAGTTTGCGTAATTTGAAGGATAATTTGTAAAATAAAAATATGAAAGTTTTTTATAGAAATAAAAATAAGAACAAAAATAAACATGCCAGTAGGGGTATGATTTTATTGAATGTTATTATCTTTTCAGCTATTGCTATAACTTTTACTATGGCTGTTTCAATTTGGGCATCAAGTAGTTTGGCGGTTGTGCGGTCGGTTTTTCATAAAGAGCAAGCTTTACAAATCGCCGAGGCTGGTATTGATTACTATCGCTGGCATTTAGCTCATGCGCCAAGTGATTTTCAAGATGGTACGGGTGTGCCTGGCCCTTATGTTCACAATTTTAATGACAAAGATGGTAATGCAATTGGTACTTTTACTTTAACTATTACACCTCCGACAACTGGCTCAACAATCGTCACGATAGATTCAGTTGGTCGAGTTAATGCTTATCCTAACGTTAAGCGTACAATTCGAGTACGTTTGGCCATACCTTCGTTTGCCAAATATTCAATTGTGGCTAATTCGGCTATGCGTTTTGGAGTTGGCACTGAGGTTTTTGGCCCCATTCATTCAAATGGCGGTATTCGTTTTGATGGTTTGGCCCACAATCTAGTTACTAGCGCAGTAACATCATATGATGACCCTGACCATTCGGGTGCGGTAGAGTTTGGCGTACATACGCATGTTAATGTACCACCGGCGTCGGGTATTAATGATACTTTCAGGGCCGGTGAAGCTCCACCAACCAATCCAATAGCCACACGCAATGATCTATTTTTGGCTGGACGACAATTCCCAATCCCAGCCACTGACTTTACGGGTATTACCAGTGATCTTTCAACAATTAAAACTAATGCGCAGTCGGGTGGTAAATATTTGGCACCATCTGGGGCATTGGGCTATCATATAATCCTTAAAACTAATGACACATATGATGTTTACAAGGTGACTAGTTTAGCCTCGGCTTCCAGTTCGTGCTCGTCTAATTCATCAGGTGGCGATTCAACCTGGGGTACCTGGAGTATCAAAACAACTGGTGGTCAAACATTTGTGGCTAATTATGCTAACCCGGCCAATGGTTTAATTTTTGTAGAGGATACTGTATGGGTTGATGGTCAAATCAATACTGCCAGGTTAACAATTGCCGCAGGCAAATTCCCCGATAATGCTAGTACGCGTAAAAGCATTATTGTAAACAAAAATTTACTTTACACACTGTATGATGGCACTGATGTTATTTCGTTACTTGCCCAACAAGACGTTTTGGTTGGTATGGTTAGCGATACTGTTCTGCGTATTGATGCCGCTACCATGGCTATTAATGGTAAGGTTGGTCGTAAATATTATGCTTCAAGCTGTTCACCGTATCATTCGCGCAGTCAAATAACACTGTATGGTATGATTGCTACAAATTTGCGTTATGGTTTTGCCTTTACTAATGGCACTGGCTATATTGATCGTATTATTATTTATGATGCTAATTTGTTATACGGGCCACCGCCTTCATTCCCGTTAACATCTGACAAATACTCAACGATTTCGTGGGAGGAAATAAAATAATATGAATAAAAACAAAACCAGTTTAATTATCATAATTTCAGCTATAATTCTAATCGCTGTTTTGGTTAGTTTATACTTTTTTAAAAAAGATAAAAAATTAGAATTAGAAAGTAACTATGTCAGTGGTGACCAACAAGCTACACCACAAAGCAACATTGAACTCGCCCGTTTAAAAGCTGAGGCTGAAACACAAAAGCTTAATGACCTTATTGCGCAATCTGAGAGTCTCAAGTTTAGTAACAGTAATGCTACAACCTCAAATAACTTTTTAAGTAATGCTAATTCGTATATTAATGACCCTACCAATGGTTTGGTTGATGCGCCAACTGGCTACAAAAAAGTTATAAAAAATATTGTAAACAAAATTACTAACAGCAATTCAAATAATAATTCTGGTAATGTAACGGGGGTAATAATTACACCAATAGAACTACAACAGCAAATTGAAAATCAAACAATTATTGTTGCACAAGCTAATCAAGAATTGGCAAATGCTGAAGCAGGCTTAAATAATGCTACAAATAATAATCAAAATACTAATACTGACCAAACACCAGATCAAATCTCAGGCCAAACTCAAAACCAGGTACCGGCCGAAAGTGTCTTGCCTAGCGTGTTGTTAACCAACCCCAAAGCTGGCTCGATATTGTCGTATATTATAACTGTGTCGGCTTCGGCCACTGACAATGCCGGTATTGCCAAAGTTGAATTTTATAACAACACTGCCTTGATTGGGTCTGACACAGCATTTCCGTATACTATTAGTTGGAACACGGCCGATGTTTTTGACGGTATTTACAATATGACCGCCAAAGCTTATGACACATCGGGCAACACCAAAACTTCTAAATCGGTTTCAGTTATAATTTCAAACAGCTCAAACCCGCTTGATAATGTTCATTATTCAGAGGATCCTGAATTGATTGAAGGGGCTAATAAAATTGACGAATAGTTTGTGTTATAATGAATAAATATGAAGAAATTAGTTATTGGTAATTGGAAGATGAACCCAAAGTCTTTGAATATAGCTTTACAAATTTACAAGCAAACTATAAAAGGGATTAAAAAAAGTGGTTCTGTGCAGGCTGTCGTATGTGTGCCAAATATTTATCTTGGATCTTTGGTTAAAATAAAAAAGTCTAATGTTTTACTGGGCTTGCAAGATGCAAATTTTATACCAGTCGGGGCTGAAACTGGCAGTGTATCAATTGAAATGGCCAGTTCATACAAGCCGGCTTTTGCATTGGTTGGTCACAGCGAAGTGCGTCGTCGTGGTGAAACCGATAGTGATGTAAACCAAAAAGTCTTGGAATGTTTGCGCCACAAAATAAATCCAGTTATTTGTGTGGGCGAGGAGGTTAGAGACGAAACTGGCAAATATTTAAATGTTATTAAAAAACAAATTGAAAATGCTCTAATAGGTATTGCTAAAAAAGACCTTAAAAATATCAATATAGCCTACGAACCTATTTGGGCTATTGGCGCGGGTGCCAAACGCCCGGCCACAGCCCCTGAATGTTTAGAGGTGGCAATCTATATTCGCAAAGTTTTGACTGATTTGTTTGGTGTCGCTAATGCCAAAGAGGTTAGAATTTTGTATGGCGCGTCAGTTAACGTGGCCGATACTGCCAGCTTCATACAAGACGGTGGTGTTGATGGATTATTGGTTGGGCGTGAATCATTGGTAGCTCAGGATTTTATAAAAATAGTTAATACTGTTGTAAATTATGCCAAGTAATAAACAAAACAAAATCAAAAATTTGAGTATTAAAAGCGCTAAAATTAAAAAAAATAGTGTAGTTATTTTGCGATCAGATTTTAATGTTGATGTTGTAAGCAATAAA
>Ga0209541_10018492_pt1 | contig 10087 bp, 7 predicted proteins | sample RifCSPlowO2_01_FD_184027 | JGI IMG/M metagenome (GOLD analysis project Ga0209541, IMG submission 184027) | Groundwater microbial communities from Rifle, Colorado - Rifle CSP2_plank lowO2_0.1 (SPAdes) (version 2) | ecosystem: Environmental > Aquatic > Deep subsurface > Groundwater | place: Rifle...
TAATGTTATACTTGCGGTTTTAGGGGCGTTAGGGCTATTAGGGGCAGCAAGTATTCTTTTTTCCCCTGATGTATTAAATACTCAATTTTTATTGAGGGGCATAGATTTTAGACAAGAATTGTTAGCCCAATCATTTCAAATTTTTTTAAACAATCCTTATTTTGGGATAGGTCTTAATAATTTTTTTATTCACCAATCGGCACTAATTAAAGATATCTCTCCTATTCTTTTTCAACCGCCGCATAATATTTTTGTTATCGCACTTATTTCGCTTGGAATTTTCGGTTTTTGGATCTTACCGGCAATATTTACATTTGCAATTCGGTCGCTCCTAAATAAGCGAAAAGCGAAGAGCGAAGAACAAGGAGCCTTCTATGAAAGTGTTTTATTCGTTTTAATCGCAATTATTATTGTTGGGATGTTCGACCATTTCTTCTTAACCTTGGAACAAGGCCAAATAATGCTAGCATTAATTTTGGGATTATCGTTCACAAGACTTAGGTCCTAAGTTAAATTGACATCAAAACAAGGCTTTGTTAGCCTTTAATAATGAAGCTTTCAAATTCCTGGCTCAGAGTTCTATCCGGACTTTCTACGAATATGTCTGCTGGGGCTTTTGGTTTGGTTGTAGTATTCCCTAATATCCTTAACCTAACCAAGCAAGAAAATTTTTTCATATTGACCGGAAATTTATTAGTTGGTATACTACTTTTGTTAGTTGCTGTCCGACTTGACGAAAAAGTTAAATGAACCTACAAGAGATATTTATTGGTATTAACTTATGGTTTCTCGTAATTAGCCTGCTCTTTATAATTGCAGTATCGTTAATGTACATCGCGTTCTACAAGAAATCCCCTCGCCGCTAGGCCAAATAATACTAGCCCTTATTTTTGGATTGTCGTTCGTAAGATTTAAGACGTAAGGTGCAAAACTTAAATCTTAGAACTTACAACTTAAGAACTTATGGTGTGGGAGTGGGCTGTAGTTCTGGGTGGGGGCAGTCAACGCAGTAGCGATCACCATTTAAATCAGAGATAACTGTTTTCTCCTGCTCCTCAACATTGGTTGCGCCCGCTTTTGCAAGATCTCCCGTGTCTTTATTTATAAGAACTTTCTCGCGAGTTATCTTTCCTCGGCTGTTCTCCATGCCACGAATAAAGTATTCAAATCTTGTTGGGCACCGCCCTTCACTTCCCTCAGGACCCGCAACTTGCCCTGTATCAGTGCAAACATGTTTTCCAATAACATTATCGGGTTTTTGGGGGAATTGCGGAGCAGTACCTTCAAGTACTTTTTCCATAAGTGCATGCCAAATTGGCGCCGCTCCTGTTATTCCTGAAACAATCCCGCTCATTGGTTTATTGTCATTATTCCCAACCCATGTTGCAACAACGCGAGAAGGGGTGTATCCGATAGTCCAATTGTCACGAAGATCATTTGTGGTTCCGGTTTTAACAGATACAGGATAATTTCTTATTCGCAAAACCGAGTTCTCGCCAAATGCCTGTGCACGCGCCCCATTATCAAGAAGAATATGAGAAATAATATATGCTACTCCGTCAGGCAAAACTTTTTTACCAAAAATTGGGCTTTTCGGAGGTTTGTATTCTTCAAGCACTCGTCCTCTGTTGTCTACAACCTTAAGAATTGGTTGTAATGGAATTCTATATCCATTATTTGCAAAAACCCCAAAAGCTTCTGCCATATTAAGCATAGTTACCTCTCCGCCTCCAAGAGTTAGAGAAAGCCCATACCGAGAAGGATCTGTAAACGTTGTTATCCCCATTGCTGAGGCCGTTGCTATCATCGCCTCAACGCTGTTTGCTTTAAGCATTTTAACCGCCGGGATATTGTATGAATTCGCCAAAGCGAACCTCATCTGCACTACCCCATGAAACCTTCCATCATAATTGACTGGACAATAGGCAGGCTGCCCCCCCGGATTTGGAAAGCAAATTCTATCGTCAACAAGAGGGGTTGAGGCAGTATATCCCTTTATTAACCCCACAGCATAGTTGATTGGTTTTATGGAGGAGCCCGGTTGTCTTTTTGCCAATGTTACATTGACATTGCCGTCAATTTCCGTATCAAAATAACCTCTCGAACCAACCATTGTTAAGACTTCACCTGTCCGGGGATCTGTAATTAGGGCAGCGCCATTTGAAACATTTAATTTTTTAAGTGTTTCAATTTCTGCTGCAACTGAGGCTTCTGCATATGCTTGAAGATCAAGATCAAGCGACGTGGTTACATGAAGTCCCCCTTGTTCAACTGCTCGTGGTCCATATCTTTGTTCAAGGATATCCTTCACATAGAAGACAAAATGCGGCGCCAGAATTTTATTTTGAATTTTTGAAAATTTTAGTTCCAACGTCACTGCCTCTTGCTCCTCTTCGTGCGTTATATACCCTTGTTCTCGCATTTTTCGCAAAGCCTCAAGTTGTCTTGCTTTGCCAAATTCAGGTCTTGAACCAAAAGGCGAATAAAGTGAGGGCGCTTCTGGAAGAGCCGCGAGAAACGCGGATTCAGCAAGCGTTAATTTTTCAACCGGCTTACCAAAGTAGACTTGACTTGCCGCATCAACCCCATATGCGGTGCCGCCATATGGAACTTGGTTAAGATACATCTCAAGAATTTTATCTTTTGAATAGACTGATTCAATAATAAAAGCTAAGAAGATCTCTTTGACTTTTCTTGAAATAGTTCGCTCCGGAGTTAGAAGTGAATTTTTAACTAATTGCTGTGTAATTGTAGATCCCCCTTGTACTTCCCGCTTAAAAACTGTTGATATAAATGCCCGTGTTATGCCACGTATGTCCACTGCCCCATGTTTGTAAAAATCTTTATCCTCAAGCGCAACGGTCGCGTTCTTGATATGGTTTGGAATTTGTTTAAAAGGAACATAAGTTTGGTTACGAGAGGTATAAATTGTGTAGAGAAGTTTTCCGTTTCTGTCATAAATTTTAGTTGACTGCGGATAGCTTGTTGATCCAATTGTTGCTGTTGAAGGAATATCTTTGAGAACATAGAAATAGGCGGCAATTAAAAATAGGATAACCAAAAAAAGCACAATATATTTCTTGCCCTTTATTTTCCAGAATTTAAGTATCGAAAGAAATTTTTGTGGTCGCAGAATTAAAAGATTATATCAGAAACGTGCTATCATATAAACATGTCTGTTAAGGATTACATTTCTTACGTTAGATATTTAATTCAGAGCATTCCGTTCAATGTCTTTGACTACATAATCTTTATCGCTCTTTTGTTTTATATCTTTGAAGATATTTCTTTTGGTATTATTCCTTCTACAATCGCTCTTGCCGCAACTATTTTGGCTTTTTTTGTGGGCCTTGCTTTTTATTCCGGTCTCTCATCTTTAATTGTCGAAAAATTCACTCTTACAAAAGGGATTTCTGACGCGCTTTCATTTCTCACCGTGACTTTGGTAAGTTTTGTTCTTATCTCAGGCGCGCTTTCAATAATAAGAAGAAAATACATTTCCGTAAAGTTTGGCAGAAAAGTTGACATGGCAGGAGGGGCAGTATTTGGTGCTCTTTCATTTTTCTTTATAGCCTCTTTTGCAGTCGCGCTGCTTCTTTCTTTTCCTATATCTTCGATTATAAAAGATTCAATAAGAAACTCTGTAACAGGAAGGTTTTTATTTACTAGAACGGCCGGAATAGAAAGAGAGGTACGAAAAGTATTTGGCGGAGCGATTGAAGAGACAATTAACTTTTTGACAATTAGGCCGCAATCACAGGAAAGTATTCGGCTTAATTTTACAACAACGTCTTTTAAGATAGACCCTAAATCTGAAAAGACCATGCTAGAGTTAGTCAATTTGGAGCGGTCAAAAAAAGGGCTTTCTCCTTTAGGTCAAGATGAATCACTCAGGGAAGTGGCGCGGGCCCATGCAAAAGACATGCTTGAGCGGGGATACTTTTCGCACTATACTACGGAGAGACTGTCCCCGTTCGACCGTTTAGAAATGGCAAAAATAAATTATACATATGCGGGTGAAAATTTAGCTTTTGCGCCGGATGTAGAGATTGCGTTTACTGGATTTATGAAAAGTCCGGGACATCGTGAGAACATTCTTTCGCCAAGCTTTGATAAAGCCGGAATTGGAGTAATAGATGCAGGAGTCTTTGGTAAAATGTTCGTACAGGAATTCACCGACTAAAAGGTAGATAATAGTGACTAGATACTAGCTACTAGGAATTTTTGTTCTCTCTAGTATCTATTATCTAGTTTCTAGTTGCTACCTAAATAGTGAGCCAACGAAATAGGCGATTATTGCCGCTATTCCACCAAGTACTACCGTCTCAGAAATTGTCCTCCACAATGTTTGTGTCGTTACTTTCCAACGTAGTACCCCCAAGAGGACGAGGGCTATAAAAGTAAACATAACAGAGATTAAAAATTTATCGCCATTTATGGCCAAAATGTAAGGAATTAGAGGTATAAACCCGAAAACAACAAATGATGAGAATGTTGCAAAACCCGTAAACAGTGGATTTTCATGTTCGGGGGTTGGTATTTCAAGTTCAAATCTCATCATAAACTCTGCCCAATAATCTTCATTTTTTGAATAAAGCTCTGTTATTTTCTTTGCTTGATCTTCTGTAAATCCCTTCTTTTTTAGAATATAGATTGTCTCTTTTTTCTCAAATTCAGGATTATTTTTTATTTCATATAGTTCCTTGTCGCGCTCTGTTTTATAGACGTCCTTGTCAGCGAATATAGATAGAACATTTCCAAGTCCCATTGAAAAAGCATCTGCCGTAAGATTGGCAAACCCAAAAATTAAAACGATTATGACAGGATATTGATCAATTGCTTGACTTTGTGCACCTGTAAAACCTGCAACAACTGCAAAGGTAGTAACGATTCCGTCACTTCCGCCATAAACAATCTCCTTAAGATAACCTGATATAGACAATTTACTGTGTTCACGTTCAATATGTTTTTGAAATTCTTGCTCGGTAATATTTTCCATAGTTTATTCTATCTCTTGATAAGCTTTACATCAAACAATTCATCAGCTAATAATTCGCGTTTTATCACTATCGAGTCTTTCTCTAGAACCGCGCCTTCGACTTCTTTTGGCGCAAAATTTTCACCGTAAGACAAGCTCAGAGTGAAAGGATATTTTTGCGTTCCAGATTGTTTTATTAAATACAGGGAGTATTTAATTACAGCATCGCTTGGCAAAGCGATGCCATTATCATAAGTCACTTTAATTGTTTTGGTGCTCTTGGGTGCAACAGATACAATAAACCCAAATACTTGAAAGCGTTGCTCAATATCTTTGTCTACCTCAAGACCTGCCGGTGGTTTAAATCCTGTTCTCTCATATACTCTAAAATCTGTGACAGCCGGAACAATATTTTGTTTTTCTTGATCAAAACTTATTGATGTAAGCTTGCTGCCCAAGGGAGCAAAAACTCGAACATAAGCCTTATATTCTTTGTCATCGTCATTTTTAAGGGTATGCGAGACGTGAGATTTAATTTTGTTTTCAAATGCGACTTGGTACTCTGTTAACCTTGTCACATTTATATTGGCCTTATTAACGCCAATATTTGCCTCATTAATCAAAAGAAAATCGTTTATTATACCCTCCGCTACGACTCTTTCATTTTGAATTGTTCCTCCGTACCCCAAGGTATTAAAGATGCTCTGAATTGAAGAACTGTTGAATGCAAAAAGCACATGTTTCTCATTCATTAATTTGGGGAATAGTCTTGCAGCTTTTACAAATGAATTCCGGTCCTCAAGTTTTAAGATTAATTGATTGAAAAGAGCTGTTAGGACGTCTTTTTTCTGTGTTGACCCTGGGAAAAACTTATCGTCAATTGTAGTTTGTAGAAAATCAAGAGTATTTTTTCCGTCCAATGTTCTTTTGTAGGCAGGCAATTCTATTGGCCCGACTTCTTCGATTAGCCTTCTTACAGCTTCAAAATTTATTGCGATTACTCCGTCAATTTTTTTGTCAGTTTCAAGATTATATAAAAGTGCTGAGGTGCTTGCGCTGTTTTGAAAATCTGGATCAAAGTTTGAATCGCGAAGATAAAGATGCGGTTGAAGATACCGTCTTATTACATAATGAGGCTCAACGTGAGCCCTAAGTTTTCCATCGTACTCGTAAACGTCTTGAATTGTGAAGCTTTCTATTTTGCCGCCTTTAAGCTTCAATTCGCCGACTGATCCTATGAATCCACCCGTTGGTCTTAACTCTCCATTATTTTGAAACAAAAGGACGTAATTTCTTTCCTCGTTGTAGCCTAAAATAACAGGTAGCATTTGAGCAAGACTAATAATGTTTGGTAAATTCAGAGTCGAAAGTGTAGTCAGTGTCTCATTATTGAGTTCACTTTTTAACTCTTGAGACCTAAAATAGAAATAAATGCCATCTGAAATTGTTCTTTCAAGCGCTTCTCTATCAAGACCCTTTGTCACGTTCTCAAGATGCCCTAAATTATTGGCCGCAATGCCCATGAGACCAACCGATTCTTGGACTTGATTAAAATCTACCCTCGCAATTTTTGCGCCCAGTTTTGCAACAGGCGAAGATATGTCCAAGAGAGAAGCGGCGCTCCTAATATTTGAAGATGCCTTTTTGTACTCACCTTCGCGGAAAGCCTTCGCAGAAGTTTTTAATTGAAATAATCCCAATCCTATCATGGTAATATTTAAAACTATGAAAAGAAAGGTAGCGGTTGTTACGGACAGTACTAGGGATTTAAAAATTGGCCTGCGAGGGACATCCTTTGAAAGCTCAATAATTTTATCCCGATATAATCGGGATTTATCTTTTATTTCTTCTTTAGTATCTTTTTGCGCCGAATCTTGCGAAAAATTGGCTAGACTTTTCTCAAAGCCAATAAAGTATTTATCAAGAAAGATGGGTTCAGCTACTATTCTAGATTTTATTTCTTTTGCTAAACCGCTATGAGATTTTGTTAGCATTTTGTCCTCTGATTCTTGGTAATGAATTTCAAGGTCAGGTTCAATACGACGTAGTATATATGCTATAGAATTTACTGTTTGGGGCTCTGAATAAAAAAGATAATAGAATATGTCATTCTTTTTTTTACCAAAGAGAACTTGGTTTATTCCCACGATCGTGTCTTTATAGTAGATTATGAAAACCGGTTCAAGGTCATGCGATACGGTTATTGAGTGGGTAGAAATGGCTTTCCGAACAATTTTAAAAGTTTGAGACGTGACGTTAAAAGAGGGACTCTCTGAATAAACGTCCCCGATAAATAGAAATTTCAAGGATGGTATTTTTTTATACTCAAGAAGCACATCATAAAAGTTTTCTAAATTCTTAATATTAATAATAATTGCAGCGCGCGTACCATCATTTGAGATCTTTTCTAAAAAAGAAGGAATTATGGCTTTGTCGTCCTTTTCTGATAGAAAAATTACGGCATAATCTAATTTTTCCTCAAGGCTTTTAACCCACCTTGCATTAGTTTTTGGGATGCGGTAAAAATCATCTCCTTGCTCGATCTGCTCTAGAACTCCAACGTAAGCGATCTTGAGTTTTCTTGAATATTCGTCTAAAAGGTACGGGATTAATGGATTATCTCCGTAGACTAAGATTATCGGCTTTTGTTTTTCGTGTATTTCGAGAGTTAAATTGGGCATGGAGATAGTTTACCATTTTAAATCCTAAATTCTAATATCTAAATCCTGATTAGTGAAGTGAGAGGTGAGAATTTAGAAGTTGGATCTTGATGTGTGAAATGTGATTTCTTCTCACGTCTGTTTAGGATTTAATGCTTAGGATTTGTTGTCGAGGGTGGCATTGACCAGGCGGTCGGCTTCGCGGTTTTGTTCTCGGGGAACATTCGAATAGGTAACTTTTGCTCCGATTTTTTGCTCGAGATCTTTAATTGTAAAGAAAAGATTTCTCAAATTCTCGCTTTTGATTTTCCATCCGCCCGATAATTGTTCTGCAACCAATTGCGAATCGAGAAAGAACTGAATACTCGATACTGGATACTGAATACTGGATATTATCCATTTCAATGCGGCAACAACGCCTGAGTATTCGGCGACATTGTTCGTGGTCTTACCGATTGCTCTGCCTTCCTCGTAGATTTTCGAACCTTGTTCGTCATAAATCACAAACCCATAAGCGGCAGGTCCCGGATTCCCCCTTGCTCCTCCATCAGCGTAAATCGTATAGTTTTGTGATTCTTTCATTTCTAAGGAATCCTTATGCCAAGTCCTCGCGTTTTGAGTGGAGGAACGAGAACCATTGTTCAAAGAAGGCTATTAAGCCTTTTAGTGGTGTTTCGATTATCATATCAAGGACAAATATGAAAACATTGATTTGGCGAATTCCATCAGATAGATATCTTCCAACGCGGGCAATAGGCATGAAGAAAAAGTCAATAAATGGAGTGAGAAGGCGTGTTCTCTCTCTCACTGTATAAACATTTGCCGCTTGATTGATTCTGTAGGACAAGAAAGTGATTATAGCAAAGAAGAAAATAAAGAATATTTGACTTACAAAATTGAAGCGGAGAGCGCTCAGAGCATAAATAATTGCGCCAAAACTGAGGAGGTAAGTTCCAAGCCAAATGATCGTAAATATTGTGTCAAGAAGTGTTTGTGCTCGCGGTTTGTGATTAAACAATAATGATCGTCCAAGATCTGGCGTTTTATCAAACAAGAGAGAATTTATCCTGTTAATAATTCTCTGCGTATTGTCTTTTCCGGGCGCTTTTATAAAAAAGGAAACAAGAATCATCATTCCAACAGGAATGGCAATATTTATTGCAATTACTCCCCATACAATATGTCCGTACACCAGTCTGTCATAAGTCCCTTCAACGGTAAAAGCCAAGAAGGCCTTGGAGAGTAAAATAAAAATGATTGAACGAATTATAGCGCGTTTCACCTTCCCCGAAATATTGGCGTAGCGGGCACTTGCGGTTTCAGTGACGACATTTATAAATTCCTCGGATTTTGATATGAGTTCTCGGAAACCGCTATTGTATTTCTCCAAAACATCTTCAAGAATCAGAAATGGCGGGATTTGGTGCTTCACAAATTCAAATATTTTGAATCGGCTGGAATAATTTAATTGTTCTTCGATAATCTTCTTTCCTTTTGAAAAACTTTCGGTTGTTTGGCGTAAATTATTTTGGGTGAGTCGCCCAAAATATTGGTTAAAAAGCGCGTAGCGCAAGAATGGCAGATCCTCTCTTGCAAACGCTTTTCTTATCGCTATAAAAACTTGAATATCCCGCGTCTCCTCACTATCATCCTGAATTGTGACCATTTTTTTAAGATTGCGAAAGATGTAGGAAATCATTGCCTCCTTTTGAGGAGTAGGATTAAGTCTGTCTTCAAGATCTGATGCCATTAAATGGTATGTCCATTCATTGAGCTCCGGTTCAGGGATCTTATTGTGTTTAGGAATTGAATTTCGAAGGTCCAAATATAGATCTATAGTTTGCTCTACCTCGGAAATTTGATCATCGCTTATGCTTTCCTCAGGGAAATAACGGGCCCAGATAAGTTCCCTGACAAGAAGGGGGCCGACAGTTTTGCCATTTCCACCCAGCAATAGACGTCGCCTTAAAATCCGTTCAATAGCAGCCCGCAAAATCACTTCCTCATCACGGTTTTCGATTGCAGTCCGCAAGCGTTCATACCAGGCGGCAAGCTCTGATGCAATTCCACTAGCAAATGCCTGGTCACCTTTTTTTCGACTAGCCTCTTCGTGCGCTTTTATTAGGTAATCCGAGTCTTGGTTTAATTTTTCAACAGCTGAGTTATTTTGCGAAACCTGTTCTCCCTGTATAATTTGTCCTTCGTCCATAAATGTATTATATGCTGTCCACGTAGACTCCGCAACTGAGCATCAGTGATAATCTGTTATAAATCCGCTATAATCATTTTTATATGGAGAAGACTTACGATCATAAAAAGGTAGAGGGGAAAATTTATTCCGAATGGGAAGAAAGGGGGTATTTTGCTCCGGAGATAAATTCGAAAGGCAAGTCTTATTCGATTATTTTGCCTCCGCCAAACGCCAACGCTCCGCTCCACTTTGGCCACG
>Ga0209541_10018495_pt1 | contig 10086 bp, 9 predicted proteins | sample RifCSPlowO2_01_FD_184027 | JGI IMG/M metagenome (GOLD analysis project Ga0209541, IMG submission 184027) | Groundwater microbial communities from Rifle, Colorado - Rifle CSP2_plank lowO2_0.1 (SPAdes) (version 2) | ecosystem: Environmental > Aquatic > Deep subsurface > Groundwater | place: Rifle...
AAAGTGTTTGAGGTGACCCGTTTTTGAATATTTATTGAATTAATAGGTGAGGCAAAATTGATTGGCAAGGAAAATTTTGCCGAGCACAAAATATGTCCCGAAGGGACGGATTGAAAAGATTATCGTTCATAAATAAAAAATCAACCAAAAAAAGAGGCGAAGAAATAATGGCATTGTTTGGAGAAACGAAAAAACCCTTCACTTATGACATTTTAAGGGAAGGGGAAGAAATAATTCTTATGATTGACTTAGAGCAGTATCCACATATACCGTCTCTTGAAGATGATCCTGTGTGCATGTCCAGAACTGTTGATATTCTTATAGAAGCGGGAGTTGTAACAAAAATAGTCTATGCTCAAAAAAGAAACTATGAGTATGATTACAATCAAACTTTATTGATTCAGGAAATAGCAAAACTCTACTCTCAACTAACAAAGAGAAGAGACTTATTTGGATATGGCAATTTATTAGCAGACCCAAAATGCACTAGATGGGCTGCGCATTGGTATGCAAATATACAAAACATTACAGCTGATTTGCTAAAAAGAGATCCTATAGGCGCTTATGTTGAGTTGAAAAGGACAGTAAGGGACGAAAGAATAAGGATTGACAGGACAGTTGACCAGACTTATGTAAAATGCGCGCAAAAATATATTGCAGTCCTGCAGTATTTAATGTCTTTAATGGAAAAAACAAAATTAATAGATGCTGCAAAACAATATTTATCAGGATACAAGCTTAATGAGCGCTCTGTTTACAGAAGAATATTCACGCCTGACATAAGGCCTGACTTTATGTTCACAAAACTTATGGCAACTTTTCCTGCTGATGGCGAGGAAATTGACAGTTACGAGATTGACAACAACACAGAAGTCACAATCTTTGAACTGCCTGACAATGTGCAATACTTATACCATTTAATACCGCCCGAATTCAAGCTGAGCGAGGAGAAGTATGAAATTCTTGACACTGCAAGAAAGATAATGGCAGAGCACAAGCCAACAAGGCAGGAGTTTGTTGACCCTGAAAGAATGCGGCAAGTGTTCTATAACATAGGCTCTGATTTGATTGAAGAGCTTGTCAATTACCGGAATTTGAGATTGAGTTCTGCTGAAATAGACGAAATGACAAAAATTTTGATAAGATACACAGTTGGGTTTGGGCTGATAGAGGTGCTTTTGCAGGATGAAAAGGTGCAGGACATTACAATAAACTCGCCATTGGGAGAAATGCCGATGTTTATAGTGCATCAGGACTATGCTGACTGCAAAACAAATATAGTTCCAACAACTCCAGAGGCTGAGTCATGGGCATCCAAGCTCAGGTTAATTTCAGGCAGGCCATTAGATGAAGCAAATCCGATTTTGGATACAGAGCTCAGCATTCCAGGCGCAAATTCAAGAATTGCAGTTGTTGCTCCGCCGTTAAATCCAAGTGGTTTGGCTTTTGCCTTCAGAAGGCATCGTGACAAGCCATGGACTTTGCCTTTGTTTATACAAAACAAGATGCTCAATCCCTTGGCAGCAGGCATTATGAGCTTTTTGATTGATGGCTCAAGGTCTTTACTAATTGCAGGCACAAGAAGCGCTGGAAAAACCAGCCTGCTGGGGGCCGTATTAGTTGAATTAATGAGAAAATATAGAGTCATTACAATAGAGGACACGCTCGAGTTACCAACCAATTCATTAAGAAAGCTTGGCTATAATATTCAGTCAATGAAAGTAGCTGCTGCACTGTCAAAAGGAACAAGCGAAGTTCCAGCAGACGAAGGCATAAGAGCAACATTAAGAATGGGTGATTCTGCATTAATAATTGGAGAGATAAGAAGCAAAGAAGCCTTGGCTTTGTATGAAGCAATGAGAATAGGCGCATTAGCAAATGTAGTCGCTGGAACTATTCATGGTGATTCACCTTACGGAGTTTTTGACAGGGTTGTTAATGACTTGCAGGTGCCAAGAACAAGCTTCAAGGCAACAGATGTTGTGATTGTTGCAAATCCTGTAAGAAGCGCAGATGGGCTCCATAGATGGAGAAGGATAACCCAAATAACAGAGGTGAGGAAGCAATGGGAGCAAGATCCTTTAGTTGAGAAAGGCTTTGTTGACTTGATGAAATATGACTCAAAGAAAGACGAATTGGAAACAAGCGAAGACCTAATCAATGGAGATTCTGAAATTTTGAAAGCAATTGCAGGCAATGTAAAAGAATGGGCTGGCGACTGGGATGCTGTCTGGGACAATATAATGCTAAGGGCAAAAATAAAAGAAAATTTGGTTGATTTTGCAAATAAAACAAAAAATCCATGGCTGCTTGAAGCAGATTTTGTGATTCAGAGCAATGACCAGTTTCATAAAATATCTGAAAGGATAAAGGAAGAAATCGGAACTTTAGACTCAAAAAGGATACTTTTTGACTGGAATGAATGGCTTAAGAGGCATGTTAAAAAGATGGATTTTCACAGCAAGATGTGAATTATTAAAAAAAAGAGTGAACTACCATAATAAAATCAACAATAAAAAATAAACTCAAAAAAGAGGTGATAGAGTTTTTTCTGTAAAATATGCCAAAGGAGATAGATAAGCAAAAACTGTTAGATTTGATGGAGATATACAAGAGGCATCTAGAGAAAGAACTAGGAACTAAAATAGAAGCACAGCCTTCAAAGCCAACAACAAAAGAATACCAAGAGTTCAAGGCAGAGTTTCTGCCAAAACACATGAGTTTGTATGAGAAGTTGTGCAATTTCAGCGAAAAGTTGCTCAAAATAAAGCCAGATCAAAAAAAAGCAGAGGTTATCCAAGAAGCAATTGACATAACGCATCTTAATATAAGCCCTGCGGGGGCTATTTCATTCTCGTTTTTTATACCAATTGTAGCAGCTGTGTTTGGCTCGTTATTTGCATTTCTAGTTTTCCAGTCAACATTTTTTGTTTTATTGTTTGTTATTGGAGCTGCTGTGATGATCAAGCCGCTTGGAAAAGCGCCTGAATTCATTGCAAACAACTGGAGATTAAAGGCAAGCAATCAAATGGTTTTATGCATTTTTTATGTTGTTACATACATGAGGCACACCTCAAATTTAGAAAAGGCAATTGAATTTGCATCGCAACATCTGGTTCCTCCATTGTCATTGGATTTAAAAAAAGTGCTTTGGGATGTTGAAACTGAAAAATACTCTTCTGTGAAGGAATCGCTTGACATGTATCTTGATACATGGAAAAAATGGAATCTTGAGTTTATTGAGTCATTCCACTTAATTGAGGGTTCTTTATATGAAGGAGAGGAATCCAGAAGATTGAATGCTCTTGACAAATCATTGGATGTTATACTTGATGAAACATACGAAAAGATGCTGCATTATGCCCACAATCTGCAAAATCCCATTACAATGCTGCACATGCTTGGAATTATCCTTCCAATTCTTGGACTTGTGATTCTTCCATTGGTTGTAAGCTTTATGGAGAATGTGAAATGGTACCATCTTGCTGTTATTTATAATGTTATATTGACAGTTGTTGTTTATTATCTTGGGAAGAATATTCTTTCAAGAAGGCCAACAGGTTATGGCGATACTGATATTGCAGAAGAAAATCCTGAGCTTAAAAAATACAGGAACATACTGATAAAAATTGGAAATCATGAATTTCAAATGACACCAATGATTGTTAGCGTTTTTGTCGGCGTTGTATTCCTTTTGATTGGGTTAAGCCCCTTGATATTTCATGCAATTGGCATAACGGATTTTGGATTTGGCAGTGAAGATTTGACAACACCTTGTGGCCATAGATACTGTTTTTTGGAATATAGAACAAGCGCTACAACAAGCCAGGAAATAGGGCCATATGGCTTGGGAGCTGCAATTGCAAGCTTATTCATCCCATTAAGCTTTGGCGTTGCAATTGGATTGTACTACAGGCTTAGGTCAAAGAATGTAATAAAAATAAGGGAAAGGGCAAAGCAGCTTGAGCTGGAATTTGCAAGCGCTTTATTTCAGCTTGGAAACAGGCTTGGAGACAATTTGCCTGTTGAAATTGCAGTTGGGAAAGTGGCTGATGTGATGGAAGGAACTGTGTCAGGAAGCTTCTTCAAATTAGTCAGCCTGAATATAAGAAGGCTTGGAATGAGCATTGAAAAAGCCATATTTGATCCTTTGCAGGGTGCTCTTGTTTCTTTTCCAAGCAACCTGATTGAAAGCTCGATGAAGGTTTTGACTCAAGCAGTAAAAAAAGGCCCCTTGATTGCTGCGCAGGCATTGACAAATGTTGCAAGATACATAAAGGAAATACACAAGGTTAATGAAAGGCTAAAAGATTTGATGGCTGACATTATTTCCTCAATGAGGTCCCAAATCAAGTTTTTAACCCCGGCAATTGCTGGCGTTGTAATTGGAATCACCTCAATGATAACTTCCATACTTGGAAAATTAAGCGGGCAACTGCAGCAAGTAACATCATCAGTTGGCGGAGCAGATGCGTCAGCGCCAGTCGGAGTTCTTGGATTGTTTGGAGACGGAGTTCCAACTTATTATTTCCAGCTTATAGTTGGAATTTATGTTGTACAGATTACATTTATATTGACAGTAATTGCAAATGGCGTTGAAAATGGATCTGACAAATTAAATGAAAGGTACCAGCTTGGAAATAACTTAATAAGAAGCACAATACTTTATGTTTTCATATCAGGAGCTGTTATGCTCTTGTTTAACATAATTGCTGGAAGGATTTTGACTGCTACGCTGAGCGCTTGAGATTTTAGAAAATGGGGCGGATGGAACTTTCAGAAACTTGCCAAAACAAGTCTTTTGAATCCATGATTGTGGAAGAACACTAAAGTGAATCTTTCACCACGGTATCTGGTAATCAATGCCTTTAGGCTCATATTACCGAGATACTTCAGCCGTGTGCTCTCCCAGGCTTCGCCAAACATAAGTTGTATACTCATATTTTTGAGCTACCGCCCCATGGCTTCAAGAACAAGATAATAATTTAAAAGACTTTCTATTTATATTTCTTCATCACCACTATCTTCAATATCTTCTTCCTCAACATTAATTTCTTCATCGCTTTCTTCTGCTGGAATATTAGTTCTTATTTTAGAGTCAGGCTCTTTGTTTAAATCAACATCTGCTTTACCGACAACCTCAAGCTTACCAAGCCTTCCAGTTGTCAATTGCATTTCACCCTGCCATTCATTGACATATCCATTTGTCAAATGCACTTTGTCGCCTGCATTGACTTTTTCTATATCTTCATTCCATAATGTAAGCTTTATGTCGCCAGTTTCGTCTTTTGCTATTGCAGTTGCAACTTTTCCAGGCTTTCCGAATTTCTGAAATTCCCTAGTATCGCCTACATCAACAACATCAACAACAATGTCAACATTTCCCTGCTTTGGCTTTAGGTCTTTTACTTGCATTTTATAGATATTATTTTATTTTATATTTAAATCTATGCCTCCATTAAAATAACCACAACCTTTAAATAACTAATAACTATACTCAAAATTACTGCGCATGCTCGCAATAAAGTTTTTTTGCATAGAGTATGCGTGGAATGCAAATTCTACGCAAAATTAGGATGAAATATAATACATTTAAATAAGCTCATTTAAAAATAAATTCAAAAATCTATAACGACCTTTTGAAGCAAGCAAGATTAAGGTGACCCGTTTGTGATTGTTTGATACAATGTATAAGCGAGGCGGTAGTTGCAGGCGAGAACGCTCGCATGTTCGCGTTCAACTTAATGCCGACTCGCACAAAAATTTGCCGAAGGCGGATTGAAAAATAAATAAATTTAATATTAAAATAAAACTGTAAGGAGGTAACAAATATGACAGAACAACCACCAATGAAGCGTGTGGATAAAACTGTGTGGGAAATACCAACAAGTTACAAAAAAGGTATGCTAGTGCCTGCACGGATTTATGCCACAGAAAAGCTTCTAAAGGGGATGGATGAAGGAGTATTTAACCAAGTAACTAACGTTGCTTGCCTTCCAGGAATTCAAAAGTTTGCATTCTGTATGCCAGATGGGCACTGGGGATTCTGAGTAAGAACTTCTTATTTAGCCCTTGACGGTTTCCCCATCGGCGGAGTTGCTGCTTTTGACGCAGAAACAGGAGTCATAAGTCCAGGTGGAATTGGTTTTGACATAAACTGCGGAATGAGACTTGTTACAACTAATTTAACTTTCAAAGAAGTGCAGCCAAAATTAAAAGAATTAGTTGACACTATGTTTAAAATAGTCCCTGCTGGAGTTGGCTCAAGAGGTTTTGTTGACGCAAGCAAATCGCAATTCAAGGAAATAATGGCTTATGGCTCAAAATGGTGCGTTGAAAATAGTTATGGCTGGACAGAAGATTTAGAGAGAACAGAGGGCTATGGAAGAATTGACTGGGCTGAGCCTGAAAAAGTGAGTTCAAAAGCCTTGGAAAGAGGAATAAAACAATTAGGAACTTTGGGCTCTGGAAATCATTATCTGGAAATTCAAATTGTAAAAGCAGAAAATATTTTTGATGAGGAATTGGCAAAAAAGTTTGGGATTATTGAACCAGAACAGGTTGTTGTAATGGTTCATTGCGGCTCCAGAGGATTTGGGCATCAAATTGGAACAGATTACTTAAGAATATTTGAAGGCGCAATGAAAAAATATAACATTGAGGTTTATGACAGAGAGCTTGCATGCGCTCCTTTCCAAAGCAACGAAGGGCAGGACTATTACAAGGCAATGGCATGCGCTGCCAACATGGCATTTGCAAATCGCCAAGTCATATTGCACAGGATAAGGGAAGGATTTTCAAAGGTTTTCAAGACAGAAGCAGAGAAGCTTGAAATGCACATGGTTTATGATGTTGCTCACAATATTGCAAAATTAGAAGAGCATGTTGTTGATGGAAAAAACAAAAAGCTGGTTGTGCACAGAAAAGGCTCAACAAGGGCATTTCCACCACATCATCCAGAGCTTGCAAAATTGTATAAAGAAACTGGACAGCCTGTAATTATTGGCGGCTCAATGGAAACCGGCTCATTTTTGCTTGTTGGAACTCAAAAGGCAATGGATGAAACATTTGGAAGCACTGCTCATGGAAGCGGAAGAACAATGTCAAGGGCTGCTGCCAAAAGGCAAGTGAGAGGAGAGCAATTACAAAAAGACATGGAGAAAAGAGGGATTTATGTCAAGGCAATTTCAATGCCCGGCTTGGCAGAGGAAGCTGGACTGGCTTACAAAAATATAAATGATGTGATTGATGCGGTTTCGCAGGCAGGGATTTCGAAACCGGTAGTAGGTCTCAAACCCGTGGGAAATATTAAGGGTTAGGGTTTTTATTTTTAAAAATTTTAAATTAATGCGCTGTGAAAGATAAAAATACATTAAGGTAACATTTATCTTACATTAACAAAAACATCAAAAAATAAAAATTGAAAATAAAATGCAAGTCTTAATACAAATCTTAATTGCTGTATTATTTGTTTCCTTAGTGTCTGTACTGGGAATTTTTATTTTCTTCAAACAGAAAATTATGAACAAGTTTCTTTTTTTTCTTGTCAGCTTTGCAGCAGGCACATTATTGGGAGTTGCTTTCCTTGATTTGCTACCTGAGATTATAGAGGAAGGATTCTCAGAGATTATGCCCATTTTCATGCTTGCAGGCATACTTTCATTTTTTGTTCTTGAGAAATTCCTCCACTGGCACCATCATCATACAGAAGAGAAGGAACGTGAAGTGCATTCGTTCACCTATCTTAACATTGTCGGTGACGCTGTGCATAATTTTCTTGACGGCGCTGTCATTGCAGTAAGCTTCATGGCAAACACTGCGCTTGGCATAGCTACTACAATAGCAGTCATAGCACACGAAATACCGCAGGAGATTGCCGACTTTTCTGTTTTAATATACGGCGGGTTTTCTAGAATGAAAGCTCTTGTATATAATTTTTTAACTGCTTTGACTGCAGTTATTGGAGCTCTTTTTACATATTTCTTCTCAAGTGCAGTAGAGAACTCGCATAGCTACATAGCAGCCTTTACAATAGGTGGATTTGTATACATTGCAAGCACTGACTTAATTCCGGAAATACATAAAGAGAAAAACTTGAGGAAATCATTTGTTCAGCTTATCCTGCTTGCTTTAGGCATATTTGTGATATGGGTTGTGGGAGAAGTATTCCAGCATTAAAATGAACATAAACAACGACAAGAAAAAATACAGGTTTCTTGAGGATGTTGCAATTGCAGACATTGCATATGAGGCATATGGCAAGGATTTGAATGAATTGTTTGAGAATGCTGCTCTTGCGATTTTCGAGTTAAGCGCTGATGTTGAAACTATAGATGCAGTGAAGAAGACCGAGTTTGAGTTAGAGAATAAAAAATTGGACAATTTATTATATGATTTTCTGTCAGAAATATTATTTTTCAAAGATTCAAAGTATATGGTTTTCAAATACGTGCATGTAACGATTAATGAGGGGAAGAAAAACAAGCTTAAAGCAGTCCTTGAAGGCGACACAATAAATCCGGAAAAGCAGCAATTAGAGAATGACATAAAGGCTGTTACAATGCATATGTTTGAATTGAAAAAAGAAAAAAATGGATACAAGGCAACTGTTGTAGTGGATATTTAGTTAAGCATATCCAACTTTTTTGTTCTTTTTGTGTCCAATTAAATGATTTTTTATTGAATTCTCTATGTTTGTGATAAACTTAAATCCAAAAGTAACCTTGTTATCTACAATCATTAGTTCTCTTTTTTTGCCATCAATATAATATTCTTTTAATGCTTTTTCTCTCTGAGCTTGTGAAACGCTTAAATTGTACATATATTCATTCTCCAAAATCAGCTTTGTAAATTTCCAATAATCTTCTGCGCCAGTTGATTTTTTATCATAAGTAAAAATAGACATCTTTGCCTTTGGAGCTTCTTTGAGCTTTGAATTAACTTTTATCGGCTCTGCAACAAGCAATGGCGTGAACTCTTTTTTAATCTTGAATAAAATTTCACTGCAAACATTGTTTCTTTTGTCGAACATTGTAGGCAATATAGAGCTGATTAAGATTTTATGCCCATTCATTTTGTTGAATTCAACAATTCTTTTTACTGTTTTTTCCAAAGAATCGTAGCCAAGAATGTCTGTTGAAGTTGGAATTACAATCTCATTTGCGAAATATAAAGCATTTTTGTTTAGCAATCTTAATGAAGGCGGGCAGTCTAAAATAACATACTCATAGTCAAGCTTGTTGTCAAATTTTTTCTGAAGAAAATCAATGCTCTTATTTTCTTTGGCTATTTGATGCTCTGCATCAGCTAACTTATGGTCAGAATGGATAATGTCAAGGTTTTTGCCAAGCTTGCTTGTGCATTCGTTTAAATCTGCACCTTCCATTAAGAAATGATAGATATTATATTGAGCATTTGTATTATGGCATACACTTATATCACCTTGAGGGTCTAAATCAATCAAAATAACTCTTTTGTTGTTTCTTGACAAGCCTGCTGCAAGATTAACAGCAGTTGTTGTTTTTCCCACTCCACCCTTTTGGTTGAATATAGCAATTTTTCTCATCTAATCACCTCTTTTATTATTCAAAGAAACAATCGTTAGGCTTGATTTGAATAGGTTATATTTAAATGTAGCGTTTATATATATAGATATAGATAAACGTATACTGATTATTTTAAGTTATTTTCAATATGGAAAATATTAAAGGAAAGATTTATATAAAGCAATAACTCAACAATCACTATGGAAATATTTCTTGCTAATGATGAAGACTTAAAAGAAGGCGAAACAAAAGAGATAGATTTTGCAGGCAGGCCTGCTATTCTGTTTAGGTTAGACGGAGAGGTTCATGCTTACATTAACTGCTGCACTCATGTCGGCGGGCCAATGAAGCTGAAAGTGAAGCCAGACACTGCTTATTTGGATTGTACATGGCATGACTCTCATTTCGATGCTAAGACAGGACAAACATTACGAGAGCCAGCTACTATGGATTCAAAATTAATCAAGCTGCCAATTCAAGTTAAAGAAGGGAAAGTTTTCTATGCGTATCCTTAGGATTTCTTAAATAGAGATTCCGAAAG
>Ga0209541_10018496_pt1 | contig 10084 bp, 11 predicted proteins | sample RifCSPlowO2_01_FD_184027 | JGI IMG/M metagenome (GOLD analysis project Ga0209541, IMG submission 184027) | Groundwater microbial communities from Rifle, Colorado - Rifle CSP2_plank lowO2_0.1 (SPAdes) (version 2) | ecosystem: Environmental > Aquatic > Deep subsurface > Groundwater | place...
CGAATGCCACAGGGTGTCGAGGACATCCAATTCATCGGGGAATGGGGCACTGGCAGTCAGATGCTCATAATAAAAGCAAGGTCAGGCGAGGTTGATACGGAGTTCCCTTACCCATCACTAGTTAACATAAACGGTTCGTTCAACGCCAGTATGAACCAGCCAAGCAGGGGGGCAGGAATCAAGAAGATAAGCATAGAGGCGTACGAGACCCCCACCGGTGCCAACGGCCAGTCAACCCCCTTCGTGCACGTCAACTTCGGCGGAAGGTGCCCTCCTTCGGTTGTGCACGACTTTGACACAAGCGGGGCTTATGATGCCAGCGACGGCGCATTCTTCTCAGGGTGTTGCACCAACTCGGCAGGCCATCCTAAATTCAGGCCCTCAAGGACATGGCAGGGCGGCTGGTTCAACACAACCGGAGACTTTTCAGGCAACCCTTACGCCTCCTGCATCAATGCTGATTACGACGGTGACTGCGATGTTGATGAGGCGGACAGGCAGCAGTTCTGCACGGCAACAGGGCTGCAGTGCGCGCCAATCCCGGGATGCTGACCCTTTTTTTGCGAAACTTATAAATACACAGACGTCAAGTGCCAGTCAAAAAGAGGGGTATCAGGGCATGGCCAGGAAAAAGTCACGAAGGACAGCGAGGATTGGCTTCAGGGCAAAGCCATCAGGAATCAGGGCAATTGATGAGAGGGTGGCTGTGTTGGCATTCCTCTCGTTCCTTATCATTGTGCTTTTCCTTTTTGATTCAGCCAGGGACCAAAAGGCCATTGGTGAAGCTCAGGGAGAACATCGCGTTACGAGAGAATCCGCCGACACGGTGCTTTCAAAGCTCATCATTGATTCAAAGGAAAAAGATGGCGTCGCTTTCATAGTCAAGGACACAGTTGACTTGGAACTGCTGAGCCACTTCTCAAGCATGAGCTACGAGGAGAGGAAGAAGGCGATTGGCATAACAGGGGATTTTGCCATACACTTTGAAGACAAGGAAGGCAGGATAATCAAGATTGGAGAAAAGCTTTGCATCGGCAGCCCTGAAGTCACCATAAACGGCGTGTCCTGCGGCTAAACGCAAGTCCAGCGAAACTCTTAAATAGCTGCCAGCGCTGGTTTCCCAAGGGATGAAAAAGGGGCAGTCGGCGACAGAATCAATGGTCCTCATAACCCTGCTGACGTTCCTGCTCATCGCATCACTTGCGGCCGTATCTGATGATATAATCCGCGCCAGTAACAGCAAGTACGAGAACCTTCTTAAGGAATTATCTGAGGTAATAGAGCGGGAAGCCCAGATAGCACTCAGCTCAGAGGACGGGTACTACCACCAGTTTACGCTTCCGCCAACACTTAACGGCCTGCCCTACATAGTGAGCGTCACCAACTCAACGCTGATAAGCGGCCAGGCAAATTTCACCCTCCTTGGGGTGGCATCACAGAAGGCGGGCCTGCCGTTGAACGTGACAAAGGCGCTTGCAAGGGACGTGCGCGGAACAGTGGTGCGAGGGGTAAACACGATAGGCAAGGAGGAAAACATCATAGTGCTAAGGCCCCTGCCCCTTACCTCCGTCCAGGGAGCTGCGTGTAGCACATGCAGCGAGGGCATAGTGACCCTTGAGGAATGCTGCGACCATGGATATGCGGCCTGCTGCCAGTGAAAACACCAGGGAAATAGAGAAAGACATAACTTTCAATTTATAGGAGAGGAGCTAGATTTTCGTAGTAATATCTTCCTCTCATATGCATCGGAGCGACTATGCGTATCAGATTATTAAGCTCCGATGCTATAATCTGTTATGTCTTTCTGATTTTAGTAGCGGAAAATGATAAGTAATAGCGAATCTCGTTAATTATCAAACATTTGCGAGATTCGCTAAATAGCAGATTGCAAGCGAAACGTTTTGTTATTTTTGCAATCTGCTATAACAATTAAAGTCCGCTACTAAAAAGTGCAAAACTTTTTAACTCACCCAAGCGAATGGCATAATAACAAAAGAGGGAAATCATGGTGAATATGCACAAGGCAAGGAAGGCCCAGACAATTTCAACTGATGCCGTTGTTGGAGTGATGCTGTTCGTGACAGCCGCCATACTTCTATTTTACTTGGCAGGGCCGGTTGCAAAAAACAGGCAGGCAGACCATCTGAGGCAGGAAGCTGAACGGCTGCCGTCGCTTCTAAGTTCTGAGCAGAACCTCACCACGGTGCTTATCAGCGGTTCCCAAGCCAATCCAGGCAACGTCGAATCCCTGCTTGAGGACTACGAAAACTTGAAGGAAATACTGGGGATAGACGCGGAGTTCTGCGTATACTTTGAAGATGAGAACGGCAACATTGTTCCACTTCAGGGGAGGGTAGGCATGGGAAGCAGCCTCGTGAACATAAGCGGTATGACGTGCAATGCGTCAGTATACGGCTGAAAGATGGCTAAGCTAAATAATGGCAGAAAGGCGCAGTACCTGACAATTGACGCTTTCATAGCGGCGATGATTGTTGCCACCACGCTGGTGATTGTCTTGGCAGAAAGGGCGAGCCAGCCGTACACCACACAGTCCGAACTGCTGTCAAAGGGGGTTTCAGAGTCGCTGGCGCAGGCAAAGCTGATTGACCTGAACAATCCCCTCATCGTCAACCTTTCGCTGGAAGGAAACATCACTAATCTTGACAACACAGTGTTACAGCAGGCAACGGAGTTCTACCTGACCCAGCGGAAAAGCCAGGCGTTCAGGATGCTGCAAAACGTCACCCAGCGCCTCATAGACCAGAAATACAGCTTCAGGATAATCATAAACGGCGACCTTATCTACAACAGGACGCTTACCAGCGAAAACACGAGCGTTGCCGTAGTATCAAGCAGAAAAATAATATTCGGGGTGATAAACAAAACAGCACTGGCCTACGGGCCTGTGATAGCGGAGGTGACGGTCTGGCAATAAACTGCCGTGACTGCAACAAAATGAACCAGGCACAACCAGCATGCATAGGCAAGAGAGGAATATTCTTCACGTCCATAGCAGTACTCATCTCAATGGTGCTTGTCGTGACGTTTGCATCCCAGCACGCCGTGACAACCAATGACCAGATACAGCTGACCCAGGCAAAAGCAGAGTCAATAAATTCTGTTGTCAGAGAGCTCAGGCATGAGTATCTCCCGCAGGCAATCTACGTGGCAACCTACAACGCATTCTACGCCATGGCGGAGTACATGCGTGTCAGGGGAAGATACTTCGCTACGGACCAGATATTCAACGCAACCCTGAAGGAAATGGTGGTAAATGGGACCCTTTGCTGTTCCCTGCCAGGAAGCCCTGTCGCCTGCGCAGACACGCTGCCAGGCGACGTGAACGACCCATCCAAACACGTCGGCGCAGATGTTTGCCTGTCATCATACGTTGACCCGGCCAGGCTGAGCGTGCTGAAAGAAAACAACCTGACAAAAAAGCTCAGTGACTTCGAAAATGCATCCTTCAGGGCATACAGGGTAAACACGACTTTCCACAAGGATTACAGCAATATGGTACTGCAGCTTTACCAGGACAACTGGACAGGGCCTTGGCGCCTCGGCGTTAACATCACCCTGAACTACTCAGTGTTCCTGAGGGACATGACCATCAACAACTCCGAAAACATAAGCACAATATTCAGCATAGAAGGCATACCAGACCCCCTCTACCTGGTGGAAAGCCAAAAGGCCGATGAGGATATGAGCGGGGCGCCCGATGGGGTGCTGTACAGAAACTTTTTCAACGCAACAAACATCACAATGTGGAACGTCTCAACGCTATACCTCCTGACTGAGTGGCGCACTTACAAGCAGGACTCCAACGCCTCAAGCTTCCTTATGCGGTTCTACGGCAAAGACGAGCGTTCACCTTGTTGTGGGGTAGAAAGCATAATCAATCCCGTGGCCATGCCAAGCGTGAACGGGAAGATAGAGAGACCTTACATTGACTGGTGCTACTACGGAACCGGGAACAGGTGCACCCAGCAAACGACCGGCTACCTCTGGAATGTCACCTGTATGACAACCGAAGCTGACGGCACGCAATTCTTCAACTTAGCCATTGACACCTACCACTCCCTCCAGTACAACCTCACTACCGACGCAAGGGAATATCTCTACGGAGCAGGCCCACCCCCAGAATGCCCGGAAAGCCCCTTCCCTGCAACGTGATGCAAAAATGATAAGGAAAACCCTCCGAACGCTCAAAGGCACATCAGCATTCGGGTTGGCTATTGCAAACGCGTTCAACCCCTTCTACTACATGAACGTCCCGCAAAAGACAATCCTGCAGATAGCAGGACACCTTTTCTACGTTCTCCTGATTGTTACCTTCCTGACAACAGCAGCGGGGTTGCCATTACTGGCGCGCATGGCAGCATTCGCCTCAGGGACGGAAAACCCGCAGCTTGCCATCAAAGCCGAGATAGCAACAACCGACCCAATTGAAGCAGAAATCCCCTGGCTTGGCAATGCGAAGCTGCTGATAAACACAACCGCCAGCCCAAACACAGAAGCCGGGTATGACCTAATCATAACCAGCTCAGAAGTGACAGCGCTGCCATTTGCCTGCCTGATTCAAAGAGAGGTGTGCGCCCTGTTTGGGATAAAACCGCGCTCAACGCCTATTTCCACAGGGGATTCCAGCGGGATTCGCGCGGCAGTCCCGGCCATTGCAGTGATAATGCTCCCAGGATTGCTCATCCTGTTATACATCTCCCTTATGGTGAAATACGCTATCGTTGTCATGGCAGCCACCATAATCGGCTACACTGCAGCAAAGTTGGCGAATAGGGGCAACTCGCTAATCAGCGTCTTCAAGACAGCCGCCTATGCATCAACAACGCTCATCGTTCTTGACTTGGCCCTTACAGTGATGGGCAGCGGCCCCATAAGCATGCCGGCGTTCGCGCCACTTGCGGCGTACGCCGCAGTATTCTCCGCTGCCGTTGTGCTGAACGAGAGGCAAAACTAGGGCACGCTCCGATGGATTTTTAAAACACGAGGCGCTGCCAGCAATGCAAAATGGGCGAAAACATGATTACCTGCCTTGGCATCGAAAGCACAGCGCACACTTTCGGGATTGGCATCGCGCAAGGCGATGGGAACAAAGGCAGAATCCTCGCCAACGTGATAAAGCAGTTCACAACCGAGGAAGGCGGCATAATCCCCTCGGAAGCGGCCGACCATCACGTTGAGGCATGCGATACAGCTATAACCGAGGCACTGGCGGCTGCTGCAATCAAAATGAATGAGGTTGATATCATCTCTTTCTCGCAAGGCCCTGGAATCGGGCACTGCCTCCGCATTGGCGCAGCAGCGGCAAGGACGCTTTCGCTAGTGCACCGGAAGCCGTTGGTTGGCGTGAATCACTGTATCTCTCATCTGGAAATAGGAAAGCTGCTTACACGTGCAAAAGACCCCGTTCTGCTATATACTTCAGGCGCCAACACGCAGGTAATCGCATTTGAGAGCGGAAAATACCGTATCTTCGGGGAGACACTTGACATGGGAGTCGGCAACATGCTTGACCAGTTCGCAAGGCACCTTGGCATCGGATTTCCCGGAGGGCCCAAGATAATGCAGCTTGCGGCAGCCGGAAAAAAATACGTCGAGCTCCCGTATGTTGTAAAAGGGATGGATGTGAGCTTTGGCGGAATACTGACTAACCTGGAAAGAAAATACGATGCTGGTAGCTACAGTAAAGAGGACCTGTGCTACTCGCTACAGGAAACGGTGTTTGCCATGCTTGTTGAAGTCGCCGAAAGGGCACTGGCGCACATCGGCAAGAAAGAGATGCTTTTGGGAGGAGGGGTTGCGTGCAACACCCGGCTCCAGGAAATGTGCAGGATAATGTGCGAGGAAAGGGGGGTAAAGTTCTTTGTCCCGGAAAGGCAATTCCTCGTGGACAACGGGGCAATGATAGCCTGGCTCGGCATACTGGAATTCCTAAAAGGCGCAAGGACTAAATTGGAAAAATCAGCAATACGCCCATACTGGAGGACGGATGATGCTTGACTTTCGGCTTCACCGCAAAATTTACGCCAAATCACACTTTCTACGGAAATTATTCGGCTCAGTCCGCAATTAAAGCAGCTTTCCCGTAATTTCTTCGCGAATTTGCTGCCAAGCTTCTTTAACATTGCCGCAGCGTGAAATGCCATGATACTGTCAGAAAGACAGCTGATGGCTGTCTGCATTACATTATCCATCGTTGGCATTGCAGTGCTTTTCCTGATATCAGCTGTGACAGAGCCGCCCAGGGCGGCGCTTGCTGACGTGGATGAGATGAGCAGCGGAAAAGTGACCGTGTCAGGCTTTGTGATGGATTATTCAGACAAGGGAAACTACGCTGTTCTTGAATTGGCAGGCACTGAATCAACTGAAGCAGTGAGCTTTGATGCGGAATCAGTGCGAAAGCTCGGGCTGAGAAAATTCCAGGATGTTAAGATAACCGGCGATGTCAGGAAGTTCAGAGGCAGGAGTTCAATCATCATTTCCAAGATAAAGACAACCAACCGCAGCCTTGGATGCGGCAACTGAAATGGAGGCGCTCGCATATCTTGCAGCGACTTTCGCTGGTATCCTTGCTGGCATATTCACAGGCCTGCTTCCAGGACTGCACGTGAATGCGGCAGCCGTCCTTGTCGCTTCGCTTTTTTACGGCAGGGATGGAGGGCTTGTGTTGGCGGCATTAATAATTGCAATGTCAATAAGCCATGTATTTCACGAGTTCCTGCCTTCCGTGTTCCTCGGGTTCTCAGAGTCAGAGGCAGCATTGGCCGTGCTGCCAGGCCATCGCATGCTGTTAAACGGCCAGGGCAGGAAAGCAGTCATGATGTCGGCGTTTGGCGGCATAATCGGCGTCCTTGGCGTTGCGTTACTCGCACCAGCGCTTGTAATCCTTCTTAGGCCTGCGTTTTTTGCAACAAAAGGATATGTGGCGCCAATCCTGGCAGGAGTGATTGCATTTCACTTCTACAGAAGCAGGAAGCAGGAAAGAGTCCCAGCAGACTTGCTAGTCCTGCTCCTGTCAGGCGCATTTGGCATTGCCGTCTTCAGCCTGCCAACCATAAGGGAGCCATTGCTGCCGATGCTTTCAGGCCTTTTTGGAGTAAGCTCGCTTGCATGGGGACTGTTCAAGAAGCCAAGCATACCGTCACAGCAGCAGCAAGCGGCCATCGAAATAAAAAAGCCAGCCAGGATTGCCCGGCTTTTCACTGCAGGGGTATTCTCAAGTTCCCTGATGTCACTTTTTCCCTCCCTTGGCCCCGCCCAGGCAGCCATGCTTGGGACAACAACCGCAGGGAAGCTGAAGGCAGAATCATACCTGTTCCTGCTTGGGATTATATCGTCTGCATCAATGCTGCTTGGACTCCTGTCGCTCTATTCGTTTGAAAAGGCAAGGAACGGTTCAATAGCAGTAATAGGCAACATAATGCAGATAAACCCATCGGCACTGGCCATCCTCCTTGCAGTTTCCGCGATTGCCGCATCACTCTCGTTTGCCTCTGCAATGCTCATTTCAAGCCCATTTTCCGCACTAATAAAAACGCTTGACTATTCACTGATAAGCAAGGCGGTAATAGCCTTGATAGCCCTGCTTGTAATCCTGCTTTCAGGTTTTCCAGGGCTTATCGTCCTGGCTGTTGCAACGGCAATAGGGCTCATACCCGTCATGGCAAAATCAAGCAGGCAAATGCTTATGGGCTGCCTGATGATTCCGGTCCTGCTGCATTACATTTAAATAAGCGTAGCTGCGCACTTGCCAAAATGGAGCTTGGCTCTGTGCTGCTGATAATTCTGGGATTAAGCCTTTTTGAAATAATCATAAGCGTTGACAACGCCATAATCAATGCCGAAGTGCTCTCAACGATGAGCCGGGCAGCAAGGAGATGGTTCCTCATATGGGGCATCTTCATAGCCGTCTTCCTTGTCAGAGGCATGCTTCCGCTCCTGATACTGTGGGCGAATAATCCTGCGTTGGGCCCTGCTGGGGCGTTCCTTGCATCGTTCAGCGCAGACCCCCATGTTGCAGAGGTAATAGAGCAGTCAGCGCCAATCCTGTTGGTTGGAGGCGGGACATTCCTCATCTTCCTTTTCTTCCACTGGCTTTTCCTGGAGCCTAAGAACTACGGACTGAATGGAGAGAGATTCATGCACCGGCAGGGCGTCTGGTTCTTTGCGGTCATCTCGGTAATTCTTGCCATGATAGTGTGGTTTGCAATAAGCGTCAACCCGCTGATGGCGTTTGGAGCTGTTGTCGGGTCAACAGCATTCTTCATCACCCACGGTTTCAAGGAAAACGCCGAGCAGGCGGAAAAGCAGATGATGGAAGGAAGCGCAAAGATGTCAGACATGAGCAAGATACTCTACCTTGAAGTAATAGACGCAACCTTCTCAATTGACGGGATACTAGGGGCGTTCGCCTTCACATTCGCCATCCCGCTCATCCTCATCGGCAACGGTATTGGCGCGCTGGTGGTCAGGCAACTCACAATCAGCAACGTGGAGAGGATAAAGCGCTACAAGTACCTCAAGAACGGCGCAATGTACTCAATCTTCGCTCTTGGATTGATAATGCTGTTCCACAGTTTCGGGTATGACATACCCGAATGGTTCAGCCCCGTGGTAACGTTCACGACAGTGGGATACTTCTTCCGCAAGTCATACGAGGAAGCAAAGAAAACGCCGGCAACCACCGCGTCATGAGCCAATCTTCAAAGCCTTCTTGATGGCGTTCTTGTCAAAGCCGACAATCACCTTGTCATCAATCTCAATCACCGGAACGCCCATCTGGCCAGATTTCTCAACCATGCGCTGCGCCGCCTCCCGGTCAGCAACAACATTAACTTCCTCAAAAGGCACATTGTTTTCCTTGAAGAACTCCTTGGCCTTGTAGCACCACGGGCAGGTGGGTGTGCTGTAAACAGTGACCTTGGGCATGGCCCTTCATGGATGATGGCCGTTTTATAAAGCTTTGTACAGGGATGGCGTTGCGTGGTTATTAGTTGGCGGAAGCCAACTTACTGAAGTAATAGGCACGGACATTAATTTCCGTAGTAGTTAACCATGCCCATATTCGGCGGACTTTACAAGTTTTATACGATTATTAAAGTCCGCCGCTATAAGCAACCAGAAGTGGTTGCTGTTCATGCCACAAATCCTACAAGGCAGGATTGTGCATTTCGACATGGGCGGAATTGCACCGGTCTCTGACCGGTGGTTCTTGACGGAGGGTCTTGAGGAACGGTATTATTCTGAGTTTGATGCGATTGGTATTGATGAGGATCATTTTCACGTCGTTGTTGGTGCGGCTCCTCGTTATGCTCCGTCTTATATTATGAGTGTCATTAAGAGTTGGAGTGCTCGTCTGATTTTTAAGAAGTATCTTTACATCAAGAAGGAGTTGTAGGGTGGTGAGTTTTGGAGTGACGGTGGTAATATTGATACGGTGAGTGAGTATGGTGGTTTGGAGAGGATTAAGAAATATGTTCTTGAACAGGGTCGCGATACAGGCCAGTTAAAAATCTTTTTCCACCGGTCTCTGACCGGTGGCGTCTTGCTCTGGTAGCTTCAGAAGTACGGCGCGTTCAGCTCGTTAAGCAGCAGAAGCCAGACGATGCTCGCAGCGTTCGCCGCGTAGTTTCTGAATACCGCCGGTCTCTGACCGGCGGTCGTTTATTTGGCGGCTTTTATAGTCAAGAACAGAAATAAATGAACAAAAAGCTGTCCTTGACTAATAGCAAAGGGCATATTACCCGCTCAACTTTTTGTGCCCTTTGCTATACTTAGATACCCCGCCCCTTGGGGCGGTATGATTCTTCCAATCTATTTCGGATACCCCACTGCTTGCGGTGGGGTTCTTCATTGATTTCTCCGGCTTCAACCGCTTTTATGAGAAGTCCAGCGAGAACTCCACATGGGCATTGCCTGAACCGGCTTCTATGATGACACCCTCGCCGCTGGCAGCATCAAACTCCTGCTCAAGCGATGTGATGCCCGGAAATTCCCGGAGGGATTTCGGCTCGTTCCCTTCGCCAAATTGCCTGTAGCTGTCGTAGTCAGGCACAACGTACACGTT
>Ga0209541_10018498_pt1 | contig 10084 bp, 8 predicted proteins | sample RifCSPlowO2_01_FD_184027 | JGI IMG/M metagenome (GOLD analysis project Ga0209541, IMG submission 184027) | Groundwater microbial communities from Rifle, Colorado - Rifle CSP2_plank lowO2_0.1 (SPAdes) (version 2) | ecosystem: Environmental > Aquatic > Deep subsurface > Groundwater | place: Rifle...
AGTTCTTGTTTTGCCTGTTCGAGTACTTTTTTTCTTTCGCTTGGTAAGTTTTTGCCTGCGCGGTTTATGTAGAAATTGAGCATCGACATGGCGGACTGAAAAGGCTTGGCTTTCCTGCGTGAACTTTCCTCTGCCGACTTCTTAAGACTTTCCGCAATTTTTTTGGGATCATCCCGCATAAATACACCTTCCTCAAGATCAAGCGCAATGCTTGTTTTTGTAACTTCTTGCGACCAGTATTTTTTCTTCATTGTTTCAGTTCTTCTCTGAATTCTAGTAAAAGTTTTTTGATTTCAAAAACACCCACCCTAAGAATCGAGGTTTATAAAAGATTTTGCTGACTGTTTTTGTTTTCAGTTTTAGGTTTTATGTTGAGATGTTTATAGGCTTCATTAGTTGCGACGCGGCCGGATTTTGTCCTTTTGAGAAAGCCAATTTGGAGTAAATATGGTTCGACTATTTCTTCAATGGTGCCGACGTCTTCGGCAAGAGAAGCGGCTATTGTTTCAACGCCAACTGGGCCGCCTCCGTGTTTTTCAATAATGCTTTTTAAGTATCTATGGTCAAGACTATCTAAGCCAAGCGAATCAACCTCAATAAGACCTAATGCTTTTTCGCACAAGTCGAATGAAATATCGCCTTCTCCATGAACTTGCGCAAAATCTCGGGCTCTTTTGAGTAATCGAAGCGCGATTCGGGGAGTTCCTCGTGCTCTTTTTGCAATTGTCAAGATTGCTTCTTTGTCAATCGCGATTTTGAGTTTCTTTGCAGCTTTTTCAATTATTATCGCAAGGTGTTGGGGATTATAGAACACCATTCGATGTACCACACCAAAACGATCGCGAAGAGGCCCAGACAACATTCCCGCTCGAGTTGTTGCGCCAACAATTGTAAAGCGAGGTAGATCAAGACGAACAGTGCGAGCAGACGGCCCTTTGCCAATTACTATATCGAGACAGTATTCTTCCATTGCAGGGTAGAGCGTTTCTTCAACAACTTTATTCAAACGGTGAATCTCATCAATAAACAGAACGTCTCCGGGTTCCAGATTCGTAAGTATCGAAGCAAGATCGCCGGCCCTCTCAATCGCCGGGCCAGACGTTATGCGAATGTTCGAACCCATTTCTTTTGCAATTAAATGAGACAAAGTGGTTTTCCCAAGTCCCGGCGGCCCATAAAGAAGCACATGCTCAAGCGCCTCTTTTCTTTTGCGAGCTGCATTTATTGCAATTTGAATCGATTTTTTAACAGACTCCTGTCCTACAAAATCGTGCCATTCAGAAACCCTCAAGGAGGTAAAAACAACCTCTTCTTCTGGTGTTGTTTCTTTTGTATTTAATATTGATTTTGGTTTACCCATTCCCTGATGTGGGATGTGAGAAGTTAGAAGCTAGACTTTGATGTGAGAAGTTGGATTTTTCTCATCTCCCACCTCATTATCCAGCTTCACACTTCTAACCTCTCATTTCCCTAAATACTTAAGTGCCATCTTTATTTGTTCTTCAACGCTCACCGAACGGTCAATGTTTCGAACCGCTTCGTTTATTTCTTTTGTTGTGAACCCGAATGTCTTGAGAGCGCTACTCAGTTCATTTCTGCTCCCATTCGAAACCCCCGAAAGATCAAGCTCCCCGCCACCAACTTTATTTTTAAGTTCGATTATAATTTTCTGAGCATTTTTTGTCCCAAGACGAGGAACACCGGAAAAGAATGAAACATCCGCATCTATTATTGCTTTAACAATCTCATCGCCTGCCCCAATTGCAAAAATTCCAATCGCAGTCCTTGGCCCAACCCCCGAGACATTAATTAAGGACTCGAACAACTTTAAATCAGCGTATTTTGAAAAACCGTAAAGCTCTAGAACATCTTCGCGAACATGGGTGTATGTAAACAGCGTGGTTTTCGAACCTAATTCGGTTATTCCGGAGAGAACATCAGAGGCAACAAGAACTTTATATCCAACACCATTAACATCAACTATTAAATATGGATCATCCCTAATTATTACATTTCCCGAAAGATAACCTATCATGAAGCAACTCGATTATACCACAGGGCTTTTGTATGTTTACGCTGAGCGAAGTCGAAGCGAGAATGCGCACGTGATGGCGCAGGCGAGTGCGTCGACCGTATCATCGGGTTTTGGGATTTCTTTTAAGTTAAGAAGTGTTTTTACCATTTTTCCCATTTGGTCTTTTTCAGCGCGCCCATACCCTGTTAGTGCAATTTTAACCTGGAGTGGAGTATAAGAGAAAACTTCTAAACCGAGTTCGGCTGCTGTTACAATCATGACTCCTCTTGCCTGACCAACAATTAATGCAGTTTTTGCATTTGTATTAAAAAATAACTCTTCGACGGCAAGCGCTTGTGGCTTGTATCTCTTGATAATTCGAACAAGCTCCTCCCGAATCGTCAGAAGTCGAGCCTCGATCGGCAAGCCCGCTTCTGTTTCTATGCACCCAAAACTTTGAACTTTTAACTTTGAACTTTTAACTTTCTCGATGATTCCCCAGCCAGTCCTCGCAATCCCCGGATCTACCCCAAGAATTATCATGGCTTAATTATAACATTCGAATTCTTTTATTTATATTGTACTACTATGTATGGCATGGTATAATACTCCCCATGGAAAGACCAATACTTACAATTAAACAGGCTGCAAAGCTTTTGCAGGTTGACCCCAATACTATCTATCGCTGGGCCCGAGCGGGCAAATTTCCTGCCTCAAAAATCGGCAAAGAATGGCGAGTCTTGCGTTCTGATGTCATTAAGTTTGTGGAAAGTAAAAAAGCGCAAACACAATTTCTGACAAAAACCCAAGAGGCAGAGCTTATCACGGCATTGGTAGGAAGACGGGAGATTCCGCTTAAGCTTGAGTATCTTGGTGAAGGAGCAGATAGATATGTTGCAATTTCAGCACCAGAGATTGGGGGAGGCTCTGACATAAACATTATTTCAAACTACAAAGATCGCTTCTCAGATTTTTTAAAGAGCAAAAAATTCAATTTAGTGGACATCGGCACAGGGGACGGAAAAAAAGCAGCATTTGTTATTTCTCATGTTGCTAAAAACGTTTCCTCATATTCAGGGCTTGATATTTCAAAGCGAATGCTTGATCTTGCTGGGCAAACGATGCAAATCGCACACCCCGAATTAACGTATGAGAGATTCATTGAGGATTTTGAATATAGTAGCATTTCTAATGCTACTTATTATCTCAATCGGAGATATCAGAATAATAATTTAATTCTATTTTTAGGTAATACTATTGGCAATATTTCCGATGCTCATCGTGTGCTCATTAATCTCAGGGACGGAATGAGCGATAAGGATTTTTTATTAGTTGGGTTAGCATTCTATAACCCTCAAAACATTCCGCTTTCGACATATAATAAAAAGGTTGTTATTGATGTGCTCTGGACTATACCAGAAAAAATAGGGATAGAGCGGGGAGACGCAAAAATATCGTGGGTTTATAATGAGCATTTAAGACAACTAGAGTGCCAGCTTGAATTCATGCGCAATTGGAGCAAGATTTTTGGGGGAAATTTAATTCAGTTTGGTAAAGGACAGAAAGTAAGGCTTGCCATCTCAAGGAGATTCACGAAGGATGATATATTCGAATTGTTTGCAAGGGCCGGTTTTAAAATCGAAATTTTTGTCCACGATAAAGACAACGCTTTAGTTCTGTGCCGCCCCCACGCTTGGGAAAAAAGAATATAGTTGTTTATAATGTCAGTTGTTAGTTGTCAGTTGTCAGTGGTTAGCTCGGTGAGCGAGTGAATGGTTTTTATCTCTGGATCTGATTCCTCTGATTTTCTGTTGATCCAGATTACGTCTACAAATTTTTGGAGAGCCTCAACTACATCATGTTTATTATCTACAAACGTTGCCTCGCGAGGCAACAGTTCTATCGCCTCATCTGAGAGTTTTCTTTTGTGTATAAAAACGTATTCAGAAGAAAAATAATCTCTTAATCTTGCGGCATCGAGTTTCCTATTCTGCAGTTCTTCGTTCCCCTGTGAAAAAACCCCAAGAGTTTTTTTGTCTTTTAGTTTCTCTAGGACCTCAAGCGTCTCGGGAAAGAGTGATTCTTGATATAAGTCTTCTTCCTCCCAAAAAACTTTATTGAGTTTTACTACATCTTTCCCGTACCTATGCGAGAGATAAGCCGTGATGCCGTGAGGATCAAAATCGGTTCTTTCCGAAAGCTTTGAATAATAATCGGCGTTTGCGCTGATTAATTCTTCTTCGGAAATTCCTAAGATCGCGACGAAACGAGACCGAAGTAATTTTCCGAAGCGCTCGGTATCAAAAAGCACACCATCTATGTCAAAAAGAACTAACTCTTGCATTTAACTTCATTATACTATATAGAGAAGATAGGCATGCCACGTTCATATAGATGAAAAGATCCATTTTTGCCTTTTTGTCGCAAAACCAAATAGTAACTGCACTTCTTATTGTTGGCATAGGTTGGCTGATTGTTGAGATTAGAGGAGTTTTAATAGCCCTCTTTGTTTCCTATGTCCTGATGGCGTCTATAGCGCCATACGCGCAAGCTTTAAAGCGTGCTCGTGTACCTTCCGCGCTCGCGGTCATCATTCCGTATCTTTTCGCCGTTATCATACTTGCCTTGATACTCCTTTCTCTCGTGCCATTTCTTGTCTCACAGATTCAAATATTACTGTCCCGCTTTCCGTCCTATCTCTCGTCAGACGTAAGATTTTTAGGAATCCCAATTGGAGCAGTCAATCTGGATGAGATTGCGGCAAAAGAGCTTGGTAACATTGGAGAAAATGTTATAGCTTTTACGAGCCGGATTTTCGGGGGATTAGTATCAGTAATCAGCATTTTTGCAGTTTCTTTTTATTTGCTCCTTTATAGAGAGACTGTAAGAGAGAATTTTGTCTCTCTTTTCTCAAAACCAACGCAGGCTAAGGTTCGGAAAATTACCTTGCTAGCTGAGGAGAAACTGGGCGGATGGCTTCGAGGGCAACTTGTGCTCTCAGGATTCATAGGCGTTGTAACATGGGTCGCCTTAACAATCCTTGGACTCGAGTTTGCTTTGCCTCTTGCTGTCATTGCGGGGTTACTCGAGATTGTTCCAACAATTGGACCAATAATTGCGGCTATTCCCGCAATAATCGTTGCCCTAAATATTTCTTTCCCTATGGCTCTAATTGTTGGGGTTGCCTATTTCCTTATCCAGCTTTTAGAGAACAACATTTTAGTCCCAAGAATAATGCAGAGGGCGGTAGGGCTTAATCCTATTGTCATAATTATTGGGATAATAATTGGAGGAAAGCTTTTGGGAGTTCCGGGCGCGCTTCTTGCGATTCCGTTTATATCCCTTCTTGTTGTAATCTACAGAAACATATAAGTTAACCTTAAGAATTTGCAAGGAGGAAAAATAAAGAGAGAATTCCAGCCGCAAAAAGCATCGGAAGAAACGATAAGTTTTTTGATGTCCCTTTTTCAGATCTAATGCTTGGAAAGTTTAAAAATTTGTCCTGATGGAACAATACTCTTGCAATCCATGAAGGAGCGTATGTCATAACTCCCTCCAGAAGTCCGTTTCTGTACCTTCTGCCCGAAACAAAGACTATAAAATTAGCATCTACATAAACTTTCCCAACCTCTCGTAATCTTTTTGCCAAGTCTATGTCCTCGCCCATAGTAAGCGACGTATTAAATCCTCCGATCGCAAGAAACGCGTCTTTTTGGACAGCCATATTAAAACCTGACAGATTCCATCCGCCAGACAAAATTTTATCTATTACCCAGAACGCTTTGAAGAGATATCTGCCTGCTGCGCGCGCGGAGACAGGTCCAGAATATAGGTTCGATAAGCCTCCAAACGCAACAAGTGAGTCATCTTTCTCAAATTCCGTAACTATCCGCTCAACCCAATTTTGAGGAACTATAGAGTCAGAATCTGTCGAGGCAATAATTCTTGCGCGCGCTGCGCTAAAACCGGCGTTTCGCGCCTTGGCAACACCTTTTTGTTTTTCAACAATTACACACGCGCCATATTTTTCTGCAACTTCCGCAGTTCTGTCAGTTGAATTATTGTCAACGACTATCAATTCAAAATTTTTATACGTCTGATTAACAAGACTCTTAAGTGTTGCTCCTATAAAATTCTCCTCATTATATGCGGGTAAAACTACTGTAATCCTGGGGTTATTAGGATTAACATGTTTTTGTTCTTTTAGCCCGATATAGAATTGAGGTTGCGTTTTCTTTTTAAATCTTGAAATAAAAATAGAAAGGAAACTAACAAAAAAGACGGGCAAAAGATTTAGCGGCGACCAATAGTTTTTTATGCTTTCATGCGCAAAAATTATTGACCATAGTTCATCAACAATAAAGCCAAGACTAATACCCGCTAACAGGACTCCCAAAAAACCAATCTTTCTCCTCTTAATAAATGCCGCAAATATGAGAAGGAGAAAAACTAGAGCCGCTTGTGAATGGTAAACTTGCGACCCTCCCAAAATAAATTGAGGGTATTCAGAAGACCTCGCGAATAAAATAAAAAAGCGAGTAAGAAGAATGGTTGTAAAGAATGAAACAAGCGCAACAAAAACGTGCTCGCCGCGTTCATTTTGTTTCATTATCCGCTCGACGCTTTCCTTGTTATATTTCTCGAGTAATTCATAATAGACATTTTCAAGTTGGTCCACTGTAGATTTAACAGAAAATTTCTCGGCGCTTCTCACAGCACTCTCTGACATTCTTTCGCGCGTTTCCTTATTTGCCAAAATGGAAACAACTTTTCCGGCAAATTCTTTTGGGTCTTTCTTAACAAGAAAACCATTCTTCCCATTCTCAATGCACTCGTATGCGGGGTCGCGAAGCGCAACAACGGGGACTCCCGAGGCAAGTGCCTCAAGGACTACAAGGCCTTGGGTTTCCGTAGTTGACGAGAAAACAAACACGGAAGCGTCTTTGTAGGCCTTGTGGATTTCCGAGTTGTCTATGTGTCCAAGAAAGTGTGTGTTTTTTGAAACTCCAAGCCGAAAGCTTTGCCTTTGGAGTTTTTTTTTGTCTGGGCCTTCCCCTATTATAACAAGGTGAGCCGAAGGTTCGTGAGTCAAAACATGCCTAAAGCTCTTTATTAAAAAGTCTATAGATTTCTCGCGACCCAATCTCCCAACAAAAAGCAATATTGGTTCTTTTTTAAGATTAAGTCTTGTCCGCAGGTATCCTCCCTTGCCTTCTTTGAATTTATCTATATTTATTCCGCTTGGAACAACTTTTATAGGTTTTTTTACACCATATGAGACAAGTTCCTGTTCAACACGACCTGTTGGAGCGATAAGAAAGTCTATTCGGTTACCAAATATTTTGGTCGCGCGCTCCATCATTTTAGGAGTTATAACTTTACCTTTTAAAAAGTAATGCGTGTACCTATTCCAGAGAGTGTGGTAAGTAACAACGAATGGGACGTTTTTTGCTCGCGCAACCTCCCAACCCATAAGAGTCACAACGCCTCCTGAGTGGCCATGAATAATATCAAAATCCATAGACAAAACTTTGCGCATTGCGCGGTCTGGAAGGTTTAGGGCTAGTCTTATCTCGGGCTCTTTGAAAACCTTAAGTGAGGTAAGCCTTATGACATTTAGGCTTTTGTCTATATACCCCGGGTAAGAAGGCGCAATGATCCAGACTTCGTGTCCGCGGCGCTCAAGCTCTTTTGCCGATTCAAAAACGCTCGTTGCAACACCGTTTGGCTGGGGCAGAAACCCATCTGTAAAAAACCCAATCCTCATGTGATTGTATTATAGATCATAAGGTTGTCATATTAAATCTTAAATATTAAACAGTAAATATACATATTAAAAATCAAATACTTTAGCGTGATCTAAGCCGGTTGTTTACATATTTTATGTTTGATATTTTATTTTTGATATGATTTGTGTATCTTGACAGAAAGTTATCCACATCCGTATACTCTAAGCCCATTAGAAACTGGTGTATCTAACGGGCTAAGCCCCTTAACTAATATGAACGATATTTGGAAGCAGGTTTTGGAAGAAATAGAACTTGAGGTGTCAAAGCCTATATTCCTTTCTTTCTTCAAGCCAACTGTTCTTGTTTCGCTAGAAAACTCTATAGCAGTTATCGATTCTCCAACCCATATCACATCAGAATACATTGAAAAAAGGTATTATTCCTTAATTAAAAGAGCGCTAGACAAAAAACTCTCGCAGAATATAAGTATTGTTTTTACCTCAAGTGGTTCTTCCGCCCCAAAATTTCAAAGTGGCAACGTGGGTCCTCTTTTTGTTAAAGATATTGAGCGGGGCTCCAAAAAATCGCGCCCATTAAGAATCAGGCCGGATTACACCTTTGAGTCGTTAGCGGTTTCGGACAGTAATCAACTTGCTTATACAGCGGCAGTGACTGTTACGTCATCTCCGGGAGAAAAATATAATCCTCTTTTTCTCTATGGAACTGTTGGGGTGGGGAAAACCCATCTCTTGAATGCTATTGCAAATAGGGCCTATGATGAAAACCAAAACTTTAAAGTCTTATATCTAACGACTGAAGAATTCACGAATGAAGTTGTTGAGGCAATAAGAGATAGGACGACAGCAGCTTTGCGCAAAAAATTTAGAAATGTTGATATTTTACTTTTAGATGATATTCAGTTTCTTACTGGAAAAGAAAAAGTGCAAGAAGAACTTTTCCATACTTTTAACACCCTTATAGACAAGGGGGAGCAGATAGTTTTCTCATCAGACCGGCCGCCGCATGAAATTAGAAAGATAGAAAAAAGACTTGAGTCTCGCCTTGAGGGAGGCTTAGCCGTTGACATAGGGCCTCCTGATTTTGAACTGCGGACAGCAATACTTTTAATAAAAAGCAAAAAATATGGTTTGAATTTGACTTTAGATGCTGCCAAAATTGTTGCAGAAAAAATTGAGGATACGCGCGCGCTTGAAGGTTTCCTGTTAAAACTTGCTTCTGTTTATGAAAAGGGAAGCGAAATTGGACCCGAGCATGTTATTTCAGTCCTTAAGAAGGATAAATCAACTCCAGTAGCCTTACATTCAGATACAATTGTCTCAACTATTTGCTCTTACTACAATATAAAACCCACTCAATTAAAGGGGGCGAGGAGAGATTCATATTTAGTGAGACCAAGACATGTTTGTATGTATCTTCTTAAAGAAGAGGCAGGTCTTACTTTTGTTGAGATAGGGAACCTTATGGGTGGTCGTGATCATTCAACAGTAATGCACGCAGTGGGGAAAATTACAAAACTTGCCTCATCCTCTGATAAGACTCGTGAGGAAATCATGTTTATAAAAAGAAAGTTTAAGGAGGAAATCACTCAGTAAATAAAAAAGGGACCATTATTAACAAAATATGCACACTTTTTTCAACAAGATATCCACAAAAATCTACGCTCGTAGTTTTGCTTTTTTCCAGATGTCAACACCCACTACTACTATTACTAATAAAACAATAATGGTTAAGTGGTTAGGGTGTCCACGCGGTTCTAAAAACTATTTAACTATTTAAATTTATGAAAGTAGAATTTTTAATAGAGAACATAGAAAAATTTCTCCCCCTAATATCCAAAATTATTCCCGTTCATTCTCAAATTCCCATCCTCTCGAATATTCTTCTCGAAGCAACAAAGCAGGGATTTTATATTTCTACTACAAACCTTGAAATAGGAGCAAGAATTAAAGTTCCGGCAAAAATTGAAGAAGTGGGAGCAGCAACGGTCCCAGGAAAACAATTTACAGAAGCTCTATCGTCTCTACCTAAAGATAAAGTTTATATATCTTCCGAAAAAGACAGTCTTAAAGTAAAATGTAGGAACAATGTCATTACTTTTCAGACAATTGCAAAAGAAGAGTTTCCAAACATTTTAGAGCAGAAAGGGGAGAAGGCATATACGTTTTCTGAAGGGGAAATCGGGGAGGTTTTTGAAAAATTAACCCTGGCAGCTTCCCTAGATGATTCAAGACCAGAGCTCACAGGGGTATTGTTTGCCCAGAAAGATAACGCAATAGATTTTGTAGCAACAGACGGATTTCGCCTGTCTCTTAAGAAAAAG
>Ga0209541_10018499_pt1 | contig 10083 bp, 11 predicted proteins | sample RifCSPlowO2_01_FD_184027 | JGI IMG/M metagenome (GOLD analysis project Ga0209541, IMG submission 184027) | Groundwater microbial communities from Rifle, Colorado - Rifle CSP2_plank lowO2_0.1 (SPAdes) (version 2) | ecosystem: Environmental > Aquatic > Deep subsurface > Groundwater | place...
CTATTAGCTCCATTTGCTCCACATATGACGGAAGAGCTATGGGATATCGTCATTCGTGATTCGTCAATCGTAAAAAACGAACAACGAAAAACGAAAAACGACAAATCATGGTCAATTCATCAGCAGTCTTGGCCGTCATTTGATAATAAATACCTGGAAGATGAGGAAATAACTGTGGCAGTGCAGGTCAATGGGAAGGTTCGGGAAACCTTGGTGATACAGAAAGATATGATTAGTAAGAAAGAAGATATAGAAAAAATGGCACTTGCGAGCGTAAAGATACAAAAATTTTTGGAAGGAAAATCCGTGAAAAAAGTAATATATATTCCTGGGAAAATTCTTAGCCTTGTAGTCTAATTTATGTTAGCAATATTATATTCTTTCTGCTAGGTGTTTTGGATAGATAGTTTAGGTTGTTGTAGAGCGATCCTTAAAAGTCTTGTAAATTTTTGTGAGGAGTAGTATATTGGAATTGTTATGTCTTCAGCTTTACCCCGTAACGATAACTGGCTTCTTTCTAAATTAGATTTACTCTGGACGAAATATTTTTCAGAAATGGATCAAACAAATCCTATATTTATAAAATTTGGTAGATACTCAAAATTTAGACTAGGCTCTATCAAGCTTGATAGAAAAACAAGTAAAAGTTATATAACCATTACTTCTATGTTTAAAGATTTGAAAATACCTGAGGCTGTAGTAGAGCATACTATTGCCCATGAATTAGTTCATTATGCGCATGGATTTTCTTCCAAACGAACCAGACTTCATAAATATCCTCATGCAGGAGGAGTTGTTAAAAAGGAAATGGAAGAGAGAGGTTTAGGAAAATTAAATCAGGCATATAAAGTTTGGATCAAAAGCTATAGGGAAAAATTAATCAATGCCAGATAATCTTTTCGAAAAAATTTTAGAATTTAAACTTCCCATAGCATTATCTATTTTAGGATTGGTTTTAATTATTGGTGGAGTTGTTTCTTCAGGATTGAACAGAGATCCTTCGACAGGCTCAGGACAGGGTTTTCCTAAAGAAAGTATAGTGCAGGCTCAGAAAAGTATATCAGTTGATGTTTCAGGAGCTGTTAATACTCCCGGGGTTTATAAGTTGAACGACGGGGATAGAATAGAGGAAGCTATAAAGCTCGCAGGAGGTTTTTCGAAGGAAGCTAACAGCGAATATATTTCGAAAAATTTAAATCTGGCTCAAAAACTAATAGATGGAACTAAAATTTATATACCATTTGAGGGATCAACTCCGCCAAGTGGCTCCGCGGACTATGGTCAGGTTAGTGGTGCAGCAATTGTAATTGGTAAAATTAATATAAATACAGCCTCGCAATCCGAACTTGAAGCGCTGTCAGGAGTTGGGCCTGTTACAGCTAGTAAGATAATTTCAGCCAGGCCTTACTCTACAGTGGAGGAGTTGATTAGCAAAAAAGCAGTAGGTAAAGCAGTGTATGAAAAAATTAAAGACTCTGTGGTTGTATACTAATCTCCCGATCTTATTAGCTATAGTACTTTATATTTTGATATACTTTTTAAGACTTCAACAAGGGGGTTGGGATCTAAAATTGGATTTGTTTAAAACTCAAAGACAGGCTTTGGATCTTAGAATTGCGAATTTATTACCTTCACCTCAGGCTGAAATATTATCAGGTATACTTTTGGGTCAAAACAAATCTTTGCCTGGAAAAATTAAATTGGCCTTAAGAGATACTTCCACTATTCATATTGTTGTAGCCTCTGGTCAAAATTTAAGCATGGTGGCAGGTTTTATACTAGCTTTATCCCCCTTGATTAAAAGAAAATCAGCCATAATCTTAAGTTTTCTGACAGTAATCGGCTATATTTGTTTAACAGGTTTCCAAGTTCCCATACTTAGAGCAGCAATTATGTTTACTTTAGCCTCAATTGCGCAGCTTTTTGGAAGACAAAGAGATGGAATATGGGTGTTGATTGTAACTGGAGGTTTTATGCTTCTTATAAATCCAGCCTGGCTGACTAATTTATCCTTTCAATTATCTTTTCTAGCCACATTTGGAGTAATAGCGCTGTCTCCAATTTTTTTAAGATATTTTAAGAAGATTCCAATTATTAGCCAGGATTTATCAGTTTCATTGGGGGCACAACTTATGGTGACTCCGATAATTGCTCAAAACTTTCATCAATTTTCTATAGTGGGGCTTTTAACAAACTTGTTTGTGCTTTGGACCATCTCTTTTATCATGATTTTAGGCACGATTATGCTTGTTTTGAGTTATGTATCGCAATTTTTAGCTAGTGTTGTGGCTTTAAGCGTTTCTGTGTTTTTAACTTACTTTTTATATATTGTAGAGTTTTTTGCATCTTTACCATTTGCATGGGAATATGTAGGGGAGCAGGCATGGATAGTGTGGGTTGGCTATTATTTAGTACTAGCTGGGGTGTTGACGGTTATTAATAAAGCTAAGAGTGATTTATGAATAATGATTTAAGATTTATGAATTTAATCCTAAATCATATCTCGTCAATCATAAATCTATGTTATCATTAATCTATGATAAAGAAACAGATTTTAGAAGACCTTAAAAGAACTATAAAGGATCTAGGATATCAAAGTATTGATATAGTTTGTAGTATTCCTAAGAATTCAGAGTTTGGAGACTATAGTACGAATGTGGCCTTACAACTGTCTAATCAAGAAGGAGCTAATGGTAAGCAGAGCTTCGCGGCGAGTGATAGTGCCACTAGGCAGAACCCGATTGAGATTGCTAAGCAAATAGTGGACAGGTTACAGGGGGCCCCCGAAGGGGAGGGTAACAGTAGTAACTACTTAGAAAAGATAGAAGTTGCCGGAAATGGTTTCATAAACTTTTTTCTAAAAGATGAGATTTTGATAAAAAATTTAGTCAAAGATTTTAAAAACAAAGAAAAAAATGGAAAAAAGGTTATGGTGGAATTTGCTCATCCTAACACTCATAAAGCATTTCATATAGGTCATTTAAGAAATATTTCTACTGGTGAATCAATTGTTAGGCTTTTGGAAGCTGTAGGCACAGAAGTTGTAAGAGCAAATTACGAGGGAGATGTAGGAATGCATATCGCTAAAGCAATATATGCACTTCTATATATTGATTCTTTTAAAGCTGAAATTTCCAAATCTGAAGGTGTGCATGAGCGGGTTGAATTTTTAGGGAAGGCATATGCTGCCGGAAGTAAGGCATTTGAAGAAGATGAAGAGGCGAAGAAAGCTATAAAAGATATTAATTTTTTGGTTTATGCCAGTGCTCAAAGATTTGCAGCCGAAAGAGGGGCAGAACCTTCATCAACTGATTACTTAAAATTTGTAGAGGGTAGGAAAGATGAAATTGATGAGGTTTTTAAGCTTTGGAAAGAAACAAGACAATGGAGCCTGGATTACTTTGAGATCATCTATAAGCGTGTTTATACTCACTATGATAGGTATTATTTTGAGAGTGAATGTTTAGCTGGAGTGGATGAAGCAAGAGAGGCTATCAAAAAAGGAATTTTAGAGGAAAGTGAAGGGGCGATTATTTTTAAAGGCGAAAAATATGGTTTGGATACCAGAGTTTTTGTAAATAGTTTAGGATTACCTACTTACGAGGCTAAAGAATTAAGTTTAGCTCCCAAACAATTTAGTGAATTTGGTGATTTGGACAAGATAATTCATGTTGTTGGGCCGGAACAAGCTAGTTTTTTCAAAGTTGCTTTTAAAGTAGAAGAGCTTCTAGAGCCTAAATTTAAAAACAAACAGTATCACTTAGTTTATGGCTGGGTGAAACTTAAAACAGGTAAGATGAGTAGTAGGACAGGAGAAGTTGTTTTAGGAGAATGGCTATTAGATGAAGCAAAATCTGAAATCTTAAAGGAATTCCCTAATATGAATGAAGAAACAGCAGAGAAAGTCGCTGTTGGGGCAGTAAAATTTTCTATGCTAAAGTTTTCCACATCTTCAGAAATCAGTTTTTCTTTTGAAGACTCAATCTCTTTAGAAGGTGATAGCGGTCCTTATGTTCAATATACTTATGCCAGGACCGAATCGGTCCTAAAAGCATCTGATTTTGATCCTAAGACAATAGTTAAAGTTGATAATTTAGAAATTGAGGAAAGAGCGCTTTTACGGCAGATTGAATATTTTGAAGGATATGTAGAACAAGCTGCAGCCAATTTTTCTCCCAGTATAATTGCTGAATATCTTTTAACTTTAGCAAGAGCCTTTAATCTGTTTTATCAAAAACATCAAATAATAAAGGGCGAAAGTAAGAAAGAGTTTCGTTTAAGTTTAACAAATACAGTAGCTTTAGTTTTGAAACAGGGGCTTTATCTTTTAGGGATAGAAGCTCCGGAGAGAATGTGATCCCCGACCAAAAGGGAGGGATCATCCTGCGGAGCGAAACAGCGACGCAGGATATTAAGGAATAAATGTTTAATAAAAAACAGCATAGAAGATCTAGTAATCCGGTGTTTGTTATATTTAGACTTATTTTAAGTTTGACTATGTTTGGGGTACTTTTAGCAGGAAGCTATTCTGCCTATAAACATTTTTCAGGACTAGATCCTTTAAAGTTAGATCCACAGGCTCTTTTATCAAATCTAATACAATCTAAAACGCCTAAGGAATTTTTTGCAGTTTTAACTGCATTAAAAATTGATCCTAAAATCCTGGGAATAGGAAAAAAAGATAATGTAATTCCTCAAGATAATTTAACCGAGAAATCCAGCAACCAGAAAACTAGTGTTCCAGCTGTATTTACTGAAAGATTCAGTTTTATGTTAATTGCTGATTCTCACAACGATAATTCAAATCTTGCAAAAGCACTTGCGCAGGCAAAATCAGCTTATCCAAATCTAAGTTTCATAATTGGACTTGGGGATTATACTGATGTGGGAACTGTTGCTGAGCTTAAAGCAGCAAAAAAAGAGCTGGATAGTTCTGGTTTGAGATATTTTGTATTAGCAGGAGATCATGATCTTTGGGACTCAAGGGATAAGCAGAGCTTGCCTTTTTCTGACGAAAAAGGTAAACAGACAGAGGGAGCTCTAACTAATTTTTATAAAATCTTCGGACCATCGTATCAGTCCTTTGTTTTTAATGGGTATAAATTTCTACTGTTGGATAATTCTGATAATTATAAAGGTTTTGGAGATGAGCAAACTAAATGGGCAAATGATGAACTTGCGAAAAAAGACCTGCCTATTCTAGTTTTTCTTCATGAGCCTTTGTATCATCCATCATCTGATCATTATATGGGTAGAGTAGAAGCTAGTTTAAAACAACAGGCGCAAGCTATGATCTTTCAATTTAAACAGGCTGATGTAAAAAAGATATTTGCGGGAGATATTCATTATTTTTCTGAATATGAGGAGCCTGTAACTAAAGTTTCTATGGGAACAGTAGGAGCTATAGTAACAGAAAGAAATCCTCAGGCTCCAAGATATGCAATAGTAACTGTTTATGAAGATGGAAAATTATCGGTTGATGATGTATCTATTAAGTGATACAATCTTCAAATGGTCCAAAGAACTTTGGTTATAATAAGAACCCTGCTACGCAGGAACCTTGAGTTTCACATAAGAACCCTGCTTCGCAGGAACCTTGAAATAACCAAAGAAGGCATTTATATATGATACAAAGAACTTTGGTTATTATAAAACCCGATGGAGTTGCAGGCGGTTTTACTGATGAAATTATTAAAAGATACGAAGCTGTAGGGTTAAAGATTGCAAAGAGAAAAGATATAGAAATAGCACCTTTAGATATAGTTGAAAAACATTATTCTATGGATCCGGATTTTTTACGGGCAATAGGAGAAAAAACAATTGCAGCCGGTCAGGCAGTAACTTCTGCTGAAGATCAGGGTAGAAAAGTTGTAGGTTGGCTTAGAAAATTTATTACTTCTGGACCAATTGTAGTTATGGTTTTAGAAGGAGAAGATGCAGTTTTGACAGCCAGAAAAACAACAGGCTTCACAGACCCTTCAACTGCGGAAAAAGGGACAATAAGAGGTGATTTAGGTACAGACAATATATTGGATGCAAATAGAGAAGGAAGACCTGTCTACAACCTCATACATGCTTCAGGTTCTGTCGAAGAAGCAGCTAAGGAAATCAGTTTATGGTTTCAGTAGTAGAAAAAGAATTAGTAGAATCTAGAAAGCTTTTTAATCCAGAAGACCCATCTTTTAGAGAGTGGATTGAATTTTTAGATCACGGTCCTCAGATGGGAATTTATGGTCAGGATGTTCGAGCATATGCACTTGAGATGGCCAATGTAGTAGTAGAGGTTACTTCTGGAAAAAAAAGGAAAATATTAGATAGATCACTGCTAACTGTAACTAATAGAATTCCTAGAAAAGTTGATAAATTTATATTTGATGAGCCTGGTGGATGGACTGGTACCTCAAGGCTTCAGGTAATGGCTAAGGAATGGTTGAACTCGCATCTAGATTCTGTACCCGCACAACAGGTAGCTATGGGTGGGATTTATACTTCTTATAGGTATCATTTAGGGTTAGTTGGTGAAATGTTAGATGGTTTTAAAGAGATGCAGGTTCAGATGAATCAGGAACTAAATCCTAAACCCCCAGTAAAATCTATCTGGGAAAGAATTCTAGAGAAAAATCAACCTCGGATTTCCTGAATAATTGAATTTAAATTCTAGATACCCTATAATATTGAAATGAATCAAGGTGCTGAACAAGTAGATAATAGAACCTATTGGGAAAAAGATAATCCTGACTATATTGAAACGGAGCGCGAGGAAGATTTAGATCACGGAATACCCTTTATCCGTCTTAATGGTTTAGAAAGAATCCATTTCAGAAATCCTAGATTTAGTGAGACCCATGGTGGATATCTTGGGGAAGTGCCAAGAGGTTCGCTTTATTTTTATGATGATTCTGAAACTTCCACCGCATTTTCTAGAATACATGCTCAACCGGTGACCATCAGGCCAGATGAAACGACTCCTACCATTCATTTTCAAACTGTTATCCTAATAGGGAAATAAATGCTTATTTTAGGTGGGAATTTGAAACTAAAGAAGGTAAAATTACTAGAATAGATAACAATTGTGCTCCTCAGGTTTGGTTTGGCATGATGGGTGTGGATCATGGTTTAATTAGACAGCAGGAGGAAATGGCCCAAAATTTAGGATCCCTGAATTATAGAAAGGGAGCTTTAGAAAGATTTTCTTGGGGAGCTAATTTTGTCAATTTGAAGGATAAAACATTTCCCAATCCTGGAGAATTCACAATAGTAGAGTTAGTACCTAGGTATACTCCTAATTCTAGCGGATACACTATGAATCTAATTTCTGATACAAGTGCTGACATAGCTGGTCCGAATGGTGAGACAGTATTTTTAGTAGATTGGGCAATGAAAACAGGAGATTTAGAGGTAGTACAAACTCATGTGGATACAGGACTTAGAAAGAGAACTAGAACAAGACTACTGATAAAGGATTATAGAGCTATAGATAATGCTTTAAGAGGCCATGAAATAGATTTTCAAAATCAAGATAGATCTGTAATTAGCAGATGGATTGATATGGCAGCAGAAGTAGGTTGTCATATGAGTTTTGCAGGTGGAGGATTAGATAAATTTTTTGAAGATTAAACTTTGATTTCCCGAGTAAAAGCAGAATTAATATCTTCTGGAAATAAATTTTTAGCTGCCAGGTACACTCTATTATTAAAATTAAGCTCCTTCTTATCAACACCCCAGACTGAAGCAAGATAACCAGTTACTGCTGGTGAAGTTTCAAGATCTATAAATAGATCATCGAATGCAACAGGATGCTCCTGTAAATATACTCTAGATGCGGGATCAGTGTCACCATGTTTACCCATATTACTAAAATCTTTTTGCACTTGTTCCACATTCATTTTCTTTACTGAAATATAGAACGTTTTTAAAGCGCCTGCTATGGTATTGTCTCCCAAATTATATGCAGCTAATGCAAGTTCAAGATCTCCATTAAAAAGATATAAATTTCTTTGTAATATCTTATCCGCTAAAGTTAAATTATCTTCAGGATCAAAGGGGTTGTAGGAAGTTTTTTTTAAAGCTTTTGCTGCTCTATCTGCAGAATCTTTTTCAATCTGTGCTAAACCAGAAGCTCCCGTACTACTTTTTGCTAATGGATTTCCTCCAGATTCAACATAAATCATAGCTGCTAAAAGTTGTGCTCTGGCTTCTTGTTCTTCCGGAGGAATATTTAACTCAGGTTTTCTAACAACCTTGTTGGCTAAAGCTTCCCAAGGTTTTGTTGCAAGTAGTCTTGCTTGTTCATGAGTTGGACTTGGAATAAATATTTTAGCTTCTTTTTCCATCCTATCTTTAATATTTTCTAATTTATTCTTGGAGAAACGATTAAAAAGAAGTTGGGATAAACTTTTTTTAGGAATATTGACTAATTCTGCCATTTCAGATTCTGAAGTATTAGAAGGAGCGATTTCTGTAATGAGAGTGGGGGAAGAAATTTGTGAGGTGGAGAAATTAGCATTACGGGCAACTAATACCCCTCCTGCTAGGGCTACACCTAAAAGTCCCGATAACATATTTTCTTTTGTTAAAAATCTATTTCTGCCTTTGGGTAAAGTTGATGGGGAAGGACGAGAACGGTACTCACGAGGAATATAAACATATTGCTTTTCTAAAGGGACACCAGCATCCATATTTAAACTATATCATGGGTCGGGGTATAAGTTGGGGTGAAGAGAATTGAACTTTCTGTTTCTCGAGCCCGAGTCGAGCGTGATACCGATTCACTGCACCCCGCTACAGCAATTATACCCTACGCAATTATTGAGATAGAGCATTCCATTACTTGATTAAAGTTGTATTATCCATTAGACTAAAATTATGAGGAAATATGGAGATTCTGTTGTAAAGAAAGTAAGATTTCTTAGAAATCACGGCTTTAGTCTTCCAGAGATTAGCAGAGAAATGAAAATTCCAAAAACTACTGTTTTTGATTTAGTAAAAGGAGTTGAAATATTACCAGAATATTTGTCAGAATGGACTGCAAAAAGGGGAGGTAGCCGTAGAACTATGTTAAAAAAGATAAAACAGGCAGCGGTGGAAGGTGAAAAATTTGTTAGCCATTTAACAAAGAAAGAAAAAATCTTGATTTTGTGTGCCTTATATTGGGCAGAAGGTAATAAAAAAGATTTTATTTTAACTAATACAGATCCAGCGCTCATAAGGGTATTTATAAGAGTACTTAAGGATACTTTAAGGTTAAAAAATGATCAGATTAGAATTAGTTTGAGATTGTATGAAGATTTAGATAAAGAGAAATGTTTGAATTTTTGGTCTAAAATTGTTGGGATACCTAAGAGTAAATTTTTAACAACTAATATATTACCTGGAAAGAAAATAGGTAAATTGGAATACGGAATGTGTAGAGTTAGGGTTGTTAAGGGAGGAGATCTTTTAAAAAAAGTTATGGGGATCAATAAAATAATTGCTAAAAGGTTTGGACAGATATAGAATTAGTTAGCTTTAAATGTCCCTGTAGCTCAGTTGGATAGAGCACCTCAGTCCTAATGAGGGGGTCCCCAGTTCGAGTCTGGGCAGGGATACTTTACTATGTCAAAACGATATAAAATTATTTTTATTGTGAGGTTTTTTGGATACATGATTTTTATAATCGGTATTGTAAGTTTTATTTTTGTTTTAGGTCCTCTAACGCAGGCTGAAGCCAAATATAGAATAGATCGGGTTTTTGGTGTTAAAAGAACAGTCGTCACCTCCGAAGGGGGGGTGAGTTATCGTGATTCGTCAATCGTAAAAAACGAACAGCGAACAACGAACAACGACGCCACACCTTCAGGAGAAAGCTTCAGTAATATTAAGCCGAAAGAAGATCAAATTGTTCCTGTTTCAACAGATTATGGAATTGTGATTGAAAAAATAAATGCTAATGCAAAAATCATTCCGGCAGTTAATCCGGCAAATGAAAAAGAATATGTAGCTGCATTAACTAAAGGTGTGGCTGAATCCTTGGGTTCAACTCCTCCCGGACAACCTGGAAATTTATATTTATTTTCGCATTCCACAGATGCTCCATGGAATATT
>Ga0209541_10018502_pt1 | contig 10083 bp, 12 predicted proteins | sample RifCSPlowO2_01_FD_184027 | JGI IMG/M metagenome (GOLD analysis project Ga0209541, IMG submission 184027) | Groundwater microbial communities from Rifle, Colorado - Rifle CSP2_plank lowO2_0.1 (SPAdes) (version 2) | ecosystem: Environmental > Aquatic > Deep subsurface > Groundwater | place...
AGTTTCGACTAATTAAACGGGTAACCAGGGGTAACACCGAAAGTACCGAGAATCAGGCGAATCAGGCCGTAAGCGGAAAACATGATGAACATACCGAATAGGCCCCAAAAAATTTTCCTCTTACCCTCGTCGCGCCGGTCATCGGCAGTTTGGGAAAAGATGAACTGGAGGACACCCCAGAAGAACACCAGAAAGGCAACGGCGAAAACTAAGAGGATCAAGGGGTTCAGTATGTACTGATTAATCCCGTTGAGGAAAACAGAGATGTCCATCAGGATTTGTCCTCAATCCTAAAGACCCGGAACTGTTGGAAGACTAATGGACCCACCCTCTCCAATCCCGAGAGCAGAGCCAATGAAACGAACGAGGCCCCAAACAGAAACCATCACGAAGAGAGCAACGAGACCCCAGATCATGACTTTCTTAGCATCTGTCTTGGCTTCCTCATTGCCTTGAGCAAAGATGAATTTGACCAGTCCCCAGAAGAAGGTAAGAAGCGCAATGGCAACGACGACAGGAAGAGCAATATTTACCACTCTACCGATAGAGGTTACGAATGTCTCCACGTTGGTCAGCTGCTGAGCAAAGGCAAGCATAGGAGCAAGCGCCAGGGAAGCAAGGATAACTTTTTTCATAATACGAATTTTACGAATTTTATCGAATAATGATATACCTAAACGGTATTCCTACATGATACCTCAAGGGAGATAGAGCGCAATAGAGTTATCCCCCACACCTCTATACATCAATAGGATAAGGAGAAGGAGAAGGAGAAGGAGAAGGAGAACCGCCACCAGGAAAAATAGCGTCTTGCATAAAGTCGATTATCCCCCAGACGGAAACCATAACAAAGAGCGCGATGAGTCCCCACTTCATAATTCTCTTCCCTTCTTCCACCGCCTTCTCGTCTCCACCGAGACGGAAGATAAATCTGGCGAGACCCCAGAAGAATACCAATAGAGCCACGCCGACTAATATGGCAATGAGCGGATTAATAAGACCGCCCACCGCTGTGATGAGATCCTTGACACCAGTAAGCTGGGCAGACACCACGGTCGGCAAAAGAACGAGTGCGATTACAAATATGTTTATATATTTTTTCATTTAATTATATCTATCCTTCTGGTAAACGCGGGAAGCCGAACGGCCCAAGTCCGATGTCACTATGTACAAAGGCGATAATTGCCATATAAGACATTAACACAAAGAGCGCGATAAGACCCCAGATCATAAGTTTCTTCCCTTCCGCCACCGCCTTCTCATCCCCGCCAATGCGGAAGATGAATTTAACCAAACCCCAAACAAATACCAAGACAGCGAGACCAAAAATTACAGGTAAAGCCGCATGTATCAGGTTAGTAAATGTGCCTGCTAGCTGGCTAAAATTGGTTGGAGTTGGAGGCATGTTTTATGTCGGACAGATGGGGCCGCCCAATAGCCCGATGGTAGTGCAAATTACGTTCGCTAAGACCCATGAACCAAGAAGGACTGCCGTGCCTACGCTCGTATAAAGTAGCGACCTGTGAGCGGTTGCGAGCTTTGTTTCATTGCCTTGCGCCGTGACGTAGAGGAAGCCGGAGTAGATAAAGGCGAGCACCGCGAGTACTCCGCCGATTGGAAGAATTATATCGTTGATGATTGTTTTTAAGAGGGCGAAAAGGCTGGTGGTTCCACCAAAGGGATTTGGGATGTCGGCAGTGATACTCGGTCCGGTGGGAGCAACACCACCCGGTCCAGTGGGAGCATCCTGTGCAAAGACTAAAGCCACTCCCACGATTAAAAAGATTGAGAGTGACAGAAGTAAAGTTAAGAAGGTTTTTTTCATTTATGGCGAGTCTAATCGAATCTATCTTGGCGCGCCGAGGAGGGAAAAGCCCGGCGCAAGCAGGCTAGTAATAGTGTAAACCAAAAGCCAAGCTCCGAGTATCCACAGGTAACCGATGAGCACTTTTCTGAAAACTTCTTTGGCTTGATTCTTTTTTTGCTCATTACCACCAGATGTTAGTAAAAGAAAGCCGGCATAGGCGAAAGCGGCAACGGCTAGAAATGTCGAAAAGAGAATTAAAGCGTTTATAACATTTTGCGCAAGTGTAACAAGATGACCGAAGGTGCACGGGTCAGTTGCGCCACCATCGCAGACAATAAGGTTGAAGCCTTGAGCAGACGCGTTATTCAAAAAACCGAACAGTAACAAAAAGGTTATTGATAAAAATATAAATCTGTTCATAATTGTTTTATCAGAGCATCAACTTCCACATTGGCCCTGTTTACCGCCTCAAGAGTGCGTGTGCGACCACTGGTAACAGACTCTATCGCTTCGCGGAAGATAACACCAGTCGCGACAGTATCCGGGTCAAGCCAGCCCTTGGACTGGAGAGCTGCATCGTAAAAAACAGAGAGAACGGCATCGGTGGGTCTCGTGGAAAGGAGGTCGCGCCGGGCCGGCGGCAGAGCAAGGATCTCCGAGAGAGAACGCGCTATTTCTTTTGAGACGAGTTTGGTTGCGATGGCGAGCGCGGCAGCAGGATTGCGAGAGCCGCGCGATATGCCCACCGCTCGCAGACGCCCGAAGGTGATAGCCTTGCCGGAGACTCTCGACTGGGGGACAAGGGAAACGCCGAAGTTGAGGGTTGGATTCTTGTTCTTGAGCACGCGAAGCTCTGAAGCGAAGCCCAAGTAGTAAGCAGAATCGCCGCTTGTAAAATGGGTTTGGGCGTCAAGAAGCGAGCGGTTCCAGCTGTAATATACCTTTGTTGGATTTGAGAATTGAGTGTAGAAGTCGAGAGCGGCAGTGCCCGGTAAGACAGATAGACCAAAATTGGTGGAGATTTGCGCTCGCAAATCTCCACCAACAAAGCCGGTGATGGGCGTACCAGCTTGAAGCATCAAGAGCGAGAGAATATCTTTAGCATGAGGGATATTGCGCGCCTCGCCTAGGGCCATGACTGACGAGAGTAAATTTCCGGCGGCATCCTTCTTCGAAAGATTGAAGGCACTTGCGTATATTTCATCCCAATACGCGATTGGTCTGGCCTGTCCCGCGGCCGAGAGCAGGTCTCTGTTGTAGTAGAGCACCAAGGGGTCTATAGAGAGAGGTAGAGCGTAAGCACCGGTCTGGTCTAAGAAGAGCTCCCCTTCCTCAACGAACGTTGTTTTGAAGTCCCGCTCACTGATACTCTCGTAAGGAATAATTGTAAGTTTGGGTTTATTTTTCCAGAGCTTGTCTTGAGTGAGGATGATGAGATCGGGACCCACTCCGCGCGCAAGCGCTTCGGTAAATTCCGCCTCAATGGTCTCGGCCGACTTCTCCACATAACTTGTGGCTATGGTCTGGTCTTGAGCGAGAGCGGGGGTATTGAGCAAAATGTTAAAATCATACGAAGAAATGTCTCCCCAAACAGTCACGGCGACACTGCCGGCGCCTCCCGAGCCGCGATAAAGGGAGAAAACCATTACCCCGGCAACAATAAAGACCCCAAACAGTACGAGTAGAATAATTTGAAACTTAGACATGTGTTAATTCTACATCAGAATTAAAAATGGCCAAGTTCTCGAAAAATTAAACTTTACCGTTGATGTCAAAGGGCATCTTTGACATAATAATGATATGAGAAATAGAGACTATAAAGAATTTGCTTCTGGTGCTATAGCGCATATTTATAATAGAGGAAATAATAAAGAAAAAATATTTTTTGATGCTCAAGATTACACAGCCTTTCTTTTGAGGTTGGGACTTGCCTTAGGTTTTGACGAGAAAGAACTTACAAAAGAAAAAATGCTTTCTATGCCCTACTCTAGAATCAGAATTACGAATGCCAGTAAAAATGATTTCAGATTGCACTCTTTCTGTCTTATGCCAAATCATTTTCATTTAATCATTGAACAGACAAGAGATGTTCCTATTTCAAAACTAATTTCAAAAATGTGTACAAGTTACGCAAAGTATTTAAATAAAAAATACAAAAGAGTTGGACATGTATTTCAAGACCAATTTAAGTCTGTACTTATAGAATCAGACAGACAACTCATGTGGGCATCGGCTTATATCCACATGAATCCGGTAAAAGATGGGTTGGTAAAACAACCTAGTGAATACAAATGGAGTAGCTACAGCGACTTCGCAAAAGAAAGAAACTTGTTAATCATACATACAGATTTTCTGAAATCTATTTTTGGTCAAAAAAATTTTGAAAAAGAAACGTTAATTTTATCTAGAGATGTCAAAGATGCCCTTTGACATTTTCGTGGATTACAAACAGATTAAAGAAGCGAGACTATCCCCTTCTCTCAATTTCATAATCCTGACACCTTGAGTCTGGCGACCTAAAATTGGAATCTCTTTGAGACCAACTCGTACAACCTGACTCTTTTTCGAAATAGCAATGACTTCATCCTCTTGACCAGTAACCACTTGCGAAGTGATAACCGGGCCAGTTTTAGCAGTCACTTTCGAGGTAAGAATCCCCGAACCTCCCCTTCCCTGCACTTTGTATTCGGAGAGGTCTGTACGCTTGCCGTAACCGTTAGCAGAAATAACTAGGAGGTGACCTGATTTCCAATCAGGCTTAATGTGGTGCGCACCTACAACTGCATCTCCTTTGCTCAATTTGATTCCTCTCACCCCACCCGCGCTGCGACCCATTTCGCGAATGCTAGACTCTTTAAATCGTATGGACTGACCCTTCTTCGTCACGATTGAAACATCGTCACCCTTCTCGGTCGATTCCACAGATATCAGTCTGTCTTTGGGGGTTAACTTTATGGCGATAATACCGGAAGAGCGCACATCTTGGAAACTTTTGGCAGAAACTTTTTTGGCAGTGCCATTTTCCGTAACCATAAACAAAGAACTTTCTCCGCCAGCTGGCGGAATTTTTGCCGGTTTCGGCATGGCTAAAATGGAAGTTACTCTTTCGTCGTCGGAAAGCGAGATAAAGTTCATGACAGACTTACCGCGCGTGGCACGTTTGCCTTCAGGGAGGTCAAACATCTTAATTTGATAAGCCTTACCCTTGTCGGTAAAGAACAGGAGACTATCGTGCGTACTCGCAGTCAGAAAGTTGGTGACAAAATCTTCTTCTTTGGTATCAAGGTCGACCACCCCAACGCCACCGCGTTTCTGGCGTTTATATTCATCCGGATTGGTGCGTTTGATATATCCGCCCGATGTCAGAACCAACGCATTTTCCTCTTCGGGTACAAGGTCCTCGACGGAGAGCACCTTGACTCCACCCTTGATTACTTTGGTACGACGTTCATCACCATATTTCTTTTTAATATCTTCAAGCTCGGTCTTAACCACTTTCAAAATTTTGGCGGGCGAGGCAAGCAATTCCTTCATTTCTTTTATAAAAACTTGCACCTCTTTCAGTTCATCTTCAACTTTCTGACGTTCCAGACCGGCAAGCTTCTGGAGCTTCATCTCGAGTATGGCATTGGCCTGTAGTAGAGAAAGTTTGAATTCTTTCATCAGGCTTCCTCGAGCATCATCAATACTCGATGATGCACGAATGAGTTTGATGACTTTATCTATGTTGTCGAGTGCTTTGACTAGACCGAGTAGGATGTGCTCGCGCTCCTCGGCGCGCGCAAGGTCGAAGACTGTGCGACGCTTGACCACCAACTCTCGATGTTTAAGAAATTCAACCAACATGCTCTTGAGCGAGAGCGTCTGCGGTACGCCGTCGACAAGTGCGACTAGGTTGAAATGAAATGTATCCTCCAGTTGAGTATGTTTGTAGAGAGCGTTTAGAATCTTCTGCGGTTGACTTCCACCCTTAAGGTCAATAGCGATGCGGATATCTTTAGTCGACTCGTCACGGAGACCTTTAATGCCTTCAATCTTCTTTTCGCGTACTAGGTCAGCAATTTTAGTAATCAAATCAGATTTGTTCACTCTATAGGGAATGGCGGTGATGATAATCTGGAACTGACCAGCCTTATTTTCAACTATGTCCGAGACCCCGCGAGAGATAACTGGTCCGCGACCAGTGGCATAAGCGTGGTGTATATCTTTCTCGTTAAAAATAACTCCGCCAGTTGGGAAATCGGGTCCTTTTACAAACTGAAGCAGGTCTTCGGTAGTTGCTTCGCGGTTGTCGGTGAGAAAGATTGTCGCATCTATTACTTCCGAAAGATTATGAGGAGGAATATTGGTAGCCATACCAACAGCGATGCCTAACGTGCCGTTGAGTAAGAGATTCGGCACCACCGACGGCAGAACTACTGGCTCTGACTTTGTACTATCATAATTTGGCCGAAAATTTACCGTATCCTTCTCAATATCCTTGAGCATCTCACCCGACAGGCGAGACATTTTCGCTTCTGTGTAGCGATAAGCGGCGGCGCTGTCTCCATCTATCGAACCAAAATTTCCTTGACCGATAACTAAGGGGTAGCGCATTGAGAAATCCTGCGCCATCTTGACCATGGCGTCATAGACAGAAGTGTCGCCGTGCGGGTGATACTTGCCGAGCACGTCTCCAACGATAGTGGCAGATTTTTTGGTCTTCGCAGTAGCTGACAGACCCATCTCGTTCATGGCAAATAGAATACGGCGATGCACCGGCTTGAGGCCGTCGCGAACATCCGGAAGAGCGCGGTCGGTAATTACCGACATGGCATAGTCAATGAACGATTCCTTCATCTCATTGACAATAGGACGAGGAACAATCTTACCACCCCCCGCCCCAGAGATAACTTGTTGTTCTTTGGGATTATTGGCCATAGGTGTCGAGCGCGCCGTCTCTCATTTCCTTGTATTCAGCCTCGAAATCTACCGCTTCAAGACCGACCTTCAGTTCTTCGAAACTATTTCTAATAGCCTCGAGACTAGTTGCCAAGTTCATGCGTATTGATTGAAACGGACTTACTTCACTTACGTTTGAATCATTATTCTTGCCGCCAGAGAGAGGCTGGTCCGCCTTTGGTGGAAAAACCGCCAGGGACCAGGCCCCGAAGATAAAGAGAGTAATGGTACCAGAGGCCAGAAGCGCAAAGCGCTTCTTGTGGTGGTCGGGCTTCTTATAAAGTTCGGCTAAATATCTTTTCATGTTTTTATTTCTTATTATCTAGCACTTATTCCTCTTTTAAGACCACTATTTCACTTTCTTTGCCTTCAAGGTCTTTCTTTTTTACCACAAATTTATCAAGTGATTCTACTCCTGTTTCGCCCCCCTCTTTTATAAATTGTTCCAGAGCCAGTTTCGAATAGTACATCGGGATAATAACACTCGGTTCAAGAGAGACAGCGAGCTTATAGGCAGACACCGGGTCGAGTGTGCCGCCTGTGCCAATGGGTACAAAGAGAATATCCACATCTTCTACGGCTTCAAGAGTTTCGTCTGGTAGTATCGGATTTGCAAGTGCCCCAAGGAAACAGAGATTCATCCCTTCGAAAGATATAAGGTATATTGTATTTATTTTTTTGTCTGGTCCTTCTGAAAGAAAACCTCTTATGAAAACGTCTTTGATTTCGTACTCGCCTGAACAGTCAATGACAAAAGATGACTTGTCTCCACGAGAGGTTTGGTCGCGACCGTTGAAATCGGGGAGGTTCGTGGTGATGAGAGTGATGTCAGCGCCAAATCTTGTAGGTTTGAATTTAGAGTCCTTTGATATTGGGTTAAGCGCTAAAGTGATATCTCCCTGGGAGATTTTGAAACATTCGGCGCCGTGATAACTGATTATCATTTCTCGTATTTTAACACAAATCGCTTGTTTTCACCAGTGTTTTTTGTTAGAATAGTTAGGTCTCTTATTAGCCACCGTTTTTGTTATCCCTCTAGGTCTGGCATCCATTGATGAACCTCGAGGACCAAAAACGGCCATTTAATTTGACTACCAACACCGCTGAAGCTGATGCATTCTTAACAAGCCTTCCTAACCCTCCATCCATAGACGAGCTCGTGGAGGGACCGGTAATAAGCATTGATAAAGGCGCAGTCTACATCGACTTGCCACCTTTTGGCACCGGCATCATCTACGGCCGCGAGTTTATAAACGCCCGAGATATTATAAAAAAGATTAATGTCTCGGACATCGTCGCCGGCAAAGTTATCGGTATCGGCGGCAAGGAGGGTTATATCGAAATTTCCCTCAAGGAAGCACGCCAAGCGCTCATCTGGAGCGAGGCGGAAATTGCCATTCGCGACAAGCGTATTTTCGAACTATTGATCACGGACGCCAACAAGGGCGGTCTCATTATTAACTGGCAAGGCCTTTCGGGCTTCTTGCCAGCCTCCCAGCTTAAGCCGGAGCATTATCCGCGTATCTCGGACGGAGACAAAGACAAGATTCTTGATGAACTTAAGAAGCTCGTCGGAGAAAAACTTCCGGTCACCATCATCGGGGCGAACCCCAAGGAAGGTAAGCTTATTTTCTCCGAGAAAAGTCCCGAAACAAAAGATAAAGAAAATATTGTAGCTCATTACGCTTTAGGTGACGAGCTCTTGGGCGAGGTCACCGGCCTCGTCGACTTCGGTATTTTCATCAAACTCGAAGAAGGGCTTGAAGGTCTAGTACACATCTCGGAGATCGACTGGGGTCTCGTTGAAAATCCTAAAATCATGTTCAAAATAGGCGAGAAAGTGCGGGTTAAAGTTATTGAGATTAAGGATGACAAGATTTCTCTTTCTATTAAAGCGCTGAAAGAAAATCCCTGGAGAGAAGCGGAGAAGAAATATAAGAAAGACGCCGTCGTCGAAGGGGTGATCATCAAGTTCAACAAGTACGGCGCTCTAGCCTCGATTGAGGAAGGTGTGGCTGGCCTGGTACACGTCTCCGAATTCGGCTCGGAAGAGAAACTTCGCGAGAAACTCGAAATGGGCAAGGTCTATACTTTCAAAATAACTCTATTCGACCCGAAGGAACAAAAGATGGCCCTGTCATTCGTCGACAAGAAATAACCTGTCTCTATACTTGGTCAAAGCTCGGCTTTGACCAGTGGATAACCCTCTTCGACCCAAGCTGTCCAAGCCGAGCTTTGGACATTGGACAGCTTATTACAGCAAGTTTGAGTTCGCTAAGGTGAGAAAGATGTCTTTTATACTTTTACCCATACCCCTCATATGCTTCACTTGTATTCTTAAATCATGGTGTTGAGGATAGCCTGTGTCTATTTCTCTTAGGAGATCGCTAAAGTCAGTATTTAAAACCTCAGTTAAAGATTCTTTAACGTCGTTATATTTTTCTTTAGAAACCCCTTTTTTCTCTAGTTCTTCAGAAAACGCATACCATGTATAAAAGTGCAGAAGTTCGTGAGCTATATTTCTATTTGTATCTCCACCTGTCATCTTCACAAAAAAGTAATTGCCGGAAGTGTTATAGGTGCAACGGGAATTACTGGAAAGGTAGGCTACTGGCAGAGATGAGAGCTTTATACCGAACATTTTGTCCATTCGATCGATAACTTCATTTTCTATCTTTCTCCAAGCCTCTGATATTTCTTTTAATTTTGAGTCGGTATCAATTCCTTGAGAGGCTAAGAATTTGGAAACATTTGTCTCTTGTAGTTCTTTAGATTTCTCCAAATATCTTTCCTCAAGCTTAGTTCTTGTGCTGCTGTTTACAGACTTAAAAGATTTTAAGAAATTTTCCACATTTTTTTCTAAACTATATTTAAAAGTTATTTTTCGATCCATAATTTAACGATTAAACTTGGTCATTGCGGTAGCGAGACCTTGTTCCGCAATCGTCTCAACCGCGCCAAGCACTTTTTTGAAAACTTTTTTTAAAATTTCCATTTCTGATTTTTTGAATGGACCGAGAATATGTCTTTCGACTTCCCTATTCTTGCCTATTCCAATGCGGATACGAATAAATTCTTTGGTCTTAAGAGCATGAATAATGGATTCTACTCCTCTGTGCCCGCCCGAACTGCGATTGTAAGATATTTTCAGAGCGCCTAATTCCAGATCAAGATCATCGTATACAACAATCAGCTTTTGCGCGACCTTTTTTGACTTAATTATCTTCGCGACTGCTTGGCCGGACTTATTCATATAAGCGTCTGGAGTAAAAACTTTTATACCAGAGACTTTGTCTACCAGAAAGTCCGCCGCCATTCGTCCTGTGTTATGTCGA
>Ga0209541_10018506_pt1 | contig 10081 bp, 12 predicted proteins | sample RifCSPlowO2_01_FD_184027 | JGI IMG/M metagenome (GOLD analysis project Ga0209541, IMG submission 184027) | Groundwater microbial communities from Rifle, Colorado - Rifle CSP2_plank lowO2_0.1 (SPAdes) (version 2) | ecosystem: Environmental > Aquatic > Deep subsurface > Groundwater | place...
CCAAAAGGATTGATTTATGACGACAAAAAATTTAGAAGAAGCGGTCAAAGAAAAAATAACTCCTCTATTAGAAGAAACTATGGAAAAGAGCTGGGGGATTACTATCCCTAAAATTGAGGAAGATATTGCCGACAAATTGTTGAAGCCGCAGCTGCATGTTTATATTGCTCCCAACACGACTTTCAAGAAAGCCAAACAATATTTTAAAAAAGAGTTCATCAAGAACGAATTGAAGCTGCATCAAGGCAATATTTCAAATTTAGCCAAGATGTTAAGGATTGACCGCAGAAGCGTTCATCGGGCGATCAAAGATTTAGAGATTAATGTTGAAGAATTAAGGCAGCAGCAGATTTCTCGTGAAGAGCATCAGGAAGAGTTTGTTGATCAAACCATCAGGACAACTTTAGATCGTTATAAAGAGATAATCCAGCCGCATAAGATGGAGCAGATGTACGGCCAGTTATCGCACCTGTCCAGAAATATTGCTAAAGTATTGCCGCATCAGGAACTGACTTGGAAAGAAGCTGAAAGAGAGTTTGAAAAACAGTTCCTGGAGCACGTTCTTAAAGAGAGCAATCAGGACATTTCCAAAACTGCTAAGAAAATCAAGATTAGGACAGAGACTTTATACAGAAAGATTAAGAAGCTGGGAGTTAAGTAGTAGGATAGTGTTAACTAATCGGCAGGCAGGCTTTGCGAGGTCTATTCAGCTTCTCCATCAAGTCACTTCGTTCGTGACGTTCCTATCGGAACGCTTCGCACGGCTCATCTAGTCACTAGCAGAGTCACTTCGTTCGTTGGTTGCTTGTGAGCAACCGTTCGTGAGTTTGCTATCGCAAACGGTCGTCTTATATACCTCGTGAGACAAGCACGATAGGCGATTGCGCAAAGCCTGCTTTTTAAGAAACACTGTTAGCAGTAAAAAAGTTTATAAGTTCTTAAAAAATAGTAATATTTAGATGGTTAAAAAAGAGGTAATGGAAAGAGTATAGATAATCATCTTTCTAAAAAGATTCCTCCAGTATTGAGCCAGAAATTAACTTTCGGCCAGAAAGCTGCTGATGCTGTGGCTGGTTTTGGTGGAAGCTGGGTTTTTATAATCAGTTTTTTAATTGTGTTAATATTTTGGGTTGTCATTAATAGTTATTTTTTATTGAGAAGGCCTTTTGACCCTTATCTGTTTATCTTGTTGAATTTAGTCTTGTCCAGCTTGGCTGCCCTTCAGGCGCCGATTATTTTGATGAGTCAGAACAGGCAGGCTGAAAGAGATCGGATTGAAGCCAGATATGATTATGCGGTGAACAGAAAAGCAGAGCGGGAGATTCAGATTGTACAGACAGAGTTGGATAGGATAGTTAAAATGTTGGATAAGAAAAGATAGGGGTATTATTCTATTTTTTTTAACTTAAACTCCTAAAAATTCATTGGCTGTAACAATTTTTACTTTAGCAAATTCTTTCAAATTCAATAAGTGCTGGTCGCCACTAACAAGATAATCAACATTTCCAACAATAGCTGTTTCCAGCATTATATTATCATCTGAATCTTCTTTAATAACTTTTACTTCTCCTGAAATTTCAACTACCTTAGCAATCTCAAGAATGATGGAGATAAATGTTGCTTTTTGTTCTTCTGTGAATTTGAATTTTGGATAATCCATTACTCTCTTTAATTCCTCAATTTGATTTGAAGAGGTGACTAATTATAATTCGCCATGCAAACATTTCTCAAAAATTACTCTGGGCTTACCTTTCCATCCCAGAGCAGAGATAAGAATATTAGTATCTAAGAAGACTTTCTTCGTGCCCATTTAACAGCCTCATCCACATCTTCGGGAATAACTTTCTGTTTCTGGAATTGTTTCTCAATTTCTTTAGACAGTTTTTGAAATTCTGCTTTTACATTGGGTATTTCTACTTTTTTAAATAGTATTCCTCCCTTTACCGGGAACGGAACAAATCGATCTCCGGGAGCGAATCCTTCATCTATTCTAATCTCCTGGGGAACTACTAATTGTCCTTTTGGGCTCATTTTCACAAGATCAGTATCCATTTTAATATACCTCCATGGCTATGTTAAACAGTTTAACTGTTAAACTATTTAAATGTTTCTTTAAATATTGGATATGAGATAATTTTATCAAAAATAATCAGAATTTAAGAATAAAAGATAGTTAAAATATAAATAAAAAAAATAAAATTCTTGATACTTTAAACAATACTTAAAATAAATTCAGTCCATACATCACAAATATTGGGGCAAAGACTATGGCAAAAGTATTGATTACTTTAATCAGCGTGTTTAAAGCCGGGCCGGCAGTATCTTTAAATGGATCTCCGACTGTATCTCCGACAACTGCAGCTTTATGAGCATCTTGACCTTTGCCTCCAAACTTGCCGTTTTCAATGTATTTCTTGGCATTATCCCAGGCAGCTCCAGTATTAGCCATGAACAAAGCCAGTAATAGTCCAGACAGGATTACGCCAATCAACATTCCGCCTAAGGCTTCTACTCCTAATAATAAGCCAACTAATAGCGGAGCAGCAATGGCAATTATTGCCGGAAGAATCATATTTCTCAGCGCAGCTTTAGTGACAATATCTACACATTCACCATACTCAGGTTTAGCTTTTCCTTCCATCAATCCTTTAATCTCTTTAAACTGTCTTCTGACTTCCACGACAATCTTATGAGCAGTTGTTCCAACAGCCTGCATTAAAATCGAGGAGAAGATGAATGGCAGTAAAGCACCGATGAACAAGCCTACAATTACTGAGGGATTGGTCAACAAGAAGCTTACTGGTTCACTAACAATGCCTTTAATCTCTTCAGTAAAAGCTACAAACAGTGCTAAGGCTCCTAAAGCTGCTGAACCGATAGCGTAACCTTTGGTTACGGCTTTGGTAGTGTTTCCAACTGCATCTAAAGCATCAGTAGTTTTTCTGATTTTCTTATCCAGTCCGGCCATTTCAGCAATGCCACCAGCATTATCTGTAATAGGTCCGTAAGAATCAAGAGCAATAATCATTCCGGTAAGTGAAAGCATGGCTACTGCAGCTATGGCAATGCCATACACTCCAGCCAGAAGATAAGCTGCTATAATACCAGCACAGATGACTAATACTGGCACTAAAGTTGATTGCAAGCCAACGGCCATTCCGGTAATCAGATTAGTTCCAGCTCCTGTAACTGATGCTTCAGCTATCCGCTGTACTGGGCGGTATTTAGTACTGGTATAATATTCAGTAACGACGTTGATTAATATGGTGATTACTAAGCCGACAATTGCAGCAAGAAACAAGTTCAAAGGATTTTTGGTGTAGATAGTAACCGCATAAAATCCTGTTGCAGAGATAATTCCGGCAGCAATAAGGCCTTTGTAAAGCGCAGCCATAATATTTTCAGATTTACCTAATCTTACAAACCAGGTTCCGATGATTGAAGCGATAATAGCGACCATTCCCAGCATTAATGGATACTCAACAGCTTGATTGAAGGTTTGGGAAACAGAAGGTATCATTGCTAACAGCATGGCAGCCAGTAAAGTAACAACATAAGTTTCGTACAAGTCAGCTCCCATTCCGGCACAATCTCCAACATTATCGCCGACATTATCAGCAATAGTAGCGGGATTTCGAGGATCGTCTTCAGGGATGCCCTTTTCGATTTTTCCGACTAGGTCTGCTCCGACATCAGCAGCTTTAGTATAAATTCCGCCGCCAACTCTGGCAAATAAACTGATTAATGAAGCTCCAAATCCAAGGCCGACTAACATGGCTGGATCTTTGAAAATGGTGTAGAAGACAGAAACGGCCATCAAAGCTAATCCAACTACGGCCATTCCGGTTACTGAGCCGCCTTTAAATGCGATGTTAAGCGCTTCTTTTAATCCCTCTTTAGCAGTTTCAGCTGTTCTAACATTAGCTCTTACTGAAATGCTCATGCCGATAAAACCGGATACTCCGGAAAGGATTGCTCCAAACAGAAATCCCAGAGCAATGGGGAAGCTGAATAAAAAGAATAAGAGAACGGTTATAACTGCGGCAAAAATGGCAACGGTTTTATACTGTCTAGACATATAAGCCATAGCGCCTTCTTTAATCGCCAGAGATATCTCCTGCATCTTCTCTGAGCCAGGCTTGACTTTAAGGATACGGAAAGAAAGGTAGCCGGCATAGCCTAAAGCTACTAAACTAATTAATATCGCAATAATACTTATGTTTATCATTTATGAAAACCCCCGGTCTTTTTTAGTTTATTTGACTTTTTATTTTAAATATATTATATAATTATACTATTTAATCTTAGTTTTATTAAAAAGTTTATATATTTTGCTGTCATTTGGGCTTTGTTCGGAATGATAAAAAAGAAGAGATTAATTTTATAAAAAGAACACGAATAGTAAGATATACAATAATGGCACTAAAATAAACATGGTAAATTCTGTTGAACTATGCAGTTTTTTTACCAGCTCATCTTTTTTCTGCTCATGCAGTTCCAGCAAAAAGACATTGAAAATGAAGCTTAACAGTATCACAAAGTAGCTTAAGACCATGAACTTGTCAATAAAAGTCAGATAGCCGACTGGAGGAATTTGGTTAGCCAAGGAAACGTGGAACATAACTGAAGCTACTAAAGCTGAGCCGACCATTGCTAACCTGGTAGTGATCTTGTCTGGGTCCAATACAAAGCTGGAAAGCATAATCAAAATTATGAACACTATCGGCAGGAAAGTTTTGAAAATAGCATTGACAAGTATTCTGGAAATTGGAATTTCAAATACATATTGGGAATAAACTTCGTCGTACAATTCATAGTTATGTTCTTTGGTATAAGCTTTCCAGTCATCGATGTTCCAGCCGATAAAAGTGATAGACTCATCAATTCCGCTTTCTTCTAAATCAGCCACATAATTTAGAGTTTTAGTCGTCTCTGTTTTGTCTTCAAGTATAATCTGCAATTTCTGGCTGTCAAACGGGTATTTCTTCAAATCGATGGGACTAAGAAGGTTAGCTTGGATACGATAAAATTTTTCATCGGGCTCGTCAATTATTTTTTCCAGGCTGGCAGCACGTCCGTTCATGAATTCAAAATCATAAGAAGGGCATTCTTTTTCACATTTTATGGACAGGTAAAAGTCGGCCGTGAAAGAGCCGGTGGCAACATCAAACTTTCCCAGGTTGAGAAGGTACAGGCCAACGTTAACTTTAGTATCAGAAGAATCTTTTTTAGCTGCAGCCTGAGCTGAAATACTGGTCAAGCTGAGCAGAAATAGTAAAGTTACTAACATTAATAAAATTTTTAGTTTTGACTTTAACATTTTTAATTAGTCTAATATTTAATTGGAATTTTTAAATTTTTTTGTTTGTTTACGTTTCGCCTCTGATTTTCTTCTGGCAGTTTACAGTTAAATAAACGATTAAAGTGAGGTCAATCATTTCCTATCATCTTATCAAAGCATTTATCGCACAGATGGGCGTGCCAGTCTTTGTTATGTGCTGAAATCTTACTGTTGCATTGTTTGCAGTTGTAATTAATTTCTTCGGTATTTTTCATGTGAAAAGTTCTTTTCTTGAGTTCCCAATCTTCATTACTACAGGATTCTATGAAAGAGCCTTCTGACCAGAATTCGTCTTCTTCTGGCAATTCTTTTCCATTTAGGGTGGTTTGGGGCATTTTAGGTTTCTTCTTTTTTCTTTTTGTTGAATTCTATTAATTTGCCTGATTGATGTACCAATTTGTCAAAATCAGACTGAAACAGCCTATCCTGAATAATTCTATAGGTTTCAAACTCAGATTCGGCAAATTCTTTTGCAATCTCAGCAGTTACTTTGCCAGGATTTTCTAAGACTTCTCGGTTATTGAATTTTAGAAACACATTGAGTTTTTCTGCCCAATCTTCCATAGTCATAGGAATATTTCTTTCAGCTTGATCTTCTGCAAAATCAAGATACATTGTCACAAATCGGCTTAAGGCTTTTATTTCATCCTGCCTTAAATAATTTTTAGCTATTGACACATCACTCTTTATTATTTTGCCTTGAGGGGCGTTTTTCCAGGTTGTTAATCCCATATAATCTTTTTTTGAATCTGCCCGCTTTAGTATTAATTCCGGAGCAGTGTGCTTATGAATTGCATAATGCATCTTGTTTTGAACAGTTGCAAAAAAGTTTTTAGTAATTTTTGAATTTCTATCATAATCCATACTCGTTGCATAAATATCAGTTATTTTTTGATAAAAATTTCTTTCACTTGCCCTAATTTCCCTTATTTCTTCAAGCAAAGTGTCGAAATATTTCTTATTTAAAAATGAGCCATTTTTCAGCCTTTCTTTATCTAAAACATATCCTTTTATTGCAAATTCTTTTAAAACATTAGTTGCCCAGATTCTAAATTGTGTAGCCCTTTGCGAATTTACCCTATATCCTACTGAGATTATAGCGTCTAAATTATAAAAATTAGTGATATATTCCTTACCATCTATTGCAGTATGTCGGAAATCCCGACAAACTGAATTTTCATTTAATTCCTCTGTATTAAATATTTCTCTTAGGTGTTCCGTAATAGTGCTTCTTCCCTTATCGAAAAGCTTAGCAATCATCTTCTGCGAAAGCCAAACTGTCTCATCTGCATATTTTACTTCAATAGATTCTTCTCCGGACTGGGCAGTAAATATTAAGAATTCGGCAGTGCTGTTTCTAATTGTTAAATCTTTAATCATTTTTCTTCTCCAATGAGGGTGGTTTGGGGCATTTTGTTTATTTAGTTTGTTTTATGATTCTTATCAGATTTTCTTAAAAAAGCGTGGTATATCGCTAATGCCAAAAGCCATAAGATTATAATTAGAACAATAAGAGCACCAACTCTTTGATAAATATTATATTCTTTAAGGAGTAATAATCCAACTATTAATCCACCAATTAGCCCAGCGATGACATTCAGCATAAAGTTTGCATAAAATTCTTTAGGGTTCATTTCAAACTCTCCTCAATTATCTTCTTTTCTTCTTCGGTGATACCGTATAATTTATAGACTAATTCGTCTATTTCTTGGTCGGTTTTCTTTATTTCTACTTCTATCTTGGCTTTTTCATCAGTGGATTTGTCTTTGAGTTCGTTGAGGCGTTTGTTGAGGGAGAGCATTTTATCTACGAGTTTGATGAGGGGTTGTTGCCGTAATTCTGGTACTGTTTTAATAGGTAAATCCTCAATTTCAAAAGTTCTTAATTCTATAAAACCTCCACGCATAGCAGTGACCCCATACTTAGTTCTAGTGTAATAAGCAATAACTTTAGAATTTAAAATCCCCAATAAATAACTAATTTTAACTTGATTATCTTTAGAGTGAATTACGTAAATAGTATTAACAGGTATATAACTATCATTATTTAATAGTGTAGCTGTTGGAACAAAACAAATCTTCTTCATAAGAATAGCCGGAGCATTAATAAGCCATTCTTTTCTTCTTCTGATCCTATTATTAGTGGAATTAATGCCATATTTAACGATGTCTCTATTAGTCAGAGCAAAACATTCGCCGGAATTACTGATCTCTTTACTTGTTGGTTTGGCTCGATATATTTCTATTACTTTCTCTCCATCTATTTTTGAGATTATCTCTCTCTGTGATGAATTAATATTAAAGACAAACTGTTTTTCTGGAGTTAATTCTGATTGTTTCATTTCTTGATTCGAAGATTTTTCTAATTCAAATGAAGAAGGAGAATACAGTTTTATTTTAGAATTTGTTTTAGGTTTTACTTTTTGTAAGATTACAATATATGGATAAGTTGAAACATCACCAAAAACACTTAATTGAGAAACATCAACCACTTTTACAATTGTATAATCCAAAAGTAACTTTCTTAGAGGAAAACCATATTTGGTTATTGCAAATTTGTTAGGGGTAATTAACCCTATGTAACCTCCCTCTTTTACAAGTTTAAACGCTAATTCATAAAAGAGTACATAAAGATCATATTGCTGATAAGCAGTTTTATAATTTTTCTCAATAAATGCTTTTTCTGTTTTTGGTAAATTTCTATTATTTACATACGGCGGATTCCCTACCACCACATCAAATCCACCATTACTAATGATTTCTTTAAACTGCTCTTCCCACTTAAAAGCACGAGAACTAACCGCAGAATCATCAATTAAGCTATTCCCCACTTTAATATTCTCCTGTAATGTCGGCAACCGGTGTTTTTTCTCTGTTGCTTTAAGTAATAAATTTAACTGCGCAATCTCTACTGCTTTTGGGTCTAAATCAACACCGAAAATATTATTCTTTAAAATTTCAATCTTTCGCCCATACGTTGCAGACACGCCAGAAGTATCCAATTTAGTCTGTTCAACAACCCCTTTCTTCTTCTTATCGAGTGTAACCAAGTAATCAAATGTTTTCATTAAGAAAGAACCGGAACCGCAGGCAGGATCAAGAACTTTAATCTTCGTTAAATCGATTTTCTTATCTTTAGCCAATTCACCAATCGTATTTTTAACAATATAATCCACCACATATGTGGGAGTGTAATAAATGCCCTGCTCTTTTCGGTGAGCCTTGCCTTCCACTAACTTTCCTCTCTTTTCTGTTTTCTTTAGTAGATATCCTAAATACTGCTCATAGATATTTCCTAAAACATCGGCATCAATCGCAGAAAAGTCATAGTGAACAGCCTCATCGGAAGTTTTGAACAATCCAATTATAATTTTTTCCAGAACGTCGTCATCAATATTCAGCTCTTCACACAAATGAAATGCAAATAATTTACTGTTGTAAATATCATCAATTTTTCTAAAAGCATTATTTAATTTTTTGTACACTCTTTTTGTTTGATCTTCTCTAATTAGGGATTGTAAAATTGGAGCTTCTAATTGTTTATCTTCAATGGTACGAATAAAAATCAATCTATCAATTATTCTCTGTATGGCTTCATCTAATTCCTCAGCACTTAAATTTTTAGAAACATTATTTTTAAGAATATTTTTAGTCAATAATTCTCTAAATCTAGTTAAATCACTCAATAACTGTTTATCAACAGGAACTTTTTTAGCTTTTTTACCCCATTTTTCAGCTTCTTTATCAATAACACCACTTTCTAAACATTCTCTTGATAAAAGCCATAATTGTTCAAATCGTTCTAAAAACTGGGTACAACTCAAACTAAAAAATAGGTTTTGTAATGGATTATTTGATTTCCACTCAGCGTTAAATACTTTAATCCCCTCAAAATCTGTTAAAACTGCCCAAGTCGCTCCTTTATGCCAAGCGTAATTTATCGCCTGTTCGGCAAATTCAATTTTATCTAAATCTTCTTTAAGAGATTTAGCTTCCAGAAATAATTTTGGAATGCTTTGAATACGAAAAGCATAATCTACTCTTCCTTTAGATATTTTTTCTTCAGCAGTAACTTCTTCACCATCTTCTATGCTCCAACCTAATGCCCTAAATAATGGAAGAATGAAATCCTTTTTAGTCATCTCTTCATTATAAGACTTAACTTTTCCTGTTTCAACTAAACGATTATATTTCTCTACGAGAAGCTTAATTTCCTCTTTTGCTTTTTCTTTATTACTCATTTTTCCCCTCTAACCATAATTAACCATACCTGCTTATAAAAATTACTGTGAGCATTTTCAGTTACGAAATAACCACCACTCTCTTCTTCTGCCTGATGGTTAAATAAGGCTTGGTCAATCGATTCTTTAATCCGATGTCCTGGGTGAGAACTAAGCAGCCCTGTTTTGAAAAAGCAGTTAATAAATCATCAACGTTGCCCTCGCCGGGAATAACGTTAATTTTTTTGGCTTTAATCAGGCTTACGGCCAGGGCTGCTGCCCGCTTGAATTTTCCTCTTTGTTCCTGCTGGATTTTTTCCAGTTCTGCTATGGTTCTTTCTAATACGAATAGTTTGTATTGGAAGTCGCAGCAGCTGTCCAGTTCTCTGAAAAGGTCGAGCTTAAACTCGGAAATGGCCATCCAGATATTAGTATCAATGATAATTTTTTTCATGGTTGTTGTATAGCTTTATGTTATGATTTCATAATCGAGATTCCTGAGAATATTCAAAACATTCTCT
>Ga0209541_10018508_pt1 | contig 10081 bp, 17 predicted proteins | sample RifCSPlowO2_01_FD_184027 | JGI IMG/M metagenome (GOLD analysis project Ga0209541, IMG submission 184027) | Groundwater microbial communities from Rifle, Colorado - Rifle CSP2_plank lowO2_0.1 (SPAdes) (version 2) | ecosystem: Environmental > Aquatic > Deep subsurface > Groundwater | place...
CTCACAAGTCCAAAAAAATGGCTGAGACTAAGTTGGAATTGAAGAAATTCTGCAAGACTTGCCGGAAGCATACGGTGCACAAAGAAGGGAAGCGTTAGGCACACATCTTTTTGAGTTTGAGGAGGTGATAAGGATAACTGAGCCCAAAAGCCTTCTTGCGAAAATTCAGTAAATATGCTATTTAGACTTATCTACAGCCTATTTAATTATTTATTGGTAGTAGTATAATATTATTAGTATTAAAAATACAAAACTATGCCTAAAACTCCTCAAGAAATCGTAAAAATTGCGTATGATTATATGATTTCTGTCGTTGGTAAGGCTACGATAACAAATACTCGTGTAGAAGAACTTGAGCAAATAGAGGAAAATAAATTTTGGCGGGTAGTATTAAGCTACGAAACAGTAGGTCAATTTCCGTTTGAAAGTAAAAAAGAGTATAAGGAATTTAAAATAAACGCAGAGGACGGAAATGTTACTTATATGAAGATTAAACCCCCGACTACTTAATTGTGGAATTAGATTCCTTAGAGGCAATAAAAATATTTTGCTATAAATACGGCAAAAAACCTCTAATAATAGATACGAATGTTTTGCTTCTATTGTTCATCGGAATTTTTAATAAGGATTTTATAGAACGATGTTCTCTTACAAGCGGCAAATATAGTCCTGATGATTTTGAAACATTAAAGCAAGTAATTAGATATTTTAAGAGTGAAGTTATTATTACGCCCTACATATTAACTGAAGTTTCGAATCTTTCAAAGACAAACATCAAAGACCCATACTTTCATATTTATTTTGCTAAAATAACAGATATTTTACGCCATTATCAAGAACATCATATTACACTCGAAAACTTATTAAAAATAGATTTTAAGCTACTTTCAAGATTTGGCTTCCCCGATATGTCAATTGTAGAGGTCGCAAAACAAATAGGTGCGGTTGTCCTTACTGACGAAATAAATTTACACGAGCAATTACTCTATAAGAAAATTCCAGTTATGAAATTCAGCTATATCACGACAAAAAAGTTTTTGACATAGTTAGTAAGAAAACATAGATAGAAAAATAAAAACTGCCCAGCGAATGGGCGGTTTTGTTTGAAATGGTTTATATTCCTAAGAAATAATCAATGAATACCTTCCATTGGAGAACTTAACAAGGCAGCTATTGTCAGGATAGCGATAACAATAATTACTCCCCAAAAGAAAGCTTTATTATCATCTATGTCTTGATGTGGATTATACATAAATGCTTTGATTTATTTTACAGTAAGGCAGTAATCAATACATTGTTCTTGGGCGGGAAAATATTTAGCAACTTTTAGTCCTAAAGTTTGTCCATCGCCCCCTATTCTCCACGCTTGAGGGCCAATAATATAATCACAGGCATTTTTACAAAAATTTACATCTTTTCGGTATTGATATTGCCAAATTCCTATACCTGAAAGAATTAAGACTATAAAAAAAATCATTACCTTTTTCTTTGTGATTCTTGTAATACCTATTTCTTTTTTATAATTTTCCCAGAAGCTCATATTTCTTAATTTTTCTTTCACGGATTATTTTTGAGGGTATTTTCTATAACACTCGGCTTTTTCTTTTTCTTCCTCTTCTTTCAGAACATCTATAAGTTGAGCTATATCTACATCTGGTTTACATGAGAGGCTTTCGCCCGCCTTTGCAGTTTTTGCACCAGGGCATACTTTTTCAAATGCATCTGTAGTATACTGCTCGGCGGCATCCAAACAATAGTCTAAAAGAGCTCTTTGTGTTGCTACTTCCCTTTTTGCATTTTCTTGTTCCTCTTGCTGCAGGTCTAATTTTTGTTGTTCTATCAGTGCCTCCCTTATGCTTGCTTCTTTTTGTAATTCCAATTTTGTCCCTTCTTTTTGGGGTAGAAAAATTACAAAGTAATAGAAAACTGAAAAACTGGCCACCAGAATAGCCAATAATACACCCAATTTAATCGTTTTATCTAATGGGATAAAACCTTTTTGATTCATAGATAAGTTGTCTATCTTCAATTTGACTCTATTTTAAGGAAAAGTCAAGGCAAAACGGAGGGTTGAAAAACGGGTGAAAATGAGGTAAAATAAAGGGGGAATTAAGATAAAAATGAATATGACTACCGAAGAAAAAATAGATAATTTCCGCAATTTACTTATTGGATATTATTCCAAAGAAAAGAAAGAAGTTTTTGAGATTGGGAGTAAAACATTGGAGGCTTGTGGTTTTGACTGCGAGAACCAAGGTGGAGAGTTCTGGGAAATGATTTGTCCACGGCTTAAGCGGGAAGGAATCCTGAGAAATTATAGTCCTTTAGTGTTTAAGCAAAGTCCACAACCCGATTTTAACAAAAATCGTTTAAAAGATAAGGCGGGAGAACACTTGGACTATTTAAGAATCTCTATGCTTCGCGAAAAGACTACAGCTGAGGAAACTGAGGAAGATAAGGAATGTCTCAAGCAAGTAAATAATTTCTATCATTTTGAAGTTAATGGAAAGAAATTAAAAGAAATTGAAAAAGATATAGATAAGAAAATTGATAGCGAAAAATCTGATAAGCTACAGTCAAAAAAACAATTTATTCACCGACAAGACAATTTGCTCTATATAAAAGAACTGAAGCCAGAAATCTTAACTGGTAATTTAGGGGCTTACAGTGATGGCACTATTAGATATAAAAAGGAAATAATAAAAATGAGAAACCAACTTAAAGACCTATGTAGGCTCTTTATGAATCACCCCGACAGACTACTTACAATTGATGATATAAGGGATACAATTATCAAAGCGGACAAAAGAATATTGACACCTTTCACGACAATTGCAAAGTATGTCAGCGAGCTTCACAATTCATTGAAAATTCATTTTAAAAAAGATGTAATTTTTAATCAAAAAGAGGAAGGATGGTATTTCAAACCATAAAGATTTAAAGGGAAATCAATCCATAACTGAAAATTGAATGAAGACACCTCTATATAATAAGGGTGTCTTTTTTGTTTCGCCAAAAATCTATGAATATGACTACTCAATTACTTAATGAAAATGATTTCCATAAAATAAGCGACCTTGCTTGTTGTGCGGCATTGGTTCTTTCTGGTTGTCCAATAGAAAGAATAGAAAAGGCAACGCCTCGTAAGGCCCTATTTGTTTTTAAGAGAAATCAAAAATTAGATAAAATTTTAACTAAATATTGGAAAAGGCAATTAAAAGTTGAACCAGCTGCTTATTTTGAGCAGCTTTCTTTTATTAAAAGTCGTTTATATGCCCAAGAATAAATTGCCAAAAGTTATTCTTAAATTTGAACCAAACCCCACCTTTCGGGAAGAATTTAGTGAGTTTGTCGAAAAAGTCTTATCTTGGGTTGAAGAAGAAAAACCTAAATCCAAAGAAGATGAGGACAGCTAATTTTCCCATTATTGAATTCCAACAGATTCAAAAATTAAATCCTTACTGGAGTAGTTGGGTTTGTTTTTGTGAAGCGATTAAAGGCAGAAAAAATCTAAGTAAAAAAACTATTAGAAAGCATTTTGACAGATTGGTTAAAAGAGATGATTTTGCTTGGAACGAAAAGCCTCGATTATTAGAATATTTATATCTGTTGGTCTCGAATCCAGAGAAGTGTCGGCAGTAAAAAAGATGCCCTTGGCTGCGAATAAAATTTTGGGGGAATGCCTTCAATTAAGGGGAAACAGCAGATATGTGGGTAAAGTTATGTCTTGATACCCTAAGGGGCTAAAAATTAAAGATAAATATGATTATGAAAATAAACATCAACGAGATAAAATTTACAATTCGAAAGCCAACGGGTTTTAAAAAGCACCCGAATTTACTTGCAAATATCACCCTGACATTAAAAGAAGAATTTGGTGAATACCTGACTATTTCTGGTTTTACCCTCTGGAAGAGTAAGTTTGAAGGATATAATTTAGGAGTCCCAAGTAAGCCGGGGTTTAAGTTTTCTCTAATTTCAACATCACTAAAGGGCAAGATTAAAAAGGCAATCATTGAGCAATACGAGTATGATAGTATTCCCATTATCGAAGAAGGTAATAAATAAGCTCCTTACTATAGTAAGCCATAGTTAGTTCTCTACTATAGTTAATTACTAAAGAGAGAACTATAGTCTATATTACTTCTAACAAGGAGTTAATACGGGGTTAATATAGTTAAGAGATAGAACGGAAGTAAATAAACCTCCCCACGATTTTGGAGGCCTAATAGAGAATATCTTTAGAAAATAAACAAACGACCGATTATTTATATTAAGCACTAAAGGAGGATAGTAAGGGGTATGTCCCCAGGCGTGGAATTATGTACTATGTCCACTTGCCTAAAAATTTGTGATGTTTTAGAAAAGATGTGAGTCTATATCCTAAGAGGTATAAAGCTTATAGTTTCTGCATTTTACGAATAAAAATAAGAGGGCATAGCGTTGTTATGGGAAGCTTTTGAATATAAATTATACCTATAAAAGGACAAAAAAGGCTTTAGGGTATATACCCGTAAGCCCGCACACGAAACAAAAATCTATTTTACCTTACGTTATTTATTATAATTATAAGATTGTGTTATGAGCCCAAGGATTTTATCTAAATTTTCTGGTGTAGAAAGTTTGACTTCGTAATCACCGTTTCCTAAATGCCCGACTGGTTTTGGCTTTGTTAAGTCTCTCGCTAAACCACAGGGGTCATTAAGTTTGCCACTCGGCATATTTAGAGAAATTTTCAAAGAATCTTTTTGAATAATAATATCCACGAAATTAGTAGTCAGTTTATATGCAATATAATAAGCCTTAGGTTCTTCAATAATTGTGTCATCTAAACCCTTTATCTTTTCTCTTAAATCAAGATACAACTCTTTAATTATTTTATTCGCAACTTTAAGGTGGTCTTCAATATTAAAATCTTTCTGGAGTGTTTCTTTATTTCTTTCTTTTGTGATTTTAGAAATGCTAATTTTTATCTTACTTTGTGTTTCGGTTTCTATTTGTAATATGTTATCTTCATAAAGCTTGTATCGTAATAGTTCAATTTTTATAGGCAACATTTCAACCGTATCTAAATCAAATTTGTTATAGCTTTCAGCAATACAAATAACCCTTGGAGAGTTCCAATCAATAAATTTTTCAATTCCAGTTTGACCATACCAGAACAGCGAAAAAATATCAGATGACTTTAATCTAGCTAATTTCTCGAATTTTTCTTTGTGGTCAAGTAGCCATCTTAAATAAGACAAACCCTGATTGATAATATTATCATTTTGATTTCTTTTATATTCAATAATTACAGGCGAACCATTTTTATCAATTCCCAAAGTATCAATTCTTCCACCGAAACTCGTGCTATATTCAGAAGCCAAAAAATATATATTTAGGACTTCCCCCAAGTTATTTTCAAACAATTCTTGTATATATTTTTCCTTCTCCGTTGTTGTATTTAGCTTTATTGCTTTATCGTTTTTTATTCTGAATAGTGCCATAGTTTTATTTCGCCTTGTGTTTTTTAAGAAATCTAGTGAAATCTTTTTCATCAATTCTAAAATTTCTGGGAGTTAATCTGATAGCCTTTAATTTCCCGGCCTTGATATAGCGATAAACTGTGTGTTCGCAAACGCCTAATTTCTTTGCTATTTGTAGCGGAGTTAAAAGTTTATCCATCACTTTTATAATAGTTCCTTTGTAACTTTTGTCAATTCAAGTGAACAACACTTGACAGGGTATCTTGCTCTTTGGTAGAATAAAGTTGTTGAGGGCAATCCGTAGCAGAAGAGGTTTTTATTTATTATAATAAAACTGACGCTGTGAAGGCGGGTTGTCCTCAACAAACAACCTTTTCTCCTTCCAGCGTCTTTTATTTAAACCTATGAACAAAGAAAAAACAGCGGCAATATATTGTAGGGTCTCAAAATTAGACGAGAGCCAGAACCCGGGGAATCAATTAACGCCATTAAGAAAGTTTGCTGAGACCTTGAATTACGAAATAGTGAAAGAATATATTGATTACGCTTCAGGAGGAAACGGCAATCGGCCTCAATTTCAGCAAATGCTTAAAGACGCTAAGAATCGCAGGTTTGATGTAGTCCTTATTTGGGCCTTGGATAGATTCAGCCGAGAGGGGATTCTGAATACCTTAGGCTATTTAAAGACCCTCAAACAGGCAAATATTGGCTTAAAAAGCCTACAAGAAGGCTGGGTAGATACAACGGATTCTGGGATGGGAGAGCTGCTTATTGCTATTTTGTCGTGGGTTGCTGGCCAAGAGAGGAAAAGAATTATTGAAAGGACAAAAGCTGGACTAGAAATAGCTAAAGCAAATGGTAAGACGTTGGGCAGGCCCAAGGGCTCTAAAGATACAAAAAGAAGAAAAAAATCAGGCTACCTTCTAAGGTGGCAAAACAACAAAAATCATTAAAATATGAAAGAAGTAGCTCTCTATTGTAGGGTTTCAACCGACACTCAAGAAAAGGGAGAAACCATTGAGAATCAACTAAGAGATTTATACAGAGTCTATAATAAGAAAGACATTGTTAAGGTTTATATTGACAACCCCGCTTCTGGGGCTGATTTAGAGCGTGAGGGCCTTTCTGAATTAAGAGCAGACGCTCAAAAGGGGTTATTTAATGTGGTGGGAATATGGGATAGCAGCAGGTTGGCTAGAGATGTAAAATGGGCATTAGTTTTAAGAGATGAACTGAAAGAAAACGGTGTTCAAATAGAAATAATGGGTAAGGAAAGAGATAATTCGGAAACGGGAAAACTTTTCAGTGTTTTGGAGGCCACAATGGACGAGCTTGAAAGAGAAAGAATCAAAAGAAGATTTATGGCCGGTAAGAAAAGAAGATTAAGTGAGGGCAAAATAATTGGGTGCTATCCTCCTTATGGCTATACCCATATTAAAAGAGATAAAGAGAAAGGCACAGACGCTTATTTTAAAGTTAATCCCAGAGAAGCCTTAGTAGTTAAAAAAATATTTGGTCTCTATTTAGAATTAGAAAGCATTTTTATGGTGGCTAAGAAATTATCAGAAATGGGGATTAAAAGTAGAGGAAAAGGAAGCCAACCAAAATTCTTTCATACCTCAACAATTAAAAAGATTCTTGGGAACGAGGTTTATATTGGTAATTGGTATTATGGCAAGACTTCTCCCTGCGTTGCTAAGTATCATATTCACAAAATACGGAAACACAGGTTAACGGGAAGGAAAATGAATGACAAGTCAGAATGGACACTGATTAAAATTTCAGCAATAATAGACAAACAAACTTTTAATAGAGCCCAGCAAATTCTTAAAAAGAGATACAGACAAAGAGGAGCGGAGTCAAAATTTCCAGTTTTATGTAAAGGATTGATAAGATGCGTTGATTGTGGTAGACTTTATGGGGCGAAAAGGCAACGCAATTATAGAATTTACAGATGTCCACAAGTTTACGGATTAGATTTTAACCAGCCTCCTTGCCATTCAAGGTCAATGATGTGCCACAAGTTAGACGCTATTGTCTGGAATTATATAAGCAACCTAATACAAGACAAGGAGAGGGTTAAGGCGAACATTCATCTCCTAAAAGAAAAAAGAGAACAAGATAAGATTTCAAATCAAGGAATTTACAACTCTTTATTATCTGAAAAGGAAACATTAAAAAAGAAAACCAGTAGACTTCTTGAGCTGTATTCCGACAGCGAGTTCTCAAAAGAGGATTTAAAAGCAAAAATAGGGGAGATTAAAGAGAGGGAAATTGTCTTAGATAATCAGATAAAGGATATTCAAATTGGGCTTAGAGAGATTGACGATATGGAAGCAATAGAGCAGGAGGTTGAAAAATTATGTCTTTTGTATCAAAATAATATTAGTAATCCCACTTTTGAGCAGAAAAGGTATGCTGTTAGGAAATGGGTTAAGGAAATAAACCTGCTTAAAGACGGAAGGATTGTTATAAAGGTTAATTTGCCAGAAATGGAATTACCCAAAAGTCTTTCTATGTGCCCAACGGCAACTTACACTACACAAAGAGGCGAAGAAGTAATATGGGAATAAAAATCGTAAAAGCTCCGATAAGTCAAAAAGAACTTGCTGACATGGCCAAGGGTCAGTTCGGTAATTTGGTCAAGGCGGTGGTTGATGTCGGGCAGGAAATAATGGCCGTAGGTGGGGAAATGCATGCCGACGAAGAGATAGTCTTAATGGAACAAGAGGGCTCAAAACGAGAAGATACGTGGGGTATTAACTTATATCCCGAGAAATCAAGTGACGATTGGATTGAGTTTGATTCGGTTATTAATCTGAAACCGTCTTTCGGCAATCGTTCGCGCAATGTTGATAATCCTGAAATCCAGGGAAAGATCAGGAATACCGTTAAAAAATTAATTTTATCATGAGTAAGGTTCTGCATAAAGAATTGGCGGCGGGAAATTGGTTCAAACTTTCGCTGGTTGAGCAGTTAGCGAATATTGGCAGTGAAGTGAGTCGAGCGTATAAATGGCAGGGGAAAGACGAAAATATCTTCTGGGGGGCGGTGGAAAGAGCCTTGGAACTGTTTGATTTAACCTTTATTGACCGTCGTTGGAAAGGCCGTCTTCGAGAAATTGGCCGGGCGAAAGAAGTATTTTGCGATGCCATTACGGGCGGAAAAGAATACCAAAGTTCGCTTAAAGATTTAGACCGTTATTTCCTCAATTACGCCTTTGCCGCCAGGCGTAATATCTAAACAGTGATACAATAAAAAATCATAGGGGCGTGGTGAAGTGGTATCATGGGGATCTCCAAAATCCCAGTTGAGGGTTCGATTCCTTCCGCCCCTGCAAATTATTGACAATATCACAGAAAGGTGGTATTGTTTTTTATTCGCACACTAAACAATTGAATAATTTAGAAGGAGGTATTTTATGAGTCAGATTGACATTGTTGTCCCCGACGGTTCTATGCAAGAAGTCATTATCGGCCTTCTTACAAAAGCAGGGTTACCAGTGACGATAGAAAAAAAACGAGTTAAAGAAGGTAGGGTTAGAATCGATTGGATTAAGCGAATTGCTTTTCAAAGACCACAAGAAATTCCAGGATACCTTAAGAGTGGGCATTTCGATGTTGCTATTGTGGGCGAAGATTGGATAGCAAACTGGGGTTATGAGTTACCCGTTTTGCTTAAACTACCCATTGGTCGTGGCGGCGGCAAGCCCGTTAAAATTGTCCTAGCAGTGAATCAAACAAGCGATTTTCAACGGGCAGAAGAGTTGCCTCAAGGTTGTGAGGTTGCCACAGAGTATGTCCAATTAGCCCGAAGGTTTTTCTCTAGTAAGGGGAGACAAGACATTCAAGTTGTTCCATCTTATGGCAACACTGAAAACAAAATTCGGTTTGGAGCAACGGCCATAGTTGATGTGACCGAAAGCGGTGATTCATTGACGGAAAACCAACTCAAGGTCATTTGCGAAATTATGGAGTCCAACACTGTTATTGTGGCAAATCCTAAATCGCTTGCTGACGAAAATAAGCGGCCATACATTGATTGCTTTGTGCAACTTATAAATGGGGCACATCAGGCGTCCAAATATGTAATGCTTACGGCAAATGTGCCCAAACGGTCGCTTAACGAGGCGAGCAGAATCATCGGAGGACTTAAAGGGCCAACAAGTTCACCTTTAAGAATTAAAGGCTGGTTTGCTCTGCAATCTGTTGTACCTCGAGAAGACGAGCAAAAGGTAATCTTCGAACTTTTACAGATTGGAGTTACCGACATTATTGTCAATCGGGACATCCCGTTGGTTATGTCATAGGTAGTAACCATTTTTTGCACAATAGTGGGCGAGATGAATTTCATTCTCGCCCACTTTTTTTATACAATTAGCTCTAAACAGGTTCTAACATCATCGCATGGGAGCTAAATCAGGCACAAAAACCTTCCCAGCCAGCTCAATCTTGGTTCTAACGTCGTTCACTAGCCCCTGCAATGTATTTTCAAACTATAAAGTGTTTTAGATACAGACATTTGGCGGTTTTTTTAAGTTGACAATTTAAGCATTTCGTTCGGCGTTTTTCCGTTAAGCCCGCAGTGTTTTGTATTATTATATTCCATATTCC
>Ga0209541_10018509_pt1 | contig 10080 bp, 17 predicted proteins | sample RifCSPlowO2_01_FD_184027 | JGI IMG/M metagenome (GOLD analysis project Ga0209541, IMG submission 184027) | Groundwater microbial communities from Rifle, Colorado - Rifle CSP2_plank lowO2_0.1 (SPAdes) (version 2) | ecosystem: Environmental > Aquatic > Deep subsurface > Groundwater | place...
AGAAATGGCGGGGAGGAATAAGGTAGTAATTAAGAAATGGTATTTATCCGGCAATGGTTCGGCGCAAGCTCACCATCCGGTTTATAAAAATACATTCCTTAGTATAGCCTTAATTCAAATATCTGGTTTTAATAAATACAAAAACCATTTAATAGTTAAGTTTAAGGTTTAGCGCGGTTAAGTCCAGCTAAAACTGGATTTTTTGTTGAATAACTACGGATTTACAAATATTTACGAATATACGAATAAAAAATAAGATATTTGTATCAATTCGTAAATTAGTAGTAAATATGAAATTCATTTTAGGTAAAAAATTAGGCATGTCCCAGGTATATGGAGAAAATGGCAACATCATTCCCGTGACTGTTATTGAGGCTGAGCCGAATACCATTCTTCAGATAAAATCCAGGGATAAGGATGGATATGAAGCTGTTCAGGTTGGCTATGGAATAAGGAAGCCAAAGAATATAAAAAGCCAGCAGAAAGGTCATTTTAAAAAATTGGGTAATTTTGCAGTTTTAAAAGAATTTAGATTTGACAGTAAGGGTAAGAAATCAAGGGGTGAAGAACAGGAATTAATAGATTCTTCCCAGTTAACTGTCGGTCAGAAGATAGATGTTACTGTTTTTACTCCCGGGGATTCAGTCAAAGTTACCGGAACTACAAAAGGAAAAGGATTTCAGGGAGTAGTTAAGAGGCATGGTTTTCATGGTATGCCTGCAAGTCATGGTGCTCATTCTGTGTTGCGTCACGCCGGCTCTATCGGCCAACGGTTTCCCCAACATACATTGAAAGGCATGAGAATGGCTGGAAGAATGGGAGCTGATAAGTTAACTGTAAGGGGATTAGAAATAGTGACTGTTGATTTGGAAAATAACCTGCTAGCTATCAAGGGCGCTTTGCCAGGCAACAAGGGAGGATTAATTATGATACAGAGTCAATAATTTAAAATTCAAAATTTAAAATGCAAAATTTCAATTCAAAATCAAAAAGTTTGGAAAATATAGATTCCTGCCTGCCGGCAGGTTAGATTGTAATTTTAAATTTTAACTTTTTAATTTATTAATGAATTTACCACTATACAACCAACAGGCGGAAAATATAGGCAAGGTAGAATTACCTGATAATGTTTTCGGTTTGCCTATGAACGGGGATCTTCTTCATCAGGTTGTAGTTTCTCAGATGTCAAATAAAAGACAGAATGTGGCTCATACCAAGGAAAGAGGAGAAGTGCGTGGTGGAGGTAAAAAGCCATGGAGACAAAAAGGTACCGGAAGAGCCAGGCATGGTTCCATAAGATCACCAATCTGGAAGGGTGGAGGAGTAACTTTCGGTCCCAGAAGCGAAAGAAATTTTAAAAAGAAAATAAATAAAAAAATGGCCCGCAAGGCATTGCTGGTCGCGTTATCTTCAAAAGCACGAGATAAGGAGCTGATTGTTCTTGACGGACTCAATTTTGATAACTGGAAAACCAAAGAAATGGCAGGGGTACTTCTTAAGATATCCAGCCTGTTTCCATCAAAACAGGGCAGTTTATTGCTAGTTACCGATAAGGAAATGGTAGATACAGTTGTCAGGGTGACTAGGAATTTACCCAAAGTTGATGTGGTTGAAGCTAAAGATTTAAATGCCCTGGATGTCATTGCCAGAAAAAATCTTTTAATCTTGAAAGAAGCGGTGGGAATTACCGGTAATGCCAGTACAAAGAGATAGACTACGAATGTACGAATTAGTACAAATATACAAATAAGAGAATATGTTTAATTTAGTGATTCGTAAATTCGTAAAAATTTGTAAATTAGTAGTAATATGAAATTATTTAATACCAAAAATAAAAAAGCTGAAACCAAGAAAGGTTTAAAGAGAGCAGGAGAAAGCGAAGAGATCCGTGATAATAGGGAGGAACAGATAGTTCCTGAAGATATTGCTTTTTCCGGCAAGCAAAGCGCCGATGCCTATAAGATTTTGAGAAGTTTTTATGTTAGCGAAAAGGCTTCAGCGGGAATCGCGATGAACCAGTATGTATTTAGGGTTTTCGATAGAGCTAATAAGGCAGAAGTAAAAAAAGAGGTTTCGAGGCTTTTTAACGTGAAAGTGAAGCAGGTAAAAATGTTGAATATGCCGGAGAAGAGAAGAGATTTAGGAAAACATCCTGGTTTTAAGTCGGGATTTAAAAAAGCAATCGTTGTTCTCGAAGAAGGACAGACGATTGGACAGGCTAAACCTTAGCACTAAATTATGGCAAAGTTATACAAACCCACAAGTCCTTCCAGGAGACAAATGACAGGATACGATTTCTCTCAACTAACAAAGATTGAACCTTTAAAGTCGCTTAAATATAATGTCCACAGATCAGTAGGAAGAAATAATAACGGATTGATTACCAGTAAGTACAGGGGTGGCGGTGCCAAGAGATTGTACAGAGAAATTGATTTTAATCAGAATAAAATAGACATACCGGCTAAGGTTGCGGCTATAGAATATGATCCCAACAGAACGGCTCGGATTGCCAGATTACATTTTGCCGATGGAGCAAAAAGATATATACTTGCCGCTCAAGATATGAAAGTCGGTGATACGGTTATCACCTCTGAAAAAGGCTCCCTTAAGCCGGGTAACCGCATGAAACTTAAGAATATTCCCCAGGGTACGATAGTCCATAATATAGAACCGTTTCCGGGACGAGGAGGTAAAATGGTCAGGTCTGCCGGTTCGGGTGCGACTGTTTTGGCAAGTGATAGAGGATATGTCCAGTTAGTTATGCCCTCTTCTGAGATCAGGATGGTCTCTGATGATTGTTATGCTTCTATAGGTCAGCTTTCTAATGCGGAGCATAGTTCGATTGTCTTGGGCAAGGCCGGACGTTCTAGATGGTTAGGCCGAAGGCCAAAAGTCAGGGGTACGGTAATGAACCCAGTTGATCATCCTTATGGCGGAGGAGAAGGTAGACAGGGACGAGGCACCAGAAGACCGAAAACAGCACAGGGTAAGATTACAGGCGGAAGAAAAACCAGAAATAAGAAGAAAAAATCAAGTAAATTTATAGTAAGAAGAACAAAATAAAAATAACATGTCACGAAGTATCAAAAAAGGGCCGTATATAGACGAGAAGCTATTAAAGAAAATAGCTAAGCTTAAAGCCGGCGATAAGGCCGTTACTAAAACATGGGCGCGTGCTTGTACTATAGTTCCTGAAATGATCGGGTATACTTTCGGGGTTCATAACGGAAGGGTTCATGTCCCGGTATTGATAACAGAAGATATGGTCGGCCATAAGCTTGGAGAATTTTCACATACCAGAAAGTTTGTCAGGCACGGAGGCCGTATCCAGAAAGAGCAGGAAGCTGCTCAGCGTCAGAAAGAGATTGAAGTAGCTCAAGCGGCTAAAGCTCCGCCAGGCGAAGCTAAAGCGCCTGGCAAGTAAAAAGTTCATCAAGTTCATAAAGTTATCAAGTCAAAATTCAAAAAAACTTTACAAACTTTAAGAACTTTCAACTTTATAAACTAAACTATGGCAGAAGTCAGATCACAATTAAACGGATTACGGATGGCTCCTAGGAAAGTCAGGGCAGTTATTCATTTGCTAAAAGGAAAGGATGTCGATAAAGCTCTTAGTCAGCTCGAATATTTTATCAGGAGACCGGTTGCCCCGATAAAGAAATTATTGAATTCAGCTATTGCAAATGCCGAGAATAATATGAATATGGTTAAGGGTAATTTGTATATTAAGAGCATTATTGTTAATGAGGGTGTTAAATTAAAAAGATTCAGGGCAAAAGGATTTGGAAGAGCGGCAGCGATTCAAAAGAAAACAAGCCATATCACAATAATTTTAGATGAACGAACTCCAGGCCTTAGATCAGAGAAGAGAGTTAAAACTAAAAAAGAGACGATTACTGATGATGTTAAGGAGACGTCTAAGCAGAATGAATTAAAGAAACCCGAGATAAAAAGAGAGATGGGGTCAAAAGGCAACGTATTAGGCGGTTTAGGTAAAAAGTTATTCCAAAGAAAAGCAATATAAAATATAACTATGGGACAAAAAATATCACCAACTTCATTAAGATTGGGCATTAACAAGGATTGGGCATCCCGCTGGTTTGGCGGACGAAAATATACTGATTTCTTAAAGGATGATCTGAAGGTCAGAGCTTTTCTTGAGAAGAGACTTAAAAATATGGGTATTGATAAAGTTGAACTTGAGCGGGGCACAGATGCTCTGAATGTGATAATTCACACTTCTCGTCCCGGTTTTTTGATAGGGCGAGGCGGTACCGGAGTTGAAGAATTGAAGAGTCAAATTCATAAAGTGCTTAAGAATAAAGGCTCTATACGTTTGGAGATACAGGAGATTAAGAATCCTGAGTTTTCGGCTAAAATTATGGCTGAATCGGTGGTGGAGCAGATAGAAAAAAGAACACCTTTTAGGAGAATAATGAAGCAAACGCTTTCTAAGATAATGTCTAATAAGCAAGTTAAGGGCGCTAAACTTTTTCTAGGCGGACGTTTGGACGGAGCTGAAATTGCCAGATCAGAACATTTGGAAGAGGGCAGTTTGCCTCTTCAGACGTTGCGGGCGGATATAGATTATGCAAAAGATACGGCCCATACTACTTATGGAACGGTAGGGGTTAAGGTCTGGATATATAAAGGAGAAGTTTTTAAGGATTTGTCCAAGAGCCCCTAGGCGATTGGTTACAAATACTTAACCCTGGCACCTATCAAGTACATGTTTCTTACATAGCTGCCATAAATAATGAGGTTATATAAAGCTATAAGCTAAAGCGTTATACACCTCATCTTACCTGGAAGCAAAAGCAGCAAGTACTTGATAGGTGTCAGGGTGACGATTTTCTAACAACTCAGCATCGCAATCAGAATTGTTTGCCTCGTTGAGAAAATGTGTCATGTTACAGCCATCAAGAATACAACATTCAAAGGTCCATAAAGGACGATTAAGAACCCGAGCTAAGCGTGGAACGACTTTGAGCTTTGGAAGTTTTGGATTGAAGGCCGAGGAATCATCTTGGTTAAAATCAAACCAGCTCGAATCGGCCAGAAAAGTCTTAGCCCGTTATTTTCAGAGAGGCGGTAAAATATGGGTGAGGGTTTTCCCGGATAAACCAAGAACAGAAAAAAGTGCAGAGGTAGGTATGGGAGGCGGTAAGGGTGGGCTGTCCCACTTTGTGGTTCCGGTTGAATTAGGCCGGGTTATATTTGAGATTGATGGTGTTTCTGAAGAAATTTCACGCAAAGCTTTAATATCAGCTGCCCATAAACTTCCTATTAAAACCCGAGTTATAAAACGAGGGTAATCCGGTTAGAAGTACTCTTAACGGGTTGAATAATATGAACATAAATCAAACAATAACTAGTAGTAAATTGCACCGCACGGTGGTAGTGGGTGCTTTGCACTACTTCTAACGGGATGAAAATAGAAGAATTAAACAATCAATCGAGAGAAGAATTAACCCATATGGCAGATGGTTTAAAGGCCAAGCTTTTGAAATTGAATTTTGATTTGGCAGATAATAAGGTTAAGGATTTCAGCCAGTTAAAAAAAATAAAAAAGGATATAGCAAGGATTTTAACTGCTATGAAACAATTAAAATCCTAAATTCCTGCCTGCCGGCAGGCAGGTCTAGTTTCTAATATCTAATTTCTAAACATGGAACAAACAATCAAAAACAAAGTTCTAAAAGGTGTAGTAGTATCTGATAAAATGCAGAAAACTGCCGTGGTTGAAGTTTTAAGACTAAAGAAGCATCCTAAATACAAAAAATATTATAAAGTGAGCAAGAGATTCAAGGTACATAATCCCGAAGACCAGTATCATATTGGCGATAAGGTTTTGATTAAGGAAGCCAGGCCGATGTCGAAGGAAAAGAGATGGATAATCATCAGCAAGACTGAATAGAACAGATGACCTTTGACAGATAACCTTTGACCAGAAAAGTCAATTGTTATTAGTCAATTGTTATTAGTCAATTGTTACAGTTACGTTCAATTGTAGATGTTGCAGATAATTCCGGTGCCAAAAAGGTCGGAGTTTTTAAGGTGATTGGAGGTTCCCGCAGGCGTTATGCTGAGTTGGGTGATATTGTTGTTGTTTCAGTTAAGGTTGCTGAACCTCGCAAGGCAGTTAAGAAAAAGGATGTTTTAAGAGCAGTCGTTGTAAGACAGAGAAAACCATATCGAAGATCAGATGGAACCTATATTAGATTTGATGATAATGCGGTTGTGATTCTTGATGGCAAAGAGCCCAAAGGCGGAAGAATATTCGGGCCGATACCGAGAGAAATAAAAGAAAAGGGATTTAATACGATTGCTTCATTAGCTGAAGAAGTGGTCTAGGATTTATGAAATTACGCAAAGGCGACAATGTAATAATGTTAGGCGGTAAAGACAAGGGAAAAAAGGGTAAAGTTATCCATGTTTTTACCGATAAAGATAAGAGTAACAGCAAGCTGGTTGTTGAGGGTTTGAATATGGTTAAAAAGCATTTGCGAGCCCGCAAACAGGGCCAGAAGGGTCAGATTGTCAGCAAAGAAAGAGCGATCAATTCTTCAGCGGTTGCTTTAGTTTGTAAATCATGTGGAAAGCCGACAAGATTAGGATATAAAATTGAAGGAGACCTGCCTTCCGGCAGGCAGGGAATAAAGATTAGGATATGTAAAAAGTGCAAATCAGAAACGTAAAAACCACCCGAAGGTGGTTAAGGTCCACATAGACCGTCTATACATTTAGCTAGTAGAAAGCTTGTAATCAATGTGATAGTAGGTAACCCAGTAACGGCTCCTATGAAGACAAATAAGAACAAGAATATAAATATAAATCTTCTAGAAAGTGTCATTTGAATCCTTTGTCAAAAAACAAATCTTGTGTTAAAATAACAAACCGTTAAGAGTATGTCAAGTTTATTACAAAAATATAGAAAAGAGATTGTTCCTGCGATGCAGAAGAAGTTTGGAATTGAGAATGTTATGGCGGTGCCCAAGATAGATAAGGTTGTTTTGAATGTCGGAATAGGCAAGTTTACTAAAGACGATAAGTTTGTTGAAAAAATCCAGAGAGATTTGGGATTATTGTCGGGCCAGAAGCCGGTATTCAGGAAGGCCAAGCAATCAATAGCAGGGTTTAAAAGTCGGGAAGGAACCAATATCGGGCTAGTTGTTACTTTGCGCGGAAAGAGAATGTATGATTTTATTGATAGATTAATCCATATAGCATTGCCTCGATCAAAGGATTTTCGAGGATTGGATCCGAAGAATTTTGATAAAATGGGCAATCTTAATCTGGGTATCAAAGAGCACAGTATTTTTCCCGAGATTCATTATGAGAGCTTGAAAGATATATTCAGCATGGAGGTTACTGTAACTACGACAGCGAAGAATAGGGAGACGGGAGAAGAGCTGTTGAGGTTAATAGGATTTCCAATTAAGAAGAGTTAAAAGTTCATCAAGTTTGTAAAGTTACTTTAAAAACTTTCAACTTTATAAACTTTATAACTAGCGCTAAGCGCATGGCAAAAAAATCAACAATCGCAAGATCAAATAAGAAACCTAAATATTCATCGAGGATTGTTTTAAGGTGCTTTTTATGCGGCCGAAAGGGCGGATATATGAGAAAATTCGGATTGTGCAGAATTCACTTTAGAGAACTTGCTAGTGCCGGTATGCTTCCGGGAGTTAAAAAGTCAAGCTGGTAATTGAGGAGCGAAGGCGACGAAATACTGAGCCCAGCAGGGCGAACGTATATAACATTAAACAAAAATATATGTCTCCAATCATAAACATGCTAGTACAAATAAAGAATGCCCAGATGGTCAAGAAGGACCAGGTTTTAGTTCCGTTTTCTGGTGTTAAATTTAAGATTGCCCAGGTTCTTAAAGAAGGCGGCTTTCTTAAGGAGGTAGAGCGAAGAAAGAAAAAAGAGGGTAAGAGCGAATTTGAATATCTTTCAATAGACTTAAAGTATGAAGGTAAAGAAGGTGCAATCAGCGGATTCAAGATAATCAGCAAACCCTCGAGACATATGTACGGAGGAGTAAAAGAGTTTAAGCCGGTCAGATCGGGTTACGGTATGGCTGTCGTATCAACATCAAAAGGTATTATGAGTTCCAAAGAAGCCAGGAAATTAGGCGTTGGCGGAGAAATATTATTTGAAGTCTGGTGAAACTACGAATTTACTAATCTTTACGAATATACGAATAAGATTGAATGAAAAATTTGTATATTCGTAATAATCTGTAAATTTAGTAGTAGGTTATGTCCAAAATAGGTAAAAAACTGATTGAAATTCCCAAGGGTGTTGAGGTTAAAGTCGACTCTAATTCGGTTTGGGCAAAAGGTCCTAAGGGCGAGCTTAAGAAAACATTTCATGATTCAGTCAGTATTTCGGTTGAGGGAAATAATATTATTGTTAAAAATAAAAAAGCCGATTCTCCCGATACCGCATTATGGGGACTGGTAAGATCCCTTTTAGCCAATATGATTAAAGGGGTAAGCGAAGGATTTGAGAAAAATTTAGAATTTGAAGGAGTTGGATACAAGGTGAATGTTAAGGGGGATGACCTGGAACTGAATCTCGGCTATTCTCATCCGATCTTTGTGAAAGCTCCGGCTGGCGTTGTCTTTAAGGTGGAAAAAAACTTAATTAAAATAAGCGGTATTGATAAGGATCTGATCGGACACATTGCTGCCAAGATAAAATCCAAGAGACCGCCCGAGCCCTATAAAGGAAAAGGTATTAAGTATGCCGGTGAGGTAATAAGAAGGAAGGCTGGTAAGAAAGCTGCAGCTTCAGCTTCGGCATAGGAATAAATATATGAATCCCGTACGAAGTCTCGCTCGCGCCAAAGGCGCGAGTCTGGAAGACCTCGGCCATGTGCTGAAGTCCCCTTCCACCAAAGAGTTAATCGACCCGAGAACAATGGAGGAATGGAACAAGCGATTACAGGGTTTTGCCTTCGTGCATCTTCCGCAGACGTCGGTTCTTGACATGGCTTTAGCCGGTTCGGAAAATTTTCCCATTCGACCGGATGGGCATGTGGACAATGTTCGTGGTTATGAAATGAGCAACCTCGCTCAAAGGAGCGTTAATGCGATGCCGGATGGTAGTAATCACGGACTGTACGTTAGCCAAGCAGGAGATGGGCGGTTCGTCGTTTCAACGCACGACACCATTCCTGAGTTTCGCTGGAGCACTAATACTCGATTGCTTCTAGGTGTACGGAAGCTCTAGCTGTGTCGGTTTGACTTTTATGCACACACCCCTATACTTCAGTTTAAACTGAAGTATAGGGATTATGAAAGTTTGGAATCAGAATAGAATACGAAAACAAGGAGAGGGGCGTTTGCGGCGGGAAGCTGAAGCATCTGATCAAGCCGCGAAGTTCGCTGAACGTGAACGCACGTATACTTCAGGCAACGTTTCGAAAAATGCCGCGCTCATGCTCGATGCGTTAGGATCGCCCCTGCGACGAAAGATGGTTGCACGTCTGAAAAAAGAAGGTGCGGTGTCGGTCTCAAAACTTGTACAACCATTCCGGATCAAACTTCCGCTCGCGATGATGCATGTACAGATCTTGGAAAAATCCGGCATTATTTCGACACACAAGCGCGGACGCGTGCGCATATGCGTATACAACCCCATGGCCTTCAGAGAACTTAGTTCGTGGCTTATTTCGTAAGGTTTGTGAAGTGTCAGATTGACACTTTGACAATGTGTTTTGTACTTGGTAGGGTATTTGATTACCTATGGCCTCAAAGAAGAACATAAAAGTACTGAAATTCGGGGGCACCTCAATGGGGTCGGCAGTGGCCATGCGGAAAGTTATTTCCATCATAAAACAATCGCGCGCCGCCTCCGCCAAGGCTTCCTCCTCCACTAAAGCTTCGGCGGGACAAGCCGGCGTGCCAAGGGCGGTCGTCGTCTCGGCCATGTCGGGTGTCACCGACCACCTCATCAAAATAGCGACCCTTTCGGCGGCGAAAGATCGGTCATACAAAAAACTTCTTGCGGAATTGGAAGCGCGGCATATACGGACGGTCAAGGCGCTCATCGGCACGCGGCATCGCG
>Ga0209541_10018511_pt1 | contig 10079 bp, 13 predicted proteins | sample RifCSPlowO2_01_FD_184027 | JGI IMG/M metagenome (GOLD analysis project Ga0209541, IMG submission 184027) | Groundwater microbial communities from Rifle, Colorado - Rifle CSP2_plank lowO2_0.1 (SPAdes) (version 2) | ecosystem: Environmental > Aquatic > Deep subsurface > Groundwater | place...
GGGCACTACAACACGGGCTATAGAGAGCTCGGGAAGGTGGATAAAGACGTGTTGCGCATCACTGGTGAGGGGATAGAGATAGATCGTATGGAACTTGAAAAGCCGGGGATGATAGAGGAATAGAAAAGCCCCGGATTGCTCCGGGGCTTTTGTTTTTTCTTCTTCGGTCAATAAACGTGTCTTCCTTTTGGGACGACGAAGTTAGCGAGAATGGCTACCCCTGCAAAAAGAATGGCGGCTATAAGCGACCACTGAGTGATGCTCTTGAACCACTCCGCCTGGGTGTAGAAACTGAACAGGGAGGCGACGAACCAGAAGCCCGAGGCCCACACGCAAATGCCAAAGCTGGCGAGCGCGAGGCCCAGAAGCACTTTGAGCCCAAAGTCCATACCTTCTCCCGGCGCATATTCCCGCGGTCTCCAAGGCTCTCCTGAGAACACATGCATGGTCTTTACCTCGCACTAGAGTTTCTTCTGCACCCTAGAATATCTGCAGAAAGCTATTTTATCAATAGTAGAGATAAAAAAGACCCGCCGAGCTAGGCGGGTCGGAGGCACAGTGTTAAGTCCTCCTTATAGTGGCTTTCAGGTTCGCCAGACCTGTGTAGGGTCCCGAGACGGGATGCCGTTGGTGAAAGGTGTTTTTGGCCCGAGGAGCGAGAGAATATATTCGCTTGCACCCCAAAGCACATCGACGACCCCCCATAGTCCCAATCCTGCTGATACGGTGAGCGCGACGTCTGTCATCGCGATGTACCCCTCTACTGATGCCCAACCAGCCGCACCTATATTCATGCCCTTTTCGCTTTTCGTCAAAATACTTGTACACAGGGCTGTTTTGGGGTATATTCCTTGAGTCCACATATGAAAGAGTTTGCGATTATAGAAACTGGCGGCAAGCAATACATGGTGTCCGAGGGGGACACCATAAAAATTGAAAAGATTCTCGGCGACCACAAGCCGGGGGGTACGGTCGTATTTGACAAGGTCTTGCTTACGGACAACGGCTCTACAACCCAAATCGGCGAGCCCTACCTCAAGGGCGCCAAAGTGGAGGCGGAAATAAAAAGGATAGACCGCGCTAAAAAGGTTGTGGTCATAAAATATAAAGCAAAAAGCCGCTATTTTAAAAAGCGAGGGCACAGACAACCTTTTTTTGAAGTCAAAATCACCAAACTCGCGTAGCTTCGCAAAACAAGCTTCTTCGGGCACGGATTTTTTCTGCTAAAAAAATCCTGAAATGCTCGCGCCGTCGCGCTCGCAACTCCCTCTGAAGCTTATTTTGCTGCGCTCCCCGGTAGCTAAACCCTATTGGCTAGTGCCGGTTACCGAGTGCCTCGGCGATGGTGTCGGGGTCGGCGTATTCGAGCTCGCTTCCGGTTGAGAGGCCACGGCCCAAAGAGGAGAGTTTGAAGGAAAGCCCTTTTCCAAGAGGCTCTATTTTTTCGTACAAAATTTGGCGTGTGTGGTCGCCCTCGGTCGTTGCAGAGAGGCCTAAGATAACCTCGGCCAGTCTTTTAGCTGCGCCGTCTTCTGATATGCGGCGCAGAAGTTCACGCGCGCGGACATGTTTTTCGGGCTCCTCGGCAGCCAAGGGGATAGCACCGCCCAGTACAAAGTAGAGTCCACGGAAGCCGCTGCGCTCCACTTGGTCGAGATCCGCATCCTTCTCAACTACAAAAAGGATTCCCGTGTCGCGGCGCGAGTTAGAGCAGATACTACACAGGGCATCCATCGCCTTCGGCGAGGCCCCGCCAGAGGCGGTGGCTTTGACAAACCAGCGGTGGCACTTGGCGCACTCTTTTGTCTCGCTACCGAGCTTCGCAACGTTTTGTGCCAGCTCTTTGCGCGCACTCTCCGGTGAGGAGAGAAGGTATTGCACAAAGCGTCGCGCCTGCCGCGGGCCTATCCCGGGGAAGCGCTCAAACGCGGCAGATAGTTTTTCAATGGGATTCATATAAGCTGCGCAAAAACAACTTTGACGGAATGTTGAGAGGCGCGACGGCGCCGGGTCATAGGAAAATTTATCAGCAGGAAATTTTCTGCATTCCGGCAAAGTTCGTTTTTGCGAAGCGCCATATTAAAAACCTTCGGGAGCGGCGTTGGAGAGGGCACCGAGGTCGGCCTTCTCAAGCGTCACAAAGGTCGTGCGCTTTTCATCAAAGTAGAGCTCAATTTTACCGATAGGGCCGTTGCGGTGTTTTTCTACCAAAATTTCCGCGATATTGGGCTTGTCGGAGTTCTCGTTCATTTTGTCGTCGCGGTGGATAAACATAACTACGTCCGCGTCCTGCTCGATTGAGCCGGAGTCCCTAAGGTCTGAAAGGCGTGGCTTGCCGCGGCGGGTTTCAATCGCTCTTGAGAGCTGGGAGAGTGCCAACACTGGCACTTCAAGTTCGCGGGCGAGGGTTTTGAGCGAGCGAGAAATTTCGGTCACCTGCTGGACCATTGAGTCGGATATTTTGCTACCGGTTGGCACCATAAGCTGGAGATAATCGACAATGATGAGCCCGAGCTTTCCTTGCTCGCGCTTGAGGCGTCGTGCAACGGCTCGCATCTTCAAAATATTGTTCCCCGGCTGGTCATCGATGAAAATGGGCGCTTGGGAGAGGCGATCGTATGCATCGCGGATGCGGGAGAAGTCCTCGGGGTCGGAGATCCGGCCTGTGCGCAGGTTCCACGCATTGACCCGTGCCTCCGCCGCGACCATGCGGTCGACCAGTTGTTGACTATCCATTTCCAAAGAAAAGATACCGGTGACGGTTCCGTGCTGAATTGCGGTTTGCCGCGCGATGTCCAAGGCAAGCGTCGTTTTGCCCATCGAGGGGCGAGCAGCAAGGATAATGAGGTCGGACTTTTGAAGGCCCGCAAGCAGGTTGTCGAGATCGCGGTAGCCGGTGCGGATGCCGCGCAATTCTCCTTTATGCTCTTGCAAGTGCTCGAGGCGATTCCACGCGCCCGCGAGTGTTTCGCGAAGTGCCGTAAATTTAGAAAGTGTCGGGCTCGAGGTCACGTCATACACTTTCTTCTCCGCTTTGTCGAGCGTTTCGTTAAGCTCGCCACCCTCATCGTAGCCAAGCTCTGCGACATATTCGCCCGCCTCGATGAGTGCGCGGAGCATATGCTTTTTTTGTACGAGGTTTGCGTAGTGACGGGCGTTGCTGGCAGCGGGGACTTCGTTTGCAAGCTCTCCTAGGTAAGAAAGACCGCCCACCTGCTCGAGCTGTCCGTCATCTGAGAGCCGTGCGCGTACGGTTTCAATATCAATCGGCTCACTTTTGCCCCAGAGCTGGAGCATTGCGCGATAAATAATGCGATGCTTTTCGCTGTAAAAGGCCTCGGGCGAAATAGAGTCAACGACATCCACCATTGCGTCCGCGCGGATCATCAACGCCCCAAGGAGCGCCCTCTCCGATTCGCTTGTTTGTGGGGGAGTGCGTAATCCTTTTGCCATTACATCCTAGTTTACCGCTAAGCGTTACCTGCGGAAAGAAAGACAAGACGCTATTTCTGTGCTGAAAATGGGGAGAAGCTGTGGAGAGCCCTAATCTCTAGCTTTTTGAGATTTTAGGGCCTTCGGGGGTGTCTTTAATGACAAAACCCAGGGCCTCAATTTCTGCCCGTAAGGTGTCGGCTTTTTCGAAATCCTTCGCAACCCTGGCTTCTTCACGCTCCGCGAGGAGCTTTTGCACCCCCTCGGGCAACTCCGACTCTTTTATGATCGCAAGTTTTGCGCTAGGCCGCTCGCCTGCAAACCCGAGCCCAAAGATTTTATCCGTCTCGGCGAGGGTCGCTTTGTTCAACTTTTTTATGTGCTCCCAGACGAGGGCGAGACATTTAGGGGTATCAAGGTCATTTGCCACCGCCGCATAAAAATGTTTCAAAAACTCTGCTTGAGAGGTACCCTCCGGCGCTTCAAGATACGCTCGCCCAAGGCGGGTCAGTGCTTGGTCGGCCCCCTCAAGGGCCTCCCAGGTAAAGTTCATGGGGCTGCGGTAGTGGCCAGTCAAGTACCAATAGCGCAGTGCGAGAGGGGAGAGCCCGCGGTCAATAAGTTGAGAGAGATAGACGGTGTTGCCGAGCGATTTTGAGACCTTCTTTCCTTCTATTGTGATAAATTCGTTGTGGAGCCAGTAGCGCACGTACTGCCTGCCGCTCACGGCCTCCGCCTGCGCTATTTCGTTGTTGTGATGGATGGAAACGTGGTCAACGCCGCCGGTGTGGATGTCAATTTGGCGCCCCAGCTCTTTGAATATCATTGCGGTGCACTCCAAGTGCCAGCCGGGGAAGCCCACTCCCCATGGGCTATCCCACTCTTGCTCCCGTTTCTTGCGGCCCGAGAGTTTCCAGAGCGCGAAGTCGTGCGGATTTTTTTTCTCTGGGTTTTCTTTAACACGCGCCTCCTTGGGGCCGTCTAGGTTCAGCCCACCGAGCTTGCCGTACCCCCTGAACCGCGAGGTGTCAAAATAGAGCCCGTCTTTTATTTTGTAGGCATAGCCCTTCTCCTCAAGAGCTTTGGCGAGTGCTATTTGTTCTTCAATGTAGTCGGTCGCACGGGTAAAGATTATTTTCTCCCGATGTATCCCGAGCTCATCAAGATCGCCGAGCCACCACTCCGTTACTTCCCTTGCTATCTCCTGCGCACTTCGCTTCTGCTTGCGCGCACTCGCCTCCATTTTGTCCTCTCCCTCGTCCGCATCTGAGGTTAGGTGCCCGACGTCGGTAATGTTGACGACCTGCTTTACGCGGTAATCCCAGACCTCAAGCACCCGTCGCAACGTGTCGGCAAAGACATACGGACGGAGGTTCCCGATGTGCTGACGGTCGTAAACCGTAGGGCCACAGTTGTACATTTTTACCTCACGCGGCGAGAGAGGTTTAAACTCCTCAATCTCTCCGGAGAGCGTGTTGCGCACGCGGAGCTTCGGCAAGGGGCTTTTTGTAGGTTGTGAGGAAAAAGAAAAAAGTCCCATCGTTTAGAGCCACCCCCTGCGTTTAAAGTAGAAGTAAAAGGCGACTGCAACCGCTACCATTCCGCCGAAAATTATCCAAAAATCATACGGATGACCGATGACCGGATTGTTTTTTGTACCCATGGCGAACAATTGTGCGACAAAGGTGATCGGCAAAAATATAAACGCGAGCACGGTGAAGGTTTTCATGATCTCGTTTTGTTTGGTGGAGAGAAGCGAGTTGTTTGTCTCACGCATTTCGGTCAGTGATTCGCGCAAATGCTCGACCGAGAGCTCAACGCGCCGGCACGCACCCTCTACCTCGTGCAGATAGTAGGAAAATTCGGGACCAAAGAGACGGGCCGCTACAGGCTCCAAAGAAGAGAGCATCTCGCTGTGCGGCAGGAGCGCTTGGCGGAAATCGTGTATGGTTCTGCCGGTATAGGAAAGTTCGGCGACCATTTGCCGCTCGTCGCCCTTGAATATCCGCTCCTCTATTTCTTTAAGTTTTTCAGCGAGCGCGTCACATTCGTCGGAGAGTGCGTAGTACAGACTGCGCGCCATCGAGGCGAAGAGGTGTCCGCCGTGGGCTGCGGTACCTCGCCCTAATACTGCCTGAACCTCAAACACACGAGCAAAAATATGCAAAGGGTCGGTGTTTTCGTAGCGGGTCGTGATAAGGAAATTTTTACCGATAACGAAGTCGATTTCGTGCTCGGAGCGCGCCGCAACGCCCCGCAGGGTGGGGAAGTGCAGTAGCAACAGAATTTCGTCTCCTTTCCGCTCCACTTTGGAGCGATACGAAGGCGCCAAAAGCTCCTGCACGAACGCGGGGTGGAGATTAAACTCCTGCATGAGCGAGCGCGCTTCCGCCGGAGTGGGGGAAACGAGGTCTATCCACGTCAGGCGTTTTTGTTCATAGCGGGTCAACATCTACTTCATTATAACCGGCAGCGAGGGAGCAATGCCAAGCTTGCTTGTGCATTGCGACCGAGCGAACCGGGTATATCGATTCCTCGATATAATCCTGAAATTCCCATGCTATACTCGCTTTCATGCACAGGGCAAAAGTAAAAGCGGCGGCAACCTTAGCCGCCGCGGCTCTTATATTCACTGCCGGATTGTATCTTGGCGTTCGACAACTCCAAACAGGAGCGGCGGATGGAAGCCCCTTCAGTTCCGAAACGCTGGCACCCGCAAATGCTGATTTCTCAACTTTGTGGAAGGCCTGGCGGGTACTCGAAGAGGACTATGTGCCGACGCGTGCTTCAAGCACTATTCCCACAGAAACAGAGCGTGTGTACGGAGCCGTGGCGGGCTTGGTTAAGAGCTATGGGGACCCGTACACGGTCTTTTTCCCTCCCAAGGAAGCGGAGAGTTTTCAGGAGGAAATCAGCGGTGCCTTTGAGGGCGTTGGGATGGAAATAGGCGAGCGCGACGGAGTGCTCACGGTCGTTGCCCCGCTCAAAAATTCTCCCGCGGAAAAGGCAGGGGTACGCAGCGGCGATAAACTGCTACTTATAGATCAGACACCCGCGGAACATTTGCCGGTTGATGAAGCGGTGCAATTAATCAGAGGCCCCGGAGGGACCAGCGTTACACTCACGTTGACGCGCGCGGGAATAAAAGATCCGTTTAAAATTTCGATTGTCCGCGGTGTTATAGAAATCCCTACTATCAACTTTGTACAGCGCGACGACGGTATCTTCGTCATCGAGCTCTACAACTTCTCCGCAATTTCGGTAAACCGCTTCCGCGATGCGCTCCGGGAGTTTGTCCGCTCCGGCGGAAGTAAGCTCATTTTTGATTTGCGAGGTAACCCCGGAGGATACTTGGAGGCCTCTGTTGAAATGGCAAGCTATTTTCTGCCGGTCGGTGAAACAATTGTCACCGAAGACTTTAACAAAAAGCAGGAAAATGTTATTCACCGCAGCCGCGGCTACAATGTGTTTAAAGACCGGCCGCTTAAAATGGCGATACTCGTCGACGGCGGTTCCGCCTCTGCATCTGAAATTCTTGCTGGGGCTCTGCAACAGCAAGGAGTTGCCACATTGGTTGGAACCAAAACGTTCGGTAAGGGCTCGGTACAGCAGTTGGTGGAGCTTGGCGGCGGGGCCGAGCTTAAAATCACGATCGCTCGCTGGTTGACTCCCAATGGCACGTCGATCTCGGAGGGTGGCCTCAAGCCCGACATTGCAGCCGAGCTGACCGAAGGGGATGTTAAAGACGGTAAAGATCCCCAGCGCGACGCGGCAGTCAAATATCTCTTAGCAAATTAATATGGACATGTATGAAAGTCATTTTTCTTAAAGATGTGCGCGGGGTAGGCCATAAGCACGAGGTAAAAAATGTTGCCGATGGCTATGCCGGCAACTTTCTTTTCCCCGGAGGACTCGCAGAGCCGGCGACGAAAGAGAAAATAGCACGGCTTGAACAAACAAAAAAAGACCAGGAAGAGACGTTGCACAAACAGGAAGAAGAGCTCGAGGGCAAGATTCAGGAATTACACGGCAAGACCGTAACGATTGCCGTGCGCGCAACCGAAAAAGGCGGGCTCTTCAAATCAGTCACCGCAAAAGATATTGCCCACGCGCTAAAAACCCAACATAATATTGAGATCCCCGAAACAGTTGTTCGCGCTGAGCCTATTAAAACAACAGGAGAACACGTGGTTCTCCTTCAGGGGAAAGTACACAAAGCCGATATCGGCGTTGCGGTTGTAGCGGCAGTTTAGAGTACGTCGACTGCAGGGCGAATGACCTGTTTGCCGGTGAAGCTTATTTTGCGCACTTTGCGGAAGGAAACGGTACCCTCTGCGAGCGCAAAAAGGGTGTGGTCCTTGCCGAGGCCAACCTGTTTGCCCGGGAGATAGCGGGTGCCGCGCTGACGCACGATTATGTCGCCGGTTTTTGCTTTTTGCCCTGCATAGAGCTTAACCCCCAAGAATTTTGCATTGGAGTCAGTAAGGTTTTTAGCTGTGCCGCCGGCTTTCTTTGATGCCATATATACGCTATAGTAGGCCCCCGATGATACCAAAAAGCCTCTATTTTCGCAAGTTTTTTGAGGTAGCCCTTGTCCCCGCGGTTGTTATTTTGGTTGGACTCACATCTTTTGGGCTTGGGCGACTTTCAGTGCTTCAGGAACAAAAAGGAAAGATTGAGGTGTATGAGTCGTCAACATCAGAGTCCCGGGTTTTAGGCGCTACGGCGGGGGAGTACGTTGCTTCAAAAAGCGGCACCAAGTACTATTTAGCAACCTGCTCGGGCGCCAAACAGATACAAGAGGAAAATAAAATTTGGTTTCCCAGCAGCCAGGCTGCCCGCAGTGCCGGGTATTCTCCTGCAGCAAACTGTCCTGGGCTTTAGAAATCTGTAAGTTTGTATGAAATATCACATAAAACGAATTACCATTTTTGCTCTCGGCATCATATTTTTGGTGTTTGGAGTACTGGGGCTTTTCTTGCCGTTTTTGCAGGGCTTTTTGTTTATCGCGATAGGTCTCCTCCTTCTTTCTCTGTATTCGCCGACGCTGAGGGAATGGGTTGAGACGCACACACGTCGCTGGCCCAAACTTCATTCAATTGTAGGAAAGACGGATGCCTGGCTCCGGCGCACAATAGGGGACGTATAAATAAAAAAGATCGCCGGCAGTGTTATCCGCCGGCGATAAGACGATATCCTCGACCCCATTCAGTCTTGAGGTGTTCGTTAGTGGGCAAACTCTTTCGGGTCCGGTACGCGAGGATCTTCAGGATGTTGGATCCTGGCAGCTTGGTTGTCTCCAAAGGCCAGAGCATAAGCGTAAGGTCTGCAACAGTGCAGATACCTACTGCTTTAGTTTGTAGTCTGACCACCTGGTAGAACAGCCGGACCTGCCCGGTTTCCTTGAGCATTGCGAGGGGAAATTTAAGAGGCGGCTGGCCTTCTTTGGCCCGGATCTTCTTGATCTTGCCCCTTGAAAAAATAACCTCAAGCGGCAACTGTGGCTTGGGGGCCACTCGCAAGTCCTCCAAATTACAGTAATTATTGCCACGTAGCCCTTCGGGTCCGTGATGATCTACAAGCGCTTTCCACTGAAGCAACTCATACTCCGTGAGCCCTGGATGGATGGTCTTATCAGCGATATACATCTCCAGGGCCTCGAGTTTGGCTTTCGATCCCCACCGGGATGTTTGCATGATTTACTCCTTGTGTTTTGTATCCTGGGTCTAGAACTTCTGCCGTGTAGAACCCTATCACAAGCCACAGAGATACAAAAGGAGTAGATTCGGCTATACTACTCTCATGTTAGCAGTTGATGTTGAAAGTAGCGGGACAGAGGCGCATAAACACTCGATTTTGAGTGTTGGGGCCCTAGATATGGAGAACCCCGACCGCACTTTCTATGAAGAGTGCCGGGCGTGGGAGGGGGCAAAGATAGAAGACGAAGCACTCGCTGTTAACGGCTTCAGCCGGGAGCAAGCGACAGACCAAAAGAAGCAGAGCGAAGGCGATTTGGTACACAAGTTTATCGCATGGGCGCTGCAAGCCAAAGACACAACCTTTTCCGGCCAAAACCCCTCGTTTGACCGCGACTTTCTAAGGGCTGCGGCCGAGCGTGCGGGGCACACTGCGTGGCCGTTTGCACACCGCACCATAGACAGCCATTCGCTTGCCTGGATGCACATGATAAAGAGGGGACAGAATCCCCCAGTTGATCCTGAAAAAAAGCACTCCGCGCTTAATTTGGACGCAATACTCATCTACTGCGGCATCCCCGAGGAACCGGAGCCGCACAATGCATTGACGGGTGCCAAAAGCCACGCCGAGGTTATCTCGCGGCTTCTGTGGGACAAAAAATTACTCCCCGGATTTGAGCAGTACCAAATTCCGTGGCTTTCGTGAGCCAAAGAGGGTAAAATCCCTAGGTTGGCAAAAACGGGCTGTAGTATACCGGCAGTACGCATCCATGGGGTGGATGTAGACTGGGTTCAATTCCCAGCAGCCCGAAAGTTCAAAAAACCTTATTTTTAAAGGCATTTTGGCCGTTACAGAGGGGGTTCTTTTTTGTCAAGTCCTTCGCTTGACCCCCTTGACAAAAGTGTGCTATCATTATGTTATCTCCGAGCAGTCGAGCCCGGAGCTTTTTT
>Ga0209541_10018513_pt1 | contig 10079 bp, 11 predicted proteins | sample RifCSPlowO2_01_FD_184027 | JGI IMG/M metagenome (GOLD analysis project Ga0209541, IMG submission 184027) | Groundwater microbial communities from Rifle, Colorado - Rifle CSP2_plank lowO2_0.1 (SPAdes) (version 2) | ecosystem: Environmental > Aquatic > Deep subsurface > Groundwater | place...
GGGAGGGCAGAATGTAAATAAAGTCGAGACGGCAGTTCGCATTCTTCACAAACCATCAGGCATTGTAGTATCCTGTCGCCAAGAACGAAGTCAGGCGGCCAATCGAGATAAAGCGATGGAAATTCTACGTGCCAAGCTCGTGGAAATTAAGCGTATGGAAGAGACAGGGAACATTACCGAAGAGCGTCGCAAGCAAGTCGGTACCGGTGATCGCTCCGAAAAGATCCGCACTTATAACTTCCCACAAGACCGCATCACCGATCATCGCATCAAAAAAAGCTGGGGTAATATCTCCAAAATTCTCGAAGGAAACATGGAACCAATCTTCGAAGCCCTCCAGTCTGTTCGAGACTAAACCTCGAACAGACTGTTTGACATTTATCGAAGCAATAAGTACAGTAGCGCCGAGGTGATAGCATGGCGAAGAAAAGATCTTCAAAAAAACCAAGGGTTCTTACCACCGGTTCTCCTCAATTTCTTGACGAGATCACAGCGGGACGGACGGTTCGGGTCAAGGAAAGCGATTGGCTTGCCTACTGGCAGTCTGTCGGCGAAGATCGGGATCGTGAGATCAAGCATCTGAAGGAAGTAATCGCCGGTGCCTCCCGCGACTATAACCAGATGCGACTCCAGCGCGATCAGGTGGAGACGGAACGGAATCAGGTGAAAGAGGATTGTCTCGAGCGTATCAGGCTTATCCGCCAGCGGGAGAAGGTGATCACTGCTCTACTGATGCCCTGGGCGGTGGCACTTGGTCCAGCTCGGCTTCAGTTCTTGCTCCTGGATCTTTTGCATGCCGTTGGTCTCCAGGTCGATGTCCAGACCGAAAACGACATCCAGATACTCATCAGCGACGAACTTCGCGAGTTACTGAAGAAAGACAAGTTTGTGGGAGAGAATCCGAATGATGCGCTCCATTGTCTTCGGCAGTGCAACATCGTTTTCGTCGAACACGCAAAGAAAGCATTCTCGCTCATGAACGATCCGTAACCATTTCCGGCCCCGCAAAGCGGGGCCTTGTTTTTCCGATGAAAATCGTGTAGGATAGAAAGGCCTATGAATTCCATGGATAACCTGCAAATTTCGTACGAAGACATGCTGAAAGCCGGCATGCATTTTGGTCGTAAAAAGACGGTTTTTAATCCTAAAATGGGGCCGTTCGTCTATATGGTTCGCGACGGCATCTGCATCATTGATCTTTTGAAAACCCAGATGCAGCTTAAGAATACGACTGAATTTTTGAAAACTACTATTCAGAAAGGGGGGCTGGTCTTGTTTGTTTCACTTACTAAACAGTCCACCGAAGGCATCAAAAATCTTGCCCAAGCTTTGAATATGCCTTATGTCATCGATCGCTGGATCGGTGGTACGCTGACTAACTTTAAAGTTATTAATACCAGGGTGCGCAAGCTCGAAGAGATGGAAGCGGCCCAGAAATCTGGCGTCTATGAGAAATACACAAAGAAAGAGCGCGTCGAGCTGTCTAAAGAGATGGCCAAGATGTCGTCCCACTTCGAAGGTTTGAAGAAATTAACCCGGATGCCGGATGTGGTCGTGGTTTCGTCGCTTAAAGAAAGCGCTCTGCCTGTTCACGAAGCCAAGAAAATGGGCGTTAAAGTCGTGGCGATCACCAATACTGACGCTGACCCAAATTCAGTGGAATACATTATCCCGGCCAACGACCGTTCCAAGAAGTCTGTGGATCTGATTCTCGAAGCCCTCAAGACTGAACTTCAAAATGTTGGCCCGGTAGCGCCGACAACAACCCAATAAGTTTTAAGTGATGTCAGACATCAGTATCGATCAGATTAAGTCATTGCGCGAACGGACCGGCCTTTCCGTGGCCGAAGTCAAAAAAGCGCTCGCCGAAGCGGGTGGAGATGAAGCGAAAGCGATTGAACTTCTCAAGAGCCGCGGCGGGGACATCGCGATGAAAAAATCAGGCCGCGAACTTAACTCTGGTATCATTGATGCCTATGTCCATGGCACTAAGCAGACCGGCTGCATGCTCGAGCTATTATGCGAAACCGATTTCGTGGCCCGCAACGAGGAATTCGTCGCTTTGGCCCACGAAATCGCCATGCACGTCACGGCTATGAAGCCGCGGAATCAGGACGAATTGCTGGCTCAACCGTTCATCAAAGATCCTAATAGAACCGTTAAAGATCTCATTACCGATCATATCGCCAAAATCGGGGAAAATATCCAAGTTGGCCGCTTCGAACTCTTTGAGCTATAATCATGTTTATCATCGTCCCTCTTACGCTTATTATCGGTTCGCTCGCAGGCATCGCGATTATTGTTTATCGCAAGCTGCCATACCTGAAAAAACTGACGCCGGAATCTCATGAGGTGGGCGTAAGCATGATTCACGATTTGTTCCCCGAGCTCGTGGACTGGATCACCCGGTTCGACCTTCAGGAATACAAACAACAGAGTCTCCGCGAGCTGGAAAAAATGTTGCGCAAACTTAGAGTAGCTTCCCTAAAAATCGACAATCTGGCCGACCTGCTGATTAAGCGGATCCGCAAAGTTCATCTATCCAGACATTTGGAGCAGGTTGCCGAGAAGTCAGCTGAATTAGAACCAGTTGAATCCAAAGTAGAGTCCCTGGCCAATCAATGGAAGGCACAAGAGCAGAAACTGATCGTGGATATCGCCCAGAATCCAAAAGATCCGCATCTCTATGAAGTACTCGGGGATCTCTATATGAAAATTAACAACATGGCTGACGCCAAAGAGGCGTATGAAGCGGCCTTGGGGTTAATACCGAATGACGAAGGTTTAGCCCGCAAATATTCGAAACTCCTCCAAACCCCCGTCGCGTAAATCATCTGAAATAAAAGTGCCGACCTAGCTCAACGGTAGAGCAACACTTTTGTAAAGTGAAGGTTCCGAGTTCAAGTCTCGGGGTCGGCTCCAGTTAAATTCTCGTTGTTTTTTCAGCCTGAATATAGTAAAATATTGTATTGTTGGGCAGGTACAGAAGTAGTCAAACTGGGCACGCTGTAAACGTGCTGGCCGTGCGCCTTCGGGGGTGCAAATCCCTCCCTGCCCACACGAATTAAAACAAAACTGCTCATCACGAGCAGTTTTGTTTTAATTCCAATGAGTTTACCTTTAATATCCACAGTAATAGGTAGACTCACCAGAAAGAGGACGCTATAATAATGAGATGGATGCTATTTTTAAATGGGAGCTGGAGAAGTTTTATGTAAAAGAGAGAAAATCATCGACTGAAATCGCTAAAATTTTTGATTGCTCCCAGCACAAGATTGATTATTGGATTCGGAAGCATCGCATTCCAAAGAGAAGCATATCAGAGGCTATTTATCAAAAGCGGAATCGAGATGGAGACCCATTTAAAATAAAAACTATTTCCAATCAAAAAGAAGCAGTATTGCTGGGACTTGGGCTAGGTCTTTATTGGGGAGAAGGGAACAAAAAAAATAAAAATTCAATTCGATTAGGAAATACAGATCCCAGAATCATTCGAAAATTTATTGAATTTTTATTGAACATATTAGGTGTCCATCAACATAAAATACGTCTAGGCTTGCAGATTTTCTCTGATATGTCTAAAAAACAAGCTTTAGAATTCTGGTTGAAAGAATTATCCGAATATGGTATAAATAGAAGTCAATTCTTCAAGGTGATCGTGACTCCAGCCAGATCAATCGGTACCTATCGTGAGAAATCACAATACGGAGTTTTGACGGTTTATTTTTGCAATACGAAGCTTAAAAAGATATTGGATAGTATGTTGCCGTTGTAGCTCAGCTGGTAGAGCAACTCCATGGTAAATTACATTGCCCATTGCATGGGAAACCCTGCAATGAATCCCGAATAACGGTTAAAGGCCCATCTGGGTTCAGACCGTGGCCCGTGCCGGGCCCGAACGACTGACAAGGGGAGCTGAAATGCTCAAGATACAGTCTAATCCTCTCATAATCCGCCAGCTGGCGAAGAAATAGAGGTATCCATGAAGGAGTAGGTCCCCGGTTCAAATCCGGGCAACGGCTCAGTAAATTTAATCGAGAATCACCATATGCCGCAGGACAATTTGTTAAGAATGAAGTGCAGTGTGTGCAAACATGCCAATTACTACACCACCAAGAATAAAAAAAAGGTGGAGCGGAAGTTGGAATACCAAAAATTTTGCAAGACCTGTAAGAAGCGGACGCTGCACAAAGAAGCAAGGATGACCGGATAGTCGGTCATGGGGATGTCGTTCAACGGTAGGACTCTGGTCTCCAAAACCAGGTATCCAGGTTCGAGTCCTGGCGTCCCCGCATAATTAAAACCGTCGCTTAAGGCGACGGTTTTAATTATTCTTCGACAGTGATTTCGAGTTTGCGCGGGAGTTGAGGCGCTGGCTCAGGTTCCAATACCAGAGTCGGTTGAAGAGCTGGTTCTGGGGCTACGGCCACTCGGGCGAGACCTTTACTTTCTTCTATTTGCTTCAATAGCCCTTCCACATCCTCAGTTTTATAGATGCGATAATTGTTAACTGGATTGCGGTAGGCGACCAGTTTGCCTTTAGCATCCCAATTTCGAACCGTGAGGGGACTGACGCCCAGAAGACGGGCGACATCATTAACAGTGAGGAATTTCTTGGGCATAGAGGTTGATAAAACTTTATTATAGTAATTGTATCCTCTTATCGGAAATATGGTCAATGAAAATACTGTTCATAACCGGTCTTTCAAAATCAGAAAATTGTCGTACACTAGGCGTATGGATTTTAATTTTTTGAGCCCAAAGAAGGAAGAAGCACACACCGAGACCGCGGTATATCAGGATAGCAAAGCCGCAACATTGGCAGTATCTCATTACAACGAGGAGCATAGCAAAGATCGATATGCAATAATTATCAGGTGGACGCTACGGATCGGCGTTTTTTTGATTCCATTGTTGGCGCTTCCTTGGACCACAAGTCTGCTGGAGATTAATAAACAATTGGCACTCGTTGCCGTTGCCGGTATTGGCTTGCTTTCTTGGCTGCTTTCCCTGGTTTCCACCGGCCGCCTGGCTTGGCGAGGAAGCCCTTTCGATAAAGGGGTGCTGGCGATTTTTGGAGCTACCATCATTGCGACGATATTTTCGATGTCGCGGTATAATAGTCTGTTCGGCCTGCCCAATGATGTCGCTTCTGCCCTGCTGACAATTACCGCCTGTTCCATTATTTACTTCTTGATCGTTAACACTTCCGAAAATGAAGGACTTGAGTTAGTTGACGCACTAAAGCTCTCGCTGACGATAGCGTTGGCATATGGGCTTTTGCAAATCGTCGGCGTTTCCTTGCTGAAGGGCCTATGGTCTGCGGCTGCATCTCGGGCATTCAATACAGTCGGATCTATAAATGCATTAGGAGTCGTTGCCGCGGCCAGCTTGCCTTTCTTCATCCGCAAAGAAAATTCCTGGAGATCATATATGAATATTGCTGCCTCTGCCGCGGCTTTAGCGATCTTGGTGATTTTGAACTGGTGGGTGCTGTGGGTCGTTACCATTGCCGACATGGTGGCTTTGATCATGGCTGAAAGCGTTGGCCGCGGCAATCTTTCACTTTCAAAGTTTATCGCGCCGATGACTATTATTGTTATCGGATCGTTTTTGATGGTGATCAACCTCAATGTCGTCGCGGTCAAAAAGAATCTGCCGATCGAGGTCGGCCCGTCATTCAATTTGTCGTTCCAGGTCGCCAAAGGAGCATTGAAAGAGAGTCTGGTTACCGGATACGGCCCGACCGGATTTTCTATGGCATTCGATAAATACGGCGCAAACAGCCTTGCAAATTCGACTCTTTCTAGCACGAAATTCTTTCAGAGCACCTCGGCGTTCGCTACCGCTTTGGTCAACGGCGGGTTAGTGATGCTGCTTGCTTTGGCTGCCCTGGCTTGGGGATTGGCGGAGAGCATCCGTTATTATATTCGCCATGCTCGCGCGATCCGACCGGAGGGTACAGCCGCGTTAGCGGTACTGGCGGCGCTGATTGTGGCTTTCTTTCTCTATCCATTCAATGTATCGCTGACATTTTTGGCCTTCGCGCTGCTCGGGCTCGTTAGCGTAACGCTCTGGAAAGGCACTAAGCGGGTTATTGATATCGAGAACAACGTCGCGCTGTCCCTCTCTTCTTCATTGGGATTCATCGGCGGTTTGATAGTGGTCTTAATCGGCGTTTATTTCAGCGTATCGAATTATATTGCTGATGCGCGATATGCCCAGGCTCTTGTGGCTTCAAGCAGAGAAAGCGCGGCAGAGCATATGGCCGAGGCGATAAATTGGAACGGCCATAGCGATGAATATTATCGCCAGGGTTCTCAACTCACCCTCGGCTTATTATCCGAAGAATTAGCCAAAAAAGCGGACCCGACAGACACGGAGCGGACCACTCGCATTCAAAATTACATGGTTTCCGCCATTAATCTGGCCAGGCGAGCTATCGAACAAGGCCCTCGCGAGATGATGAACTGGGATAATTTAGGCCAAGTATATCAAAGCTTGATCGGCCTGGTTGAGGGGGTGGAAGCGCTAGCGGAAGAATCGTATCTCAAGGCGGCTGAATTGAGGCCTGGCGATCCAGCGTTCCACAACAAAATCGGCAATGTGTATCTTGTTCGCGCCCAGTTGCTCCGCCAGCAGGGAGGAGCAACCCCGAATACCCAGCAGATCGCAGAAGCGCTCGACCGGTCCGAAAAGAGTTTTCAAAAGGCCATCGATATCTCGAATAACTTCGGCCTTGCTATTTATAATCTAGGCATCGTCTATGATGCCCAGGGAAAACTGGCGAACGCGATCCGGCAATTGGAAAAAATCGCGCCGTACAATGCCAATCAGCCCAATCTTAAATTCGAGCTCGGTTTGCTGTACTATCGCAATGGGGATAAAGATAAAGCCTTGGGCATGTTCCAAAACGTGCTGGTATTGCAACCGGAATTCTCTAATGCGCGCTGGTATCTTTCGCTCTTGTATGAGGAGAAGGGCGATATCTCGAACGCCATTGACCAGCTTCGCAAAATCTTAGCGGTCGAAGTCAACAAAGATAACGAGACAGTCCTGACTCGTCTCCACCAGCTTGAACAAGGCAAGCCCACGCAACCCAAAGGAGTTGATCAAAAGCCTCTCTAGAATCCGATTCACCCATCCTGCTCATACAGCCGCCATGATCCTGGCGGCTGGTGCGCTATTGTGGGGGTTCTGGACGCTGTTTGTGCCCACGAGAGTCATGCAGTCTGGAGATCAACCCCTTACGATTCAATCCGGTCAGAGCCTTGTCAGGATCGCTCATAAGCTGGAACAGCAGGATATTGTTCGGAGCAGTGGTCTATTTAGGTTCTATGTTGCTGCCCGCGGCTGGAGCCGAGATCTCCAGGCCGGCGAGTATCTGATTCCGCAAGGCGCGCCGATGTATGAAGTCGCTCGCGCGCTGGCCAAGGGTACCGCCTCAAACGATGTCGAAGTGGTCATCCCTGAAGGCTATAATATTTGGGAAATAGACCGTCGGCTTACCGAAGCCGGATTTGCCACCGGCACTGACTTCGCACGCGCTTATCATCTGGATGATGGCGTGTTTTTTCCGGACACTTATCGATTCAGGAAGGGCAGTACGATCGTAGAAATCTCCCAGAAGATGCGCGAGAATTTTGATCTGAAAACAAAAACCATATTTGCCAATCTATCCAATGCCGAACGGCGGCGGATTTTGATTATCGCTTCGATGTTGGAAAAAGAAGCGCGCAGCATGCAGGATATGCGCTTGGTATCAGGAGTGATTCAAAATCGTCTCAAAACAGGCATGAACCTTGCCGTTGATGCCACCGTCAGTTACGGCGCCTGCGTGCGGCAGTATACGAAATCCCTCACTCGGAATTGCCAAGTCCAGCTGATCCCGGTCGGTACTGAAGTTAAGATTGATTCGCCATTCAATACCTACACCCGCCCCGGCCTGCCGCCTCGACCTATCGCCAACCCGGGTCTTAATGCCATCCGAGCGGCGATGAATCCTCTGAAAAGCGATTATTTTTACTACCTTTCCACCCGCGACGGCAGCCAAATCATCTATTCGCGTACTGCCGCCGAGCATGCCGCAAACCGCCGGAAGTACCTGGGGTTATGATTGACGAAATTAGGCCTTTTTGATACTATGTTTCGGTAAGCCGTAGACAGGGTGCAAACAATAAGTCGCCCCGAGGTAACAAGCCAGTATTAGCTGGACTCGTTAGGTCGATCTGCGGTAGAAACGCAGTTTTTGTTTTATGAAATCAAAATCAGCAAAGAAGGATGAATTGAAGGCATTGGCCTCCAAGCTGCCGGATTCGAAAATCACCATCTTTACTTCGTTCGCGAGAGCGGGGGAGAAGGGATTGTCAGTCGCGCAGATGACCGAATTGAAGCGCGCTTTGCGTGATGCTCATTCCGAATATGTCGTAACCAAAAAGACTCTCATCGATCGGGCCATCCCTGATAATGGAGTCGATGTGTATGGCATGCAGGGTTCGCTCGGCTTGGTCATCGGCAACGATGAGCCCTATGGGCTTGCAAAGAAGGTTTATGATTTTGCCAAGAAGAATCCAGCCCTCCAATTCTTTGGAGCGCTCTTGGATGGCGGATTCATCACCAAAGAGCAGTTCTTGGAGATGGCCAAAATGCCGTCCCGAGAAATACTGCTTGGTCGGTTGGTTGGTATGCTTACCTATCCGATGCGGGGCTTGGCGGTCGTTTTGAGCGAAATAGAAAAGAAAAAATTATCAAATTAATCATAACTTTCTGCGTTTGAACTGAGTCCGAGGCAAAAGCGAGCATTCGAGCGAGCCATAGTAGAGCTATGGCGAGTGAGAAGCAGAGCTTTTAACGACGGGATCAGTCAAACCCGAAGGGCGCGTACGGCTTAGGCAAAGCCAGCCGCGCGCGCAAAAGTTATATATGGCAATCAATAAAGATGAATTCCTGACACAAGTTGAGTCAATGTCAGTTGCCGAACTCAATGAGCTTGTGAAGGCTCTTGAAGAAAAGTTCGGCGTGTCTGCTGCCGCAATGGCAGTGGCTGGCCCCGCCGCTGGAGGTACCGCGGAAGAGGGCGAAGAAAAGGATAGCTTCACTGTAATCTTGAAGGACGCCGGTTCGGCCAAGATCCAGGTTATTAAGGTCTTGCGCGAATTGACCGGTCTCGGTCTCAAGGAAGCCAAGGATATGACCGACAAGGTTCCCGCCACCGTCAAAGAAGGCGTGAAGAAAGCTGACGCAGAGGAAATGAAAACTAAGATTCAAGACGCCGGCGGCATCGTAGAACTCAAGTAAACAAACATAAAACCAGCCCTAGGGCTGGTTTTATGTTTGTTTAAAATCTAGGATTATGGTATATTAAAAGCTCACGTTAGCAGGATTCCTTCAGCAGAGAGGTGTCCATGTCCAAAAGCCTGAATTGGTTCGAGCGGCCCGTTGCCAGCATCCGGGTACAGCGGTACCTGGGATACGAACGGTTTTGCGGCGTTCTTCAGTACCTGCGCGATCAGGGTGCAAACAAGGGAGTGATCGCGGTTCTGAAGAACGGCGCAGAGATTTTTCTCCGAGCCGCAGGAAAGGTGCTCCGGATCATCGTGCGAGCCACTTCCAGAAAGCGGCTGAACGAGGCCCATCGAGCCGTCTCCGGCCGGCATCGTCTGATGTCGATCGAACGAATTAACCTGCCCGTCTAGCCCCGTCTAAGATCGGATAAAAGCCCGGTCATACGACCGGGCTTTTATTTTTATATTTACTGTACTTTCCAGATTTTGTTATCAGAGAGGATGTAGAGCGTTTCGGCAGAGTCGATTGTCGCATCAGTGATGGCCTGGTTAGCGTTGATCTTAAGGGTTTTTACCAGCGAGCCGGTGTCTTTTTTGAGCACATAGATGCGGCCCATAGTTTTATTCACCACATACAGACTGGCGGAGTCAGGCGTGGTGAGGAGCAAACTCGAAGCATCTACCGCGATCGGGGTATTGGCTTCATTCTTCTTCTGCCCCTTGTAATAAGTGGTAATAATTCCATTCTTCGAAATTACGAATACATCGCCATCAACGGCCACGAGAGCGGAGTCA
>Ga0209541_10018515_pt1 | contig 10078 bp, 6 predicted proteins | sample RifCSPlowO2_01_FD_184027 | JGI IMG/M metagenome (GOLD analysis project Ga0209541, IMG submission 184027) | Groundwater microbial communities from Rifle, Colorado - Rifle CSP2_plank lowO2_0.1 (SPAdes) (version 2) | ecosystem: Environmental > Aquatic > Deep subsurface > Groundwater | place: Rifle...
ATTATTTTAAACACCAACTTTCTATTTCAATCACAGTTAAGGTACGGCCGGGCAGTCGTTGCCACATCATTGGGTAACCTCGCTCAATTTGGCCTAATTCTGGCGGTAATTGGTGCTCATCCATCATTAAACACCATTACTCTGGTTCATTTATTTGGCATCATTGTCACCGCCTCCATCGGATTGATGCTATCAAAATCGCACGTTTCATCACTTCTCCCCCTCTTTTCCCTTTCAACCACCAAATCACTACTTATTGCCGCTTCACCCATAGGTATTGCTCTCACGTTAAACATTTTTGCGACTAAGTTAGATACGATTATTTTGAGCATGTATCGCACCAGCACGGAGGTTGGCTATTACGGATTAGCCCGCCGCATTTTCGATGGGATATTGGTTATTCCTTCTTTCTTTATGAACGCCGTCTACCCGATTCTCATTGAAAAATCTATTCATACCCGCTCCCGTCTTCCCAAAATCATTGCCGAAACCACCTTGTTTCTAGTAATAGCAGGCATCGTAACTGGCGCGGTTGTGTTTATAGCCTCACCGCTAATTCTCTTTATTCGCCCAGAATTTGCTCCCAGCATTAATGTGCTACGTCTGTTGTCAGCTTTTTTACCGGTTTTTTTTGTTACCAATCTATACATGTGGTGTGCCATTACCCTAGGTAAACAACGCTCGTTAATTTTGGTTTACGCCGCAGCCCTAGCCGCCAACAGTTCGCTTAACCTCGTCTTATTGCCCAAGTTCGGCTTCCAAGTTGCTGCCTTAACCACCGGAATTACCGAAACTCTTGTACTTGTACTTCTCACCTGGCCTGTACTACAATCTCTCCGTGATCTCAAACAAAAATAACTTCATTATCCACACCGATGGCGGCGCTCGCGGCAACCCCGGACCAGCAGCCACAGGCTTCATAATTGAAACCGGCAGCCAAATTGTTTACCAATCTGGAACCTACATTGGCAATACTACCAACAACGTTGCAGAATACACTGCAGTTATTCACGCTTTAACCTGGCTAAAAACCAATCCCAGCTCTCTATTGTCAATTTCCTCCCTGCATTTCTTTTTAGACTCATCATTAGTGGTAAACCAACTAAACGGCATATTTAAAATTCGTGAACCCCACCTAATTCCCCTTTCTCAAACAATTCACTCAATAATTTCTTCGCTCTCTCTTCCCACCTCTTTCGCCTATGTGCCCCGCGCCCAAAACGCAGCCGCCGATAGGCTTGTCAACCATGCTCTAGATACTAGCTAGATCTCTAGCGCCCCCTTTTTTTCCACAAATTGGTCATTGGTATTTATTTGACATTGGTATTATTGGTATTTATTCCAAACATTCTAGGATAAATATTATTTTGCCAATTTTGATTTTGACATAGCCTCAAACGTAACGTGAAATAGAGTAAGCACGTGCTAATCCCGAAGACAGGCACAAAGAAAAAGAAAACCCAAGCATAAAAATCAACACAAAAAAAGGTATCAACAAAAACATAACAACTAAACCATTTATTACAGGATAAATTAAGCTCCTCGACTATACGACGGGAGCGAAATCCCTCCGAAGCCGTACAAAGCTTCAGCGAAGTAGGGCAAAGGGGGACAAAACCCAAAACAAAAACGCACTACTTTGCTGCATTTCGCAACATGAAACGATGACAGGTATAATATCTACATGTCTTCTGCCCAAAAACTTGAACGTCGGCTTCCCATGCCCACTGCCATTGTTGCCGGAGGCGCTGGTTTTTTGGGCTCGCATTTATGCGAAAAGCTCCTGGACAACCAAGTTGAAGTAGTCTGTGTCGACAACTTTTCCACCGGAAAAAAATCTCACCTGTTTCGCTGTCTTAAATCACCGCATTTTCACCTTTTAACCCTGGATGCTCATGGGCTATCTGCCAACCGAATTCTTCGTGCCCACTATATTTTCGACATTATCGACACCCAAGATAGACAACCATCAAACAATGACCTAGACACGCTATTAGACGGAACTACTATCACTAAGAGGCTCCTTGAGGTTGCCCAAAAATTTTCGGCCAAATTTCTTCTAGCTTCCACTTCTTCAGCCGCTTCCATCGAAGAGTCTATTGCCACCGAATATCACCGCAACCACAATCTGGATACGCGAATAGTCCGTCTCACCGATGTTTATGGACCTCGAATGGATATAAGCGCCCAACTACCGCTTCCGCGACTAATCAATCAAATACACCATCACCAGCAACTGGAAATAGAAGGCAAGGGTTCTCGTCAGCTCTCCCCGGTCTATGTGGACGATGCTGTCGAGGGCATTATGAAAGCCATGTTTTCTCCCGGAACAACCGGAGAAATTTTTACTCTATCCTCACAAACTGTTTCACAGCTAGACGTTGCTCGTATGTTGCAAAAACTCTCTCCTTTTCACCCTCAAATCAACAGCATTCCCACAAATGCAGTCTTCACTTCTCCTCCACCTCCTCAGCCTCGCATACCCTGGAAACCCACGGTTTCTTTAGAAACCGGCCTGCGTTTTACCCTGGACTCACTGGATCAAGCCCCCACTCGCCTTCAACCCTTCAGGCCTGTTCATCCCAAACCAAACCGAACCCTGAAACCAAGCCGTCGCTTTTCATTCAGCCGCCTCCAAATCATCATCATAGGAATAATTACCTGCATACTGATTATTGTCAGTCCGTTTGTGGTTCTCGCTGGTACCACAGCGCTTGGTCTTTCACATCTGCAAAAAACTCCAGCAGCCATTTACGCAGGTCACCTAGACAAAGGCCTAAAAGAAGCTCAAGTCGCCAGCAGCTACTTTTCTCAAGCTCAATCCCAACTTACCTACATCGGGGTTATTACTTCAAATGTTGGTCTAAGTAATGTCACCTATCGCCTAGAAAAACTACTCGAATTAGGCAGCAACCTGGCAAATACTAGTATTCATCTCCTCAAGGCCAGCGAAAAAATTATTTCTGCCAGTCGAATTATCTTTGGTCAGGAGATTGGCGACCCGATTGCTCCCTTGAGCGAAGCCCAAGCCGAAACCACCCGGGCCTACGAATTGCTCTCCATTGCCAGCGCCGAAGTAGCAGCCAGTCGTCCAAATTTAAAACAAATTCAGGTGGGTTCAATTGGTGCCTCCTACGCCAAACTAGAATCGCTGCTTCCTAAATTCCAACACCAGGTTGCTACCACCAGAGCCTTGCTTTCAATCGCTCCTAATCTCATTGGCGCATCAGGTGAAAAGAAAACATATTTGCTTCTCTTGCAAAACAATGCCGAACTTCGTCCCACCGGCGGATTCATTGGCTCTTTTGCCCTTATCACCTTTGACAAGGGCAAGCTCCTCGACTTCTTGGTCGAGGATGTCTACACCGCCGATGGCCAGCTAAAGGGTCACGTCGAGCCCCCGCTTCCAATCAAGAAGTATCTGGGAGAAGCCGGTTGGTATCTCCGTGACGTCAACTGGGACCCGGATTTCCCTGCCACTGCCCGCCAAGCCGAGTGGTTTTTACAAAAAGAACTAGACAAAGAAGTTGACGGCACCATTGCCATTAACCTCTACGTAGCCCAACACTTACTGGAAGCCATGGGTCCATTAACGCTTTCAGACTACAACGAAACCATCACTGCCCAAAACCTCTTCGAGCGCGCCGAATATTACAGCGAAATCAATTTCTTTCCTGGATCTACTCAAAAAAAGGATTTTTTAGCAGCTCTCGCCAGAGGAATGTATAGCAAGCTCCAGTCCATTTCTGGGGGTGAATTCTTGTCCATCGCCCGTGCTCTCGATCAGTCGCTACGGGAAAGACAACTATTATTTTCGCCCAAAGACGCTTCGCTCTCCTCTATTTTCACAGCCAACAACTGGACAGGTGAAATAGTTTCTCCCGCCTGCAACCCGCAACCCTGCCTGACTGATTATTGGAATCTTACCGAAGCCAACGTCGGAGTCAACAAAGCCAACTATTTTGTCAAACGGCAACTTTCACACCGGGTCACCATTCTCAAAGAAAATCATCTTCGTGCTACCACCACAGCCACTTACACCAACACCAGCGCCGCTCAGTCCTGGCCGGCAGGGGATTACAAAAATTATCTTCGCCTTTACACCCCTTTAGGCAGTGAGCTAGAGTCAATCAACATAGATGGTAAAAAATTAGCTCAATCAGCCATTGAGATCACCAGGGAACACAGCAAAACCGTGTTTGGCTTCTTAGTTACAGTTCCTATCAAAACTACCACCATTGCCACCATCACCTACACCCTTCCAGGAAAACTTACCTTTCCCGGGGAAAACCCGTTAGCCAGTTACACTGGTGTATTCCAAAAACAATCTGGCGTAGGCAAAGACCCGTTTACGATTGAAATTGCTTATCCTACCTACATGAAACCTGTTACTGTTCCCGCAGGCAGTGTTGTCAGTGATCAAACCGTCATCTTGTCCACCACCACCCTCGAGGATACCAAAATCAACCTCCAATTCGTCAAATAGCCCCGCCTTGTATCCACCCCATCCCTATGGTAAAATTCCTCTGTTGTAAACCTGTTCATTATCAATTATCAATTTTCCATTCTCAATTTATTTTATGCCAAGTAAGCGTCCTACATTAAACGCCCTCCCTCGCACCATGACTGGCCGCAAGGTCAAAAAACTTCGTCGTGAAGGCAAGATTCCGGCCAACGTATTTGGTAAAAAAATCAAATCAAACTCGATATCTATTACTCTGGCTGATTTTCAAAAAGTTTCCAAAGAAGTAGGGGAGACCGGTTTAGTTGATTTGTTGATCAAGGGAGAAAAGACCGCTCGCCCTTGTCTAATTGTTAACACTCATATCCACCCGGTGACTAGCGCTCCTCTTCACGCCGATTTTCACCAAGTTGACCTAACCCAAAAAGTCACCGCCAACATCCCAGTTGAACTAGTTGGTGAATCTCCAGCCGTCAAGGAAAAAGGCGCCCTCCTGATTACCTTGCTTAACGAGATTGAAGTCGAAGCTCTCCCCACTGATCTTCCTGAGAAATTCACGGTCGATGTGACAGGGCTAAAAGAATTTGATGACGCGGTTCTGGTCAAAGATCTCAAGGTGGATAGCAAGGTTACCATCAACACCCAAGCAGAAGAAGCCATTGTCAAAGCCCAAGAACCCAAAGAGGAAGAAGTCCCGGTGGAGGCTCCTGCTCCAGCCGAAGGCGAAGTTCCAGCCGAAGGCGAAACTCCCGCTCCAGTCGAAGGCGAAGCAACCAAACCAGAGGGTGAAACTAAGCCTAAGGAAGAAGCTCCCCAATCCTAATCACTTCAGTATTGTTTGGATCTAGTTTCTCTGCTCGTTCCCATGTTTCTGTTGCTTTATCCCAGTTATCAACTTGACCGTATTTAACAGCCAAACGCAACAATAGATCCCTGTGCCCTGGAAATTTTTCTATATCATCTTCTAATTCACCAATCTCCAGCTCCAACCATTCTCGAGGAAATACATTTTTCTCTATATCTCCAAATTCTGTTCCCAACACTCGCTGGTCCCTTGCCCCAGATTTTGTTAGCCAATATTCATTCTCAGCCAAACCATAGTCTCCGTCACGCCCAGCTTCTACCGCTAATTCCAGATGGCTTGAAGATTGATAGGGAAATCGCACCACCATTTTTCTGACTTGTTGAAAATTTGTTAACGGCAGTCCCATTTCGACTGACAATAACCCCAGCAACACCACTGGACTAACCCAGCGAAAAACAAACGATAGGGTAGGGGAATGCATCACAGCCACCAACCCTGCAAGTTGTGCCACCCTAAAGCTGAATTTACCCAAAAACTCTACTAGTTGTCTCATACAGATGGCCACCTGTTATTCATTAGTAGTCCTTCCTGCCGCAACTCTTGCCACACCGCCTCTGTCACAAACGGCACGAATGGGTGTAATAGCTTCAAAAATACCACTAATCCCTCAATCAGTGCTTTCGCGCTAATTTCTTCCCTCTTATTCTTTTCTATACATTCATCACAAAACCAATGCCAAAACTCGTTATATACCGTTTCCGCCGCCAGTCCCACTCTCAAGTCATCCAACTGCTTCGTCACGTTCTTTACTACACCGCCTAGGTGTTCATAAAATTTTTTGTCATTGGAACTTGGTGTCTGATTAGAAATTCGCGATATCACATAGCGAGCACTGTTCCAAATTTTATTGGTTAAATTTCGGGCCGCCCGAAAATCTCCATCTCCCACACCCTTATCCAACCCAGGAGTTGATCTAATTACCAACGCCATTCTCAGCGCATCTGCTCCATACTGCTCAACTATCGTCAAGGGATTGATCACATTGCCAATGCTTTTACTCATCTTTCGCCCCTTTTCGTCCCGGATCAACCCATGTAGGTACACATGGGTAAAAGGAGATTTTCCGGTTAAATAAATCCCCAACATCATCATTCGCATCACCCAAAAAGGCAAAATTTCATAAGCCGTCTCCATCACCTGCGTCGGGTAAAACCGCTCAAAGTCATTTAGTAATTTTCCATTCTCCATTCTCAATTTTTCATTCGTCCGTTGCGCAAGCAACGTGACGTAGGGCCACTGTCCCGAAGAAAACCAAGTGTCAAACGTATCCGTATCCTGTACATATTCCTTCCCAGGCGACATCTTGCTTGCCACCCATTCCTCTTTGTTGTCTCTCTTATACCAAACTGGCAAGCGGATTCCCCACACAATCTGTCTACTGATATTCCAATCCTTGAGGTTTGTCAGCCAATGCCTCAGTATTTTTTCCCTCCCTGCCCCCAAAATCTTTGTTTCTCCAGAGTCCAAAGCAGCCAACGCTTTTTTTGCCAGTGGCTCCACTTTGATAAAAAATTGCTTCAAGGGCATTGGTTCAATGGTTCGATGGCAACGATAACAGGTTGCCACCCGATTCATATATTTCTCATCGACTTTCTCTATTAACCCCTTGGTCTTCATGTCTTCCACAATCACTTTTCTGGCCTCTTCTACTTTCAATCCCGCATACTTGCCAGCTATTTCAGTTAGTTTTCCATCCAGACCAATTACCTGCCTCATTTCCAAACCATGTCTTTGTCCTATCTCAAAATCAGTAAAGTCATGAGCGGGTGTTACCTTAACTACACCAGTTCCAAACTCAGGGTCCACGGCTAGATCTCCAACCACCCTCAGTTTAAATTTCCCCACCAACCCTTCCACTTCGACCTCTTTACCAATCCACTCTTTGTATCTTTTGTCTTTTGGATTAACCGCGATTCCACTATCACCAAATTTAGTTTCTGGCCTGACAGTAGCCAACGTGAACGGACCATACTTCATGTAGTAAAGCGGGGAGTTTCTGTCCTCATGTTCTACCTCTAGATCAGAGTAGCCTGTACCACAGGACGTGCAGTAATTAACCAACCGCTCACCCCTGTAGATTAGCCCATCCTTATTAAGTTGGATAAAAGTATCCAGTACCATTTCCACCACGTCTTTGTCCAACGTAAACTTGAACCTACTCCAATCTGCGCTTGCTCCCAATTTTTTCATTTGATCGACAGCCACCCCTGAGTTTTCCTGCACATAATCCCAAATCATCTGGTACAAAGTTTCCCGGTCAAAATCAAACCTACTCTTACCTTCTTTTTTCAACTTCTTCTCAAATACAAATTGCGTCTCAATTCCAGCATGATCCGTCCCAGGCAACCACAAGGCGGCATCACCCTTCATCCGGTGGTACCTAGTCAAAATATCCTCAATCGCCACAAACATCGCATGTCCTACGTGCAAGGGATCATTTGCGTTCGGAGGCGGCATGATAATGCAAAACGGCTTTGCCTTTGGGTCATCATTCGGCCCAAACCCACCACTCCTCTCCCACAGTTTGTATATTTCGCCTTCAAAGTTGGCATGAATATATTTTGAGTCCATGAAGTGTATTTTATCTCAGGAAGCAACAAGAAACAAAAAACCAGAATTATTCATTAGTTATGCTTCGTCTTTCTGGGTGCAAAGATCTACTCAGTCTTTGTGAAGTTTTTCTTTCGGGCTGAGCACCAACAACATTATTGTGACGGTGTTCTCTTTCCCCGGCAGCTACTATATCTCTCCAAAAAGCAGCTTCTGGTGATAGCGTGTCTTGACGAGTATGAGCAAGTCGCTCAAGCCTACTTTGCACACCGAGACTCAAATGACCGTTCAGAAACAGATCCTCCACTGCCTTATAGGGATTTACCAGGGGATCCAAAGCTTTAATTTCTTCTATTGGGTCTCCCGTTAAATTTGGATAACGTGCAAAATAAAGGTCAGACGAGGTTGGGGGTGAAGGATGGGGGTCTAGCTGTTCTTGGCTCATAGTTGAAGAAGATTATATCAAACAATCTCCAGTCCCGGGTCATCCCGAATATTTTTCCAAGAATAGCTGCTTTTAGACAAAGGTTTACCCTTCCGTAGCTCGTCAGAGCGAAGGAGGGCTGCCGCCCCAATCATCACCGCATTATCCGTACATAGCTCAATGGGAGGTATATAAATTTTTATTCCTGATTCCTGATTCGTAATTCGTAATTCGATTTCCTCTCTAAGTCGCTGATTCGCACTTACCCCTCCCCCCAACAATACCGACTTGGGTTTAAATTCCTTCACGGCTTTTTCTAGCTTATCAACCAATACTTCCACAACTGCCTCTTGCACCTCATGAGCCAAGGTAAATCTCTCCTTGTCCCCTAATTCGTTATTCGTTATTCGTAATTCGTGCGCTGTCCGCGCAACTGCCGCCTTCAGGCCCGAAAAACTAAAGTCCCACGTCTCCTCATGCATCAGCGGCCTCGGCAAGGTCGGACCTTGTTGCTTGTCGACATGGTCCGACCTTTTCAAAAATTTAGCCGCCTCCGCTGCTATCGCCGGTCCACCAGGGTAGGAAAGTCCCAGCACCCTGGCGCATTTATCCAAACATTCTCCTGCCGCATCATCTCTGGTCCCACCCAAAAACTGCCAATCCGTATGAGATTTCATCAACACCAAATCCGTATGCCCCCCCGAAACCACCAGCCCAATTGCCGGGAATTCTGGTAATTGGTAATTGGTAATTGGTGAATTGGAAATTTCGCAAACAAAGTTTGCGTATAGGTGTGCCACCAGGTGATTCATCGGAATAATCGGCTTATTCCACGCATACGCCAAAGCCTTAGCGGTTTCCACCCCCACCAACAAACTCCCCACCAAGCCCGGTCCCACCGTCACCGCTACAGCATCAATAAAATTGGTTATTTGGTAATTGGTAATTGATAATTTCGCGAACACATCGTCAATAACCGGAATAATACTCTTTAATTGTTCGCGACTTGCCACTTCTGGCACTATCCCACCAGTCTTAACATGCATCTCCTCCGAACTAGCCACGACATGCGATAGAACCTTTACCCCTCCGTAGCCCCTCGAAGCCTTGGCGAAGTGGGGGCGAAGGGGGGCCTCCACAATTGCCGCCGCCGTCTCATCACAACTTGTTTCAATTGCTAGTATCCGCATGATAGAATTTTACCATTCATGTCCTCAGAGCAATCTCAAGATCCAGAAGAACTAATTACTTTTATAGGTCATACAGAATACGCAGACGACTGGTCTCGCTTTTACCATCTTGTAGCTCAAGGTATTGGCCAAGAGCTAGATAATCGCTCCCAAAACCCGCCCTCAGTCAAACAGGCACTCGTTATTCGATCCGCCAAAACCTACCTTGGATACAAAGAATTTTGGGAAGAGCTGATCACGGAAGAAGCAATTGGCTCTTTTGACCAAGATAACAATTGGCAAGGTCTGCCCATACCCCAATTAGCTGATAGGCTTGAGCAAGAAGTTAGGACCGATAACTACGAACGCAAAAAAGTTACCAAATGGACTCATCTTATAGACGCAGCTACTGCCAAAATCGATCCTAAGGACGCTAGCCACATTCAAATGGTGGTTATGCAAGACACCTCCCAACCACAATTTGACAAATCAGCCTATGCCTATTTAGTTGTTTATCCATCTGGGCAAAGAGAAATTAGTTTCCCCACGGCCATGTGTCACTCCATTGATGCCATGGCTTTGCTTCAAGAAGCAACACTTATCACGGC
>Ga0209541_10018516_pt1 | contig 10077 bp, 9 predicted proteins | sample RifCSPlowO2_01_FD_184027 | JGI IMG/M metagenome (GOLD analysis project Ga0209541, IMG submission 184027) | Groundwater microbial communities from Rifle, Colorado - Rifle CSP2_plank lowO2_0.1 (SPAdes) (version 2) | ecosystem: Environmental > Aquatic > Deep subsurface > Groundwater | place: Rifle...
CCTGAATCGCCTTCTGCCAATTTGACCGCGATAACCCCAAAATTTTTTCCGTTAAAAATTTATCCAAGCGATTTGATTGTTCAACTATGAATTCCATTTTAATTATTTTACAACAAAAAAACCGACAAAACCGGGTAGTAAATTTCAAATATTACGAATTACGCCGAGTATTTATACTCGGCGCTTTTGAAATTCTACTAACCGGCAAGCCATAAGCCGGATTCTGTTCCATCCGCCAACTGGCGGACGGATAACGACAATTTATCTGGGCCATCAATTGCTCTCTGGCTCTGGCGGCATCCCGAGTACTCAAAGCGTTGAGTGCTCGGTACAGCCTTGCACCCAATAAGGATTTAGCCGTTTCATTCCTGCTTTCTTATCCCTATGGCAGGATTAAGCCTTCTACGTTAGGATAGGGCTTCTCCGATTCTTTCGAACCGAAGCGTCTCTGTTCGCACCTCTCGCATTACTGCGGCGGGCCGTTAACCCGTACAATTGTCCCAACATAACGTCGGGACGAGTGTCCGGACTTTCCTCTCCGACAATACGTCGGAGCTGTCGCTTGGCTTACCGGTTGCCTATATTATACACCAAATTTTAATCAATGTCAAAATAACGAATTCTTGCTATCCAACTCCCTATTCACCAGCCAATCCGCCCGCTTATTTTCCTCTCTTGGAATATGGATAAATTTTACGCTCTTAAAATCCTGTTTTAGATTCCAAACTTCAATAAAAAACGGCACCAAGCCCTTTTCTTTTATTTTATATTTTCCGTTTAATTGGTTGGCGATTAATTCACTGTCTATTTTTATGTTAATTTCCGATTTCTCCGCTTTTTCTCCTCCGACCAGTTGTTTTATTTTTTTCAATGCAAAAATAACTGCTTGATATTCTGCCTCGTTATTGGTAGTTTTGCCTAAAAATTTTCCGTATTCTTTTATTTGCCCGCCAATTTCAATCACTGCTCCAATTGCCGCCGGCCCGGGATTCCCTCGGCTTCCGCCGTCACAATATGCGATTATTTTATAATTTTCCATGGTAATGACTTTTTAATATCCAGAGAAAATCCGCTGGCGGCCCTATGTCCCCCGCCGCCAAATTTTTGCGCTAATTTTGAAACATCAACGCCATGATTTGACCTTAAAGAAAAATATCTTTTCCCGTTTCTTTGAGACCAGATAATGCCGACTTTAGCGCCTTTTTTTACTAAGGCATTTCCTATTTCTGATTGCAATACCGGCGAATTGACAGCCAAAGCGCTATATCCTTCAAAATTTACCTTATCGGCGTTTCCTATTAATCTCTTAATTATTTTATCCCTGTATCTTAATAAAAAATTCCCCACCTCAATGTACTTTTTCCTCTTTTTGGCATCTTCAATATCTTTGGCAATTTTATCCCACGTCTTAAAATTAAAATCATATATATCAAAGGCGGCTATCAATTCCCTGGTATTTTTAAGTTTGAAATTCCATAAATCAATATCTTCAATGTGCCGCAAAAGTTTTGGCAATGGTTTTTTCGGATGAAAATATTTCCACGTCAAAACCGATCCAGAATGATTTAAAGCATAAGAATAATAGGTAGCTGATTTTGTCGCCTCTTCCGCGCTAATATGATGGTCAATTACAATTACTGAAGAAGCAACTTTTAACAGCTTTTTCATCTGTTCCAAACTGCAGGAAAAATCAACCAAATAAACTTCTTTATTCTTTAATTTCGAATCTTTTGGAAATGGCGATTGATGCTCAATGGCAATATATTCGGCTTTATTTTTAAATTTTTTCCAAGCCGCATAAGCCGCTCCAAACCCGTCAGAACAATTTTTATGATACAAAACAACAATTGATTTCATTATCAGTTATAAGTTAATTTAATACCTCTATTCCCGGCAATTTTTCTCCAGCTAAATATTCTAACATAGCTCCTCCCCCGGTAGAAAGGAATAGCTTCGGATTTTGGGTTTTGGATTTTAGGTTTTGGAATAAAGAAGTAGTTTCTCCGCCTCCAACAATTGAAAATGCCCTGCTGTTTAAAATTGCTTTCATGATTTCTTTTGAGCCTTTAACATATTGTTTATCTTCAATATATCCAACCGGCCCGTTCCAAATTATAGTTCCGGATTTTTTAATAACATCGGCGTATTTTTTAATCGTTTTTGGCCCAATGTCTAAAATTTTTCCGTCTCGGATATTAAAATCAACCGGCAAAATTATCTTTCCCGTTTTTAAAAGTTTTTTTGCAAACAAAATCATTTCTTTTTCATAAAGAGAATTGCCGATTGGCAAACCCATTGCCGCAATAAAAGTGTTGGCAATTCCTCCGCCCGCCAAAAAATAATCCGCCTTTTTCAAAAAATTATCAATTAAATCAAGTTTGCCGGATATTTTTGCTCCTCCCAAAATAATAACTAACGGTTTTTTCGGCTTTTTTAATGCTACAGAAAGATTTTTTATTTCCCTTTCCAGCAACAGACCGGCGTAACTTGGCAAAAATTTCGTAATTGCCGAAATTGACGCCGCTTTTCTATGGCTTACTCCAAAAGCATCATTGACATAAAAATCCCCCAAAGAGGCCAATTGTTTTGCCAATTTTCCGCTATTTTTTTCTTCACCCGGTAAAAATCTTAAATTCTCCAATAAAAAAACGCTCTCTGGCGCAGAATTATCTATTTGCTTTTTAATCTTTGAAAAATTAAATTTTTCAAAAAAAACTGCTTTCTTTTTTAAATTTTTTCCCAAAAAATCAGCTGCTGACTTTAAACTGCAATCCACACAAATTTTTGCCGGCCGTCCCTTGTGGCTTAAAACTACCGCTTTCGCGCCGTTATTAGTCAAAAATTTAATTGTCGGCAAAGATGAAATCAATCTCAAATTTGAATCTGAATTGCCCACAACATTAAAATCAACCCTTAAAAGGCAAATCTTTCCGGCTAAATCTTTTCTTTTTAGCGAAGACAAAAATTTCATCTATGTTTTTGAATTTAAGCGGGTAACGGGAATCGAACCCGTGTTTTATCCTTGGGAAGGATACATAATGCCATTATACGATACCCGCAAAAAAAATAATGCCACCTTGCCCCGTATAAAGCTTTGCTTTTATACGGGGTATACTAATCCCGCAATTATTTTATTATAACTTCTTTTCCATCCCACTCAAACCCCGACAAAAAAATCATCACCTTGGCTTTTGATTTCAACTCTTCCATTTTTTCCTCGAAATTTTCGCCTTTTAAAGCCGTTTTTTCTTCTAAAATCTCTTTTTTCGCCTGCGGAATAAGCATTTGCGTTTTAAAATTATCATAGGAAAGGCCATAGATGGACTCAGCCGCTCTGTTGATTTCTTTTTCCCCTACTGCTTTTTCAATTTTTTCATCAATCATTTTTTCCAAATCCAAAGAGTTAATTTCCTTATTTAATTCTTCGTTAATCAAAACGTTCTCTATTAAACTCGATATTAATGCTCTTTTTATCTCTTGTCGCACTTCCTCAGCGTCAAATAAATCGCTGTTTTCCTTGCCATAAACCTTTGCCGCATTTTTGTAATAAAACAAAGATGACGCGTAATTCCTACTGAAATCACCCGCGCCAATTATTTTAAAATTCACCAATACCACCGGATAAGATTCGGTTAAAATAACCCAGCTGCCAAAAACAGAAATTCCAATTAAAACTAAAATTAAAAACCAAATTTTTTTCATTTTATTCTATAAATTAATCAATGATTAAAGCGTAACAGAATGTGAACGATCGTTCATATTCTGTTACACTAGAAAATTCGATTATTGAATTATTTTTTTAAAAACATCTGCCGAAATTCTGACATTGGCCATTTCTAAAAGTTTTTTCTTCCCTTTCTTTTGCTTTTTCCATAATTTCATTTTTCTTGTCCTGTCTCCGCCGTAAAGATATCCCGTTACGTCTTTTTTCATTGCCGGAATTGTTTCTCTGGCAATAATCCTGCTTCCAACTGCCGCTTGAATTGCCTGTGAAAATTGCTGGCGAGGCAAAATATCCTTTAACTTTTCCGCCATTTTTCTCGCCTCATATTCCAGCTTTTGGTTTGGAATCACTCTTGTTAACCCCGCAACTTTTAAACCAGCTACCAAAATATCCATTTTCTCCAAATTCGCTTTTTGATAATCAGTCAGCTCATAATTGAAAGAAGCGAACCCTTCGGAAATAGATTTTAATTTGTCGTCAAAATTGGAAATTAATTCCGCGAGCGGCATTTTAGCGAAAACAAAAATTCTCTCTCCGATATTTTTTGTCCCAATATTTTCCATTCTAAAATTTTCTTTTAACTGCAAAATACTTCCCAAATATTGCATAGGAGTAATTATTTCCATTTTAATCATTGGCTCATAAATTTCTTCAAAATCGTCCGGCAATTCAGCGGGATTTTCTATCATTTTTATTTCTCCTCGTTTTTTAATTTTATAAGCTACCGATGGAAAGGTATTGATGGTTTTTATGCCAAATTCTTTTTCCAATCGCTCCGCTGTAATTTCAAAATGAAGTTTTCCCAAGAATCCGACTTTAAATCCTCTGCCCAATACTTCGTTAAAATCCGCTTCAAAAGTCAAAGCTGAATCATTTAAACGCAATCTTTGAAGCGCTTTTTTTAAATTATCATAATCATCGCTTAAATCCGGATAAAAAGAAACGAAAACTACCGCCTTTGGCTCGCTATATCCCAGCAAAGCCAAATCCTTGCTACCCTTGCTACTTGCTACTTGATACTTACTACTAATGATTGTATCTCCGATTTTAATTTTTTCCGGATCCTTCAGGCCGGTAGCAATATATCCGATTTCTCCGTTAAATAATTTTTCCGATGGTTTCAATTTCGGCATAAAATATCCAATCTCTTTAATTTTGAATTTTTCTCCGGCAGCAGCCAAACAAGAATCATCCCCGATCTTAAATTCTCCTGTAAAAACTCTTACTGAAGCGACAATCCCTTTATGGTCGTCGTAAAAAGAATCAAAAATCAAAGCTCGCCCTATTTCAGCATTTGAAGCAATAATTTTTGAATTTGGAACCGGAACATTTTCTATTACTGCCTTAAGAAGTTCCTCTACGCCAACGCCTGTTTTCCCCGATATTCTATGTATTTCCTCCGGACTGCAGCCGATAAGCTCAGCCAACTCTTCAATTCTTTTTTCAATATCAAATCCTTGAGCCAAATCGATTTTATTAACCGCGCCAATTATTTTTAATCCTTGTTTTGAAGCAGTATAAAACTTTGCCAAAGTTTGCGCTTGGATGCCCTGGGTAATATCAACCAATAAAATCGCTCCTTCCACTGCCGCGAGCGCCCGCGAAACTTCGTATCCGAAATCCGGATGTCCGGGAGTGTCGATTAAATTAAGAATATAAAAATTAGAATTTAGGGAGTAGGACATCCTCACTGGAGCCATCTTTATAGTAATTCCCCTTTCTCTTTCTGATTCCAAAGAATCTAAAAACTGCGCTTTCATTTGGCGGCTTTCCACAGTTTTAGTGATTTCCAAAAACCTGTCGGCTAAAGTGGATTTTCCGTGGTCAATATGGCTAATAATCACAAAATTCCTGATATTGCTGTTATTCATAAATAGTTTTAATATAATATTATATAAGTATGAAGACGGCAATTATTGTTATTTTAGTTATTATTCTTTCAGCCATTTCGGTTCAGATTTATTTTGTCTTCAATGAACGCAATGAACTAAAAGAAAAATTTTTAACTCTTAGCGCTAAAGCTCAAACTTTAGATGAAGAAAACGAAAAAATAAAATCGGAAATAGAATATTTCTCCCGTCCCCAAAATTTAGAAAAGGAATTCCGCTCAAAATTCAACTACAAAAAACCAGGCGAAAAAATGATAATTATTACGCCTTAATAAAAAAGTCAGATAATCGAGCTTTTTTATTTCTACGCCCCGTGACACTTCTTAAACTTCTTACCAGAACCGCATGGGCAAGGGTCATTGCGCCCGACATTTTTATATTTCGGATCTTGAGACAATTTAATCGCGCTATTAACTGGCATTGGCGCGCTAACACCGCCTGTTTCCGCTATTTTCTCGACATTCTCTGCCATTTTCTCAAAATCTTCCAGCATTTGCTGATAAAGTTTTCTGCTTTCTCTGCGGTATTCCACCAAAGGATCATGCTGGCCATAAGCTCTAAGCCGCACTGATTCTCTTAAAGCTTCCATATTTTCCAAATGATTCATCCAAAGCATATCCAAAATTCCCAAAATTCTGGCGTTTTTTTGCTTTTCTTCCTCCGCCTTTGAACTTTCTAAAATTTCTTGCCGCCTGTGATAAATTGCGCTTCTTTGCTTATTTAAAACATCGTCATATTCCAGCAAATGCTTACGCGCGTCAAAATTAATTCCTTCGATTTTTTTCTGCGCCTCATTGACCACTTTTGAAACCAATCTTGATTCAATCGGAGCGTCCTCGGGCAAATTAAAACTTTCCATTAAATTTTTGATTCTCTCGCCTCCAAAAATCCTAAGCAAATCATCTTCTAAAGAAAGAAAAAACTGTGACTCTCCTAAATCTCCTTGCCGGCCGGCTCGTCCCCTTAATTGGTTGTCAACTCTCCTTGCGTCATGTCTTTCCGTGCCAATCACGCATAATCCTCCCAGCTCTTTAACTTTTTTTGCTTCTTCAGAATCAGGCGGGTTTCCTCCTAAAATAATATCAACTCCCCGTCCAGCCATATTGGTCGCCACCGTCACTGCTTTAAGTTTTCCTGCTTGCGCGATAATCGCGCCTTCCCGCTCATGATTCTTTGCATTTAAAACTTCATGCGGAATTCCGGCCTGCTTCAATAAATTTGATAAAAGCTCGTTATGATCAATTGAAGCCGTACCAACCAAAACTGGTTGCCCGTCAGCATGTTTTTTTCTTATTTCCTCGACAACTGCTCTGTATTTAGCTTCAAAATTTTTATAAATGGCATCTGACAAATCTTTCCGAACCATTGGTTTGTTTGTCTTAATACTCACAACATCCAATCCGTAAACTTTGTGAAATTCTTCCGCCGAAGTGCTCGCTGTCCCCGTCATTCCGGAAATCTTCTCATACAACCTGAAATAATTTTGTAAAGTGATTGAAGCATATGTCCGCGATTCTTGTTTTACCAACACTCCTTCTTTTGCCTCAATTGCCTGATGAAGGCCTCCGGAATATCTTCGACCATACATTTTTCTTCCGGTAAATTCGTCAACAATTACAATTTCATCTCCTTCAATAATGTAATTTTTGTCTTTTTGAAACAAAGTAAAAGCTTTTAACGATTCTTCCAAATAATGAACCAATCTCAAATATTCCGGGCTGTAAAGATTGCCGATATTTAGCGCTTTTTCAACCTTGCTTATTCCTTCATCAGTAATGGAAACTGATTTTAACTTTTCATCAATAACATAATCGTCCTCTTTTTTAAGATTACGGACAATCCTGGCAAAAATTTTGTAAAATTCCGAAGATTCCGCATCTGGAGCGGCAATAATTAAAGGAGTTCTCGCCTCATCAATTAAAATGCTGTCAATTTCGTCAATTATCGCGTAATAAAAATTCGTTCTTTGAACTTGCTGACTGGCATCATAAGCTAAATTATCTCTTAAATAATCAAAACCGAATTCATGGTTAGTGCCGTATAAAATATCACATTTATAAGCTTCTTTTCTTGAAATTGGTCTCAAAAAATCTTGCATTACCTTATAACTGCCCAAAATATCGCGTTCCTTATCTTCCTGTTCCTCAACTTTCGCGCTCGGGTCATAAATAAAAGCTGATTGATGACTCAAACAGCCGATTGACAATCCCAATAAATGATAAATTTGTCCCATCCAAACAGTGTCGCGCCTTGCCAGATAATCATTAACTGTTATCACATGCACTCCTTTACCGATCAAAGCATTTAAATATGCCGGCGCGGTAGCCGCCAAGGTTTTTCCCTCGCCAGTCGCCATCTCGGAAATTTTTCTCTGATGCAAAATAATTCCACCCATAAGTTGAACATCAAAATGACGCTGACCAAGCGTCCGCTTCGCCGCTTCCCTCACTAATGCAAAAGCCTCGACCAGAGAATCATCGAGGCTTTTGCCGTTTTCTATTTCCTCTTTAAGCTGCAAGCTCTTTCTTTTCAGCTCCTTGTCATCCAATTTCTCCAAACCAGTTTCCAATGAATTTATTTCCTTTATCAGCGGCTCAAAATTAAATTTTCCAAAAACATTTTTTAAAAAATCAAACATTATAATCTCTAAAAATAATTTTTATTTTTTCCCCCGTATTTCCGTTCCTTTCTTTTTTGAAACAGCAGTCATTACTTCTTTATATTTTTTAATTTCCTGCTGAAGCTTGTCTTTAACTTTATCAATTGCCACTCTGACGTCCCAATCAGAATGTTCAGCCCTTAAAATCTTTCTTGGCAAATGAATATTTGCCTCGGCGTAAAAAACATCTCCTTGTCTATGATGCTTCGTTAACCTTGCAATTTCAATTTCCACCTTAATTTCTCCCTTTTCTTCAAATTTTTTAGAAATGAACTTATCCAATGACCCTATTTTTGATTCTATATATTCTCTAATCGAAGACGTTAAATCTAAACCTGTTGCTTGAATTATTATATTCATTTTAAATTTAACAAAGCCGCGCCTCTTGAAAAAATAAATTTAATCAAGCGGCAAAGCAAAGTTTTTCTTTAAATTATAAACAAAAAAACCGCCTTTACAAGCCCCATTGGAAATCCTCAACAAAAAAGAATTTAATAATAAAACCGCCTTGTATAAAGGCGGTTTTAAATCTGAAAAAGACTATCTTCTCTTCTTTCTTTTTGCAGTCTTTTTCTTTGCTTTTTTCTTTTTAGCCATTTTGGCATTATTCATCCGAATTTTACGAAATTTGGATGAAAATTATTTTTTGGCCAGTGGAAGAACTGCCCGACTAAACAATTCCTCGCACTGATCGCGTACAATTTTTTTTATTTCTTCTCTCTAATATAATTATGCAACTATTAAACTTCAAAAACAACACTTTCATCTGTGGATAACTCAAGATGAATTAAAGAAGCAAAAAAATCGGAAAATTTTTAAAAATAACAAAAGAAAAATTTTAAATGCGCTCAATTTCTTCTTCGAGTTCAATGTTAAATTTCTTTTTCACCGCATTTTTCGCCAATTTAATCAGATTTTCAACATCTTTTGAGGTTGCATCCAAGACATTGACAATAAAATTCGGATGTTTGGGAGAAATCATCGCTCCTCCAAAAGAAACGCCCTTTAATCCCGCCTCAGAGATTAAATAAGCCGCCGGCACGATTGGAAACGGATCGCTCTTTATTGGAAGCGAAGCCATAAATTTACGATTCTTAAAACTCGACAAAGGAATATTTTTAAAAGTGCTCCCCAAACTTGGATATTCCATTGGATGATTTGCCAGCCGATAATTCAAATTCTTCTCCGATTCTTCCATCAAAGATTGTCTATCTCCTTTTCTTAATTTAAAGACAGCTTCAATTATTACTTCCCTTCCTCTATTTTCTTTGAAAATACTGGAGCGGTAATTAAACAAACATTCATCAACCGTCCTTTTTACAATCCTCGGCTGCTTTTCTAAAATATCAAGGCTTACAACGCTTTCTATTATATTTTTTATCTCCTGTCCAAAAGCTCCGGCATTGCCTCGTACGGCTCCGCCAACAGTTCCCGGAAGTCCCGCCGCCCATTCTAATCCGGAAAAATTTTTTCCTAAAACAAATTCCAATAAATCGCTCATTAATGTCCCTGCTCCCGCAACAACCTCTCCGTCATTGTTTTCGATAAAATTAAAATTTGGCCGGAGGATTAAGCCGTCAAAACCTTTATCTCCGATTAAAACGTTGGTTGAACCGGCTAAAACAAAAATAGGCGCTTTTATTTTTCTCGCTTTTTCAATTGATTTTGCCAATTTATCCACCTCGTCTGTTTCAAAAAAATATCTCGCGTGTCCTCCTATTTTATAATGGCTTATCTGCTTTAATAAAACATTTTGGTCAAACATAATAATAAAATAAATAAACTAAAGGGATCGTTGCGGTGAC
>Ga0209541_10018517_pt1 | contig 10076 bp, 6 predicted proteins | sample RifCSPlowO2_01_FD_184027 | JGI IMG/M metagenome (GOLD analysis project Ga0209541, IMG submission 184027) | Groundwater microbial communities from Rifle, Colorado - Rifle CSP2_plank lowO2_0.1 (SPAdes) (version 2) | ecosystem: Environmental > Aquatic > Deep subsurface > Groundwater | place: Rifle...
TATATTTGGCTTTCAATATTTGTCTTTCTGAAAACTAAATTATCATTGTTATTATTAATCCTTATGCTATAATTGAACTTTGTTTTTGATAACAACTCTGAGGAAAAGGTAACATTAACTGATTTGTCTGTTGAATTTATAGATTTTGAAGTTTCATTCACCAATATTCCATTTTTATCTATAATCTCTACTATAAATTTGAAAATCCCTGATGTAGCAGCATCTGTCGTTATATTTATTATTAAAGTGTCATTTATCCCATTACCATTTTGATCAATCATGTAATCATTTTGTGATGTCACATTTAAAGTCCCATCAGAGTAAGAATAATCATAAGAGTCTATCAATTCTTGGATTGTCATATTTCCAGCTAATACTAAATTTATAGATAAGAGTAACAAAATCACATGCAAAATTTGTTTAAATATTTTTGATTTCATTTTTTATGTAACTTGCCCATCAGCTTTATTAGTTCTTACATTATCCACATCAATCTGCATATCTGGACTTCCAGAACATATTGAACAATCAAATAATAAGCCTTCATAGTCATTTACTACATCTAGCTTGGCTGTTTTTGAGTCGCATAGTGTTGAACCGCTGCTATTAGAGCAATATACCTTAAACTCCATATCTTGATTGCAAGTTTGGCTTAGACTATATTCCGCTACTCCCACAGAATTAGTTGTTTTGTTAGAAACTAAATCTCTGCTTACAAGTAAATTCCGCATAGGATTGCCGTTTCTGTCTTCTGTTATTACTTGCACAGTTCCTGTGTATGTACTTTCTGAAATGCAAGGATTAATATAGGCAGATTCTGTAGTAAAGTTTGAGCTATTAACACATTTGTATCCAGAGCCACAAGTACTTTGGGCTATTTTGATCCAGTTGAATAGCTTTACTTTGATATCCTTTAATATTTTGCTTGATACCATTTTACATTTTCTTTCTTAAAATGAACTTAAACCAAATCCTGTTCCAATCACATAAATTTAATCTAGTTTTTCTTTCGTCCTTTGTTTGCATCATTTTTATCCTACAGTCTTTGGAAAGATTATCCTTAATATGAAAGCTAGATAGTATATTAATAACACACAAATGCTAACAATACCAATTATCATAAAATAACTTAATATAGAAAATAATATAAAAATAAAAGAAAAAATAAGATTTACACCTTCAAATCTATAAAGGTAATATGTAAATAATATAAATGTAGAAGATAACCATAACAAAATAAGTATGGGTATAAATTTTAAATATAATACTTTTATAATATCTTCATAATCTACTAAATACTCCAGTGTTATTGAATCTAAATATAAATAATATACTGATATAAATAACAGAATTAAGGATAGCAATCCCACTATTAACGATTGTGGAAATAATATTATCGATAATTTATTAAAAAATTTTAATTTTAATTTTTTATATCTATAAATAAGCTTATAACTGAATTTTAGATAACTATTAAATAAAGTTAAAGTAATAAAGTAATAAAGTAATAAAGTAATAAAGTAATAAGTAGACATACTTGTAGCAGTAAGTCCAAAGAAACCAGATAACAATGGAAAAATAGTCGCATATGATAAAAATGATGATATTAAAAAAATGGTTATTTTTGTAATTTTATTTTCAGTTTTTTGTTCTATATTACTAATCCAATTTAAGATTTTCATTCGGATTACCTCCTTAACCTGGATCACAACTTATGCTTTTTGATACAATATATTGTTGATTTTTACTATCTTGTGATATCTTTTTATCATTCAAAAATTCTGCTATAGCATCCTGGACATTGGGACTATCTGGTATTGAAGATTCTCCAAAATGCAATTTGTTAGGAAATTTTAAATAATATTTATTAGTGGAATTTACATTTTTACATATTTCCTCCATTTCTTTAGTAGATACTACAGAATCTGTATCAGTTCCTAGAAATCCAGTTCCTATCCCAAAAAATAAGTTGCCTGTCCCTCCCCTAATTACTGCAAAATTATTAATATGTACATTATTTCCTATATCTGGTCCAGTTTTATTTACACTCCAATTATAGAATTCTTCATAGATTCTTACTGACATTTTTGTATCGTAAGAAGATATAGGTAATAAAGCTATTAAATAATTTATAGCTAAAGATGGTGTTATTGCTATATTATCGATTAATTCTATAAGAACGTTTGAATAGGAATTTAGTACTTGTTTTTTTAAATTTCTAAGTGTTATGTGCCCATTGGTAGATTGTTTAAGTTTTTGTATTGCGTCATCATAGGTTTCGCTTATCTCAAATACTTCAATAAATAAAGATTTTTTACTAAAATTCCCGGGACAAGCAACAGCCACAAAAGTATCAACAGGGTTGGCTGATAAATCTGCTGGTTGGTAATTCCCAGCTGCAGAATCAAAAACATACCCTGCATTAGTTTTTCCGGAAGAACCATATAATTTTAACGATTCCAATGCTACAGAACAACCTAGGCTATAACCTACATAATCCAAAGTTTTCTGTGCAGAATAGTTCTGAACTCCCGTTATCAAAGCAGGCCAGTAAAATGTTTTCAAATCATTAAAAGTATAATTTGGACAACTGTATTGTCCATTCGGCGAACATTCCCCATCTATTGTAGGTCCACCAACCATTTCTATTAACCATGTATCTCTTGCAGCGTTTTCGTCAAATGCTAATTCTTTGCCAAATTTATTCCAAGTTAAAAGATTGGAATGTATTCCTCTAGAAAGAACAACAGGTGTTCTATTTCCTATAACAGCGTCTTTATAATTATTTGAAAAATCTGTATTAACATTCTTTAACCTTAACGTGGTATTATCATTATAAGTTTTTACTGTCTTTATACTTATCTCAAAATTATTATTGTTTAAAATTCTGCTCACGACATTAGCAAAAGCATCACTCCCTCTCTGGTTATAATAAGGTTTGTTAGAAGGGTTTCTTAATAAATCTGCAACTGCTATTCCAGCAATGTCAGTATCCTCAATGACTTTAACCTTATCTTTCTTTAACTCACTAAAGAACAAGCTTCTAGCAGAAATTAATCTTTTAAGTGCCGCTAATAGCCCATCAATATCATTCCCTCCAACAAAAATATAATTATAATCATCTCTAAACGCTCCAACAAGTCCATTATATGGTTTAGAACCGAGTGGTTTATTATTATAGTAAACTAAGTGCGTAAAGAACCATTGATAATTTTTCTGAGTGTACCAATTTTCGCTTTCTATTATGGAATTCTTTTTTGGTAAACCGACTGCAATTGTAACATTAGCTTGACTTTGTGAAGCTACTTCATTCACATAAAGCTTCAAGAAATCCTTTATTTCATTGTCAATTGACGTATAGCCAGTGCTAATAGAAAGATAAGCATTTATTTGCGGCTTAAATAAAGGCACTAAAGCATAATTATTCTTTTCATTTGATTCTGAAACTTTCTCCTTTGTATCAACATAAACATGCAAGAAATCATCATTTTCGTTTAAAGCAATTGATTGTGTTATAGATTTAAAGCTGCTTCCAGAACTTATATTAAACAATTGGCTGTTTTCTCTTGCTATCAGTCCTGTGTCATCTTGTACCTTAAACGTAATATTAACATTTGTTGCACTAAAGCTACTAACTAAACTTATGTTTACAGTTACTTGTCCTGTAGCTTTATTAGTTCTTACATTATCAACATCAATCTGCATATCTGGACTTCCAGAACAAATAGAACAATCATATAATAAGCCTTCGTAATCATTCACAACATCAAGTTTTGCTGTTGTTGAGCCGCAAAGTGTTGCACCACTGCTATTAGAACAATATACCTTAAATTCCATAGAATCTCCACAAGTTTTGCTTAAATTGTACTCAGCGACTCCAACAGAATTGGTTGTTTTGTTTGAAACAACATCTCTTGAAACTAATAAGCTTGACATTGGATTGCCATTCCTGTCTTCGGTTATGATTTGCACAGTTCCAGTGCATGTAGTTTCAGAAATGCAGGGGTTAATGTAAGCAGATTCTGTTGTGAAGTTTGAACTATTCACGCACTTATAGCCAGAAGAGCAAGTGCTTTGAGCAATTTTTATCCAATTATTTCCATGCCAGCCCGAGACATTATAATTGGTATTATTAATGCATCGTGCAGCCTTTTTTTCAGCGATGTAATAGTTTACAGTATCTGACTGTTCAATCGAACCTGGAAAAGTGCAGTCATCCCACACTCTTGCTCTGCTATTACCTGTTCTTGCAGATGCGTAGTTGAGAATTTCATGTTCTTGACCAATTAAGTTATTTGTATCACAAGTTGTATCAGTATTGCAATTCATCTCAGGATCACTATCACACTCGTCCCTATGTGTGGGATTATCAAAATAACAGTACTTTAACATGCTGCTATCATCTATAAAGTAGCACTCTCCTTCTGGGGTAGGAACTGTAGTAGTTACTTTAACAGTGATGTTGTCATTAACCCAAGCAATATTATCTGTAAATGCTCCACCATCGGTAGAAAAAAAATCTGTATGTGTTAAAATAGTGGAAAGAATAAAAATACTTCCATTTTCTAGTACACTATAGAAATAAGATTTCTTATTGTCGCTGCTATAAGTTATATTCACCAGATAATACCCAGGCAAGAAATCAACATCGTCTATAGTCCCATTTCCATTTAACCAAAACCAATAAGATTGGTTTGGTAGTCCAAAATCTGTAATATTAAATATTTCATAGAAATACGATAAATTGACAAATGTGAAATTATTTGCTTCTAAATCAATCTGCACCAACCCATAACCATATAAATCGTCTTTTCCAGCAGCACCTAAATCTAAGGCATCATTTCTTAATTTTGCCCTTATCTGCTCATTTGTTAATGAATTGTTAAACGCTTTAATCAAAGCTGCAACTCCTGCAACATGGGGGGCAGCCATAGAAGTACCAGAAGATAATCTATAACTGTTTTCTAAATATGTGGAATTAACATCAACTCCAGGAGCAACCAATTCCTGCTCAAAACCGTAAGAGCTGAAAGAAGCTAAATTATCATTTAAATCAACTGCTCCAACTGCAATTACTGTGTCATACTTTGCTGGATACAAAATATTATCTTCGCCATTATTGCCAGAAGCGGCAACCAATACAATATTATGGTTATAAGCCTCCTGCAATGCCTTCTTGAATATTTGGGAATAGGAATTGAAGCCAAAGCTCATTGAAACAATGCTGATATTGTTGTCAATTACCCATTCAATGCCTGCAATTGCATTGCTCAAGTCTCCGGTAGAGCCTTGCATTATCTTGACAGAATACAGAGAAACTTCCGGAGCAACTCCAACTAAGCCTTCATTATTCAGCAAAGCTGCTATAATGCCAGCAACTGCTGTTCCATGGCCATTGCTGTCAAAATAATTGTTGTCAACAAAAGAAATTCCTCCGGCAATAGACAAATCATCATGCTCACTTATTCCAGTATCCAAAACAGCAACTTTAATGCCAGAGCCATTGCTTACATTCCATACGGTATCAGCTTTAACCTTTTTAATGTTGAATGGTATATTTTCTCCTAAAATTTCAACATTCTGCTCTAACTCCAAAAACTCTATTTCATTGTCATCAATTAAATCTTCTATGTCTTCTACATTGCCTTTTACTTTAGTTAGTTTAAACTTGTCAATTTTCTTCTCTAAAGAAACATTAACTAATTTATTTTCATCTATAGAATTACGAAATTTAAGTATGTAATCTTTAACTTTTTTTTTGTCCTTTACACTTTTTAAATAATTTTCAGTTTCATTATTTAGCTTATTTTTATTTCTTTCAATTATTTCTGACAAGTTTTTTAGTTTTTTAGGCAACGTTATATTTATTGTTTCGTTGATTGTGAGGTTAATGCTTTGATTTATTGAAATACTCTCAATTGGAAAAGTCAGATTAACTTTTTCATTGCTGATTATTGACTGATTTTGTATTGTTTCATTTATTAAAGTAACATCTCCAATAATTGATTGGTTAGTTGTTGATTCATTTGATAATGAAATGTTAAGCAATGAATCATTTATTGTCAAATTAAAACTAGAATTATCTGTTGCATTAAGCACTGCTGCACTAACAACTAATATAGAGCCAAAAAGCAAGCTAAGTAATGCAACAAAGCTCAACTCGCCTTTTTCGTTTTTTAACACTTTAGCACCTCTTTGTCATCACCTCTTTTAGCCTCATTTTGTTGCATTAATTAGCTGTTCCACTTGCAGTGTTATATTACTCGAAGTCTTATTGGCAAATTCCAAAGTGTACAACACAGGTGTCAAATTAAACATGTTCACATGGCTGTCAGAAATTCCTATCCGATTGAAAGCCCATATTCTACTGCCTTTCTTTGCTGCCTTATCGAAAGTACCTCTAACCTGACTATTATTCAGGCTTCTGGCATATATCTGCAAGTCTGTATAATTTGTATAGCCGCTAAGCAAGGCATTTTGTATTCCAAGGCCTATGGAAGTCCTGCCTGCTGCTTCCAATCCTGTTATTGACAGCTTTAAAGCACTGCTTGTGCTTGTTAAGTTCTGGTTATTGTTTGTGTCTTTGCAGCTTATGAAAAGATAAGATGTGTCATATACAAGTTCGTCTTGAGATATCAAAGTACATAAATGGCTTGTTGAACCTTCTCCAGAAGCTGCACCTGTACAGTTCCTAGAACTTCCAATGCCTGTATAGTTTAGATTTAAGGAAGTCGAGCTGCTGCCTCCAGCTATTGCGCACCATGCATTTTCATTTGTGTTAAACTGCACTGTTGGAGTTGCAGAAGAAGTGCTGCAGGCATTATTTTTGTTTGTATTCCAGTTTTCGCATCCACTATCAGTTGTTAAATTATAATAAGTTATTGATGGTGGTGTCGTGTCTGGAACAGATACAGATGGGTAGCGTGTCCCATTGTAGCAAGTAAAATTGTCCATAGAAGCACTCATCCCATCTTGGTCTGTATATAATCCAATAAATTGGGTATAACCACTATTTGCTCCTGATAATGGCATGGGCAAAGAATGATGATTGATAGAACCATTTATAGTAATATTAAGAGTGCCATTGCTTAAGAATGTTATTTGCCACTGATGCCAAGTGCCATCATCAGTAACTTTAGGTATTGTGCTATATGTGACATCGCTTGACCTTCTTACAGCTAAAATATCATTACCAGGAGTCTGTTCAGCAATAGTCCAAACATATACAGTTCCAACAGATGTAGAATTTGAATTTATTCCCATCATAGCATAGCTTCCCTGCAAATTATTAGCAGCCATACTAAAAGAGCAGGAATAGTTATTTTCTGGCAAGTAGCTTATATTATTAATATAGAATACTCTTTGAACTCCACTTGCAAGAAAATTTCCTTCAGATATAGAACCAGCAGTTCCGCCATATCTTGAGAAATTTTTTTCATCTGCAGTTACATAACCACCTGTTGTTTCATTACCATATTTACTCAAGAAAGGCGGTTTTGCAAATACAAAAGGCAAAGCTAATAAAAACAATACAAAAACCCAAATTGCTTTTTTCATTGTCCCACCTCATTGACAGCCAATATGCTTAGGTGGAACGTTGGATCGTACTCAACAAAGTCGCTTCTGGATGCTTTGTAAAGGGTTTTTATGCTATCTTGGCAGAAAAGGAATTTCTGGCATGATTTGCCGCCATCACAACCGTTGAAAATGCCATTTCTAGCACTTCCTCCTGCTAAAGTGCCGCATGTAACTGCCAAGCAGCTGTTTTCAGTTGTATTTATGCAAACTCCCCAACTTGAGAAGTCTATTTCTTTTTTCTGTGTTAAAGTGTCCTTTGAAATAGAAATTACAAATTTAGTAACTGGCTGGCAATTTGTTTTGTTTTTATTAAGGGTAATTTCTCCAGTTTTGCATTCAATAGTCCGAGTGTCTTGCTTTAATGAGCAGTCTGTATTTGAGCCAGAGGTGTTTAGGCAGCTTGTATAGTTGTGGTAATAAATACAGTTTTCATATATTGGCTGTAATTCGTCATAAAAAATTGTATTGCAGGTTTTTACATCTTCAATGCTTACTGCATTAGTTACTTGAGAAATCTGGCTTGATACTGTTAATGCCAATAAGCTGATTAATAATACTAATAAAACTACCGATATGCTTATTTTCATAGAAATTCACCTCTTTGATTATTTTAAAACCACCCAAAAACATATTTATAATAATATTATTTATAACTTTCGGTTTTACGATACTGTGTGGTTAACGTGATACAGCGTATCTCAACAAACTTTATTGGAATATGGATGATTTATTATCGACGTATTTTATGAGCATGAAAAACTAAAAATATTACAAACTTTGCCCATATCACGAAAAGTTGACAGTATCCGGTTTTACAGCATTTAATTTGACATCAAAAATTATTTAAACAGACTAACTTAGCATAGTAAAATGCAAATATTAGTTCTGACAAGCAGGTACACTGCAACAAGAGACATCATAGGAGAGGATTTTGGAAGGCAAACAAGGCTTTTCAGCGCACTTAAGAAACTAAGGCACAGCATAGATTTTTTTGTTGCAGATTACAGGAAATTTGAAAAAAAGGATACCAAATTACATGGTATAAATGTAGCGATTAGGCCCTTTAGCATATTTTATTTTTTTAGTTTTTTATCAAGCTTGGATAATACTATGAAGAACAAGAGATATGATGTTTTAATCGCTTCCAGCGATCCTTTGTGGGGAATTATTGGTTATATTTTCGCAAAAAAAAATAAAACCAGATTTCTTTATGACTTGCATGACAATTATGAGATCTATGCAACTTATAAAATCCCTTTTTTTAGATACATTGACAATTACGTCATAAGAAAATCTGATTTGGTCACAACTGTAAGCTACGCTTTGAAAGACAAGATAAAGCATATAAGAAAGCATAAGGTCTTTGTTGTACAAAATGGGTTTGACGATAAGTTATTCAGACCTATAGAAAAAATGAAATGCAGAAAATTGCTAAGACTGCCGGAACATGGAAAACTATTGGTATATACGGGCAGCATTCAAGAGGTTCAGGGACTGCACATTTTGATTGACGCTTTTAATGATTTAAAAAATGAAATCCCAGATCTTTACCTTGTTTTGGCAGGAAGGTTTTATAAAAATGAAAAGAAATATTTCAATTTGAATCAGGAAAATATCATTTATCTTGGCTCTTTGACTCAAGATAAAGTTGCCTTATTAATCAACGCTGCTGACGTGGCAATTGTTCCCAATGCCGATAATGACTTCACAAGGTACTGCTTTCCTTACAAGATTGTTGAATATATGGGCTGCAATGTGCCCATAGTTGCCACTAAACTAGGCGATGTCAACAGGCTATTGTCAAATTACAAGGCCAGCTTGTGCGAACCGAATAATGCCAAGGACATGTCAGATAAGATAAAACTGCAATTAAACAAGAACAGGATCAATTACAGAAAAACCGCAATAAAAAACGCATGGGGCAATATAGCAAAAAAATTGGATGCAGCATTAAAAAAATGATTTTAGAATTTTTTATAATAAAGGACAGGATTGCCAGGCTTTTTTCCCTTATTCCGCAAAATGGGAATGAGAATGTGCTTGACTTGGGATGCGGCAATGCCCCTTATTACCACATGCATATAAAAGGAAAATTGGTGTGCTTTGATGTTATTAAAACAAAAAAAGTTGACATTGTCGGCGACGCTGGTTACCTGCCGTTTAAAGCCAATTTTTTTGATAAAGTGGTAAGTGTAAACTCGTTCTATTACTTCAAAAATCCCTTCAATGTGATTGGGGATGTTTCCAGAATTTTAAAGAAAAACGGGAAATTGATACTTGTAGTGCCGTTTTTTTATCCAATCCACGACATACCGGTTGATAAATACAGATTTACAGAATACGGGTTAAGGAATATACTGGAAAAAAAGTTTAAAATTGAGAAACTGCAGGCTATTGGCGGGATTTTTACATTGCCTTCTGTCATTTGCCATTCTGCAATGAAAGGCGTTCCGCACTGGCTGCCTGAACGAATGCGGAAGCTTTCCAAAATAGCGGCT